>ERZ772906.1015-NODE-1015-length-15781-cov-8.719446_pt1 | contig 15781 bp, 12 predicted proteins | sample MGYA00511338_ERZ772906 | MGnify/ENA primary metagenome ERZ772906 (study PRJEB29015, sample SAMEA2738076) | human oral metagenome | biome: human oral; feature: human-associated habitat; material: saliva | place: China | collected 2212 ... | reverse complement strand
TTGAAAAATATGATGAAATAGCAATTGATTTTGACTATATATTTGAAAAATATAAGGACTTTGCTACAAAGTTAAGATATCGTATAATTGATGGTATGTATGAAATAAATAAAGCGGTTGATAGTGGTAAAAAGGTGCTTTTTGAAGGAACACAAGCACTAATGCTAGATACTACATTTGGAACATATCCAAATGTTAGCTCGGCTGTTTCAATGTCTGGTGGAGTCTGTACCGGTGTAGGTATTGCACCACAAAAACTAACTAATATAATAGGTGTTTTTAAGTCGTATACAACTAGAGTAATGGATGGGCTATTTCCTACTGAAATGGATGCTGAAAGCACTAAACTCATAAGAAAAAATGGAAATGAGTTTGTAGAATCAACAGGCTATGCAAGAAGATGTGGTTGGTTAGATTTAGTTACATTAAAGTATGCAGTTATGATAAATGGTATAACTCAGTTACATATGACTAAACTTGATATATTATCAGGTTTTGAAACAATTAAACTAGCTGTTGCATATGAAATAGATAAAAAGGTATACGATAGTTATCCTGTATTAATGAACGATAATACAGAATACACAGTATTATATAAAGAATTTGACGGATTTAATGAAGATATTTCAAATATAACAGAATATGAATTACTACCTGAGAATTGTAAAAAGTATATTGAATACATTGAAGGATATTTAGAAGTAAAAATTACATTAATCTCTGTAGGTCCTAAAAAAGAGCAAATTATACTTAGATAATGGAGTTAGAAATGAGTTACTATAAAGAATTTTTTAGAAAAGCAAAAATTAAGGAGGAAATAATGAAAGGTACTATATGTGTTGACGGAGTAGTAGGAGTTGGAAAAAGTTCACTAGGGAAGTTACTAGCTGAAAGATATAATATAACAATGTATGAAGAACCAGTACTAGATAACCCAATACTAGATAAATATTATTATGATAGAAAAACAAAAAGGATTCAGCAGAAAAAATAAAAGCCCATAAGGAGGCTATGGGCTCAAATTCTTTCGGTGTGCTTTAGTTTTTATAAAAGGAGACAAATAAAAACTATCCAAAAGAAAAAATTGGCTCCTCCTGCTGGACTTGAACCAGCGACATATGGATTAACAGTCCACCGTTCTACCGACTGAACTAAGGAGGAATAAATTTGGTATCACAAAGAATAGGCGCGCATTTTAATGATCGGACCACTTCTTGTCAATACCAAAAATGAAAAAAATCATAAAAAATTTTGCACTTTTTTCTATCCACAAAGCCTGTGGATAACTTTGTGGATTGTTTTTGTTTAAAATGGTCAACCACTGGTGCAGACTGGCTTTTCCTTAAATTGTTCATCTATTAGCCATAAGTGAATATTCTTTTAAATATCAATATGTTGCATAAAGTCCAGCAAAAAAAATAAAATATTTTTCAATTTTGAAGTGTTTCAGACTTGACACGTCTAAGTATGTGTAAAACTTGGATTTTTATCACTCAATTTGGAGCAATAAATGTGCTAAAATAGCTCCATTTCTAAAATACCTAAAAAATTGACCGAACTTATGGCAGAGAAAATTAATACTAAGCCTTTTATCCTTCATTCCGATTTTAAACCTTCTGGCGATCAGCCCCAAGCAATCGAAAAATTAGTCGAAAATTTAGAGGATGGTTTGGCCCATCAAACCCTTCTCGGGGTAACGGGGTCAGGCAAAACCTTTACGATTGCGAATGTCATTGCGACATTAAACCGTCCGGCGATGTTACTTGCCCCAAATAAAACCCTTGCCGCTCAGCTTTATGCGGAAATGAAGGCGTTCTTTCCTGAAAACGCGGTGGAATATTTCGTCTCATACTATGATTATTATCAGCCAGAAGCTTATGTACCGAGTAGTGATACCTTTATCGAAAAAGATGCTTCTATTAATGATCAGATTGAACAGATGCGTCTTTCGGCTACCAAGTCGTTCTTAGAACGTCGAGATACTATCGTAGTAGCGTCTGTATCAGCGATTTATGGTTTGGGCGATCCAGATAGCTATTTGCAGATGATGTTGCATTTACAGCAAGGTGCCATTATCGATCAACGTCAGATTTTAGCGAAGTTAGCAGAATTACAATATACAAGAAATGATCAAGCCTTTCAGCGTGGTACATTCCGGGTGCGCGGTGAAGTGATTGATATTTTCCCTGCGGAATCTGACGATCGAGCGGTACGAATTGAATTATTTGATGATGAAATTGAACGCCTAAGCTTATTTGATCCTTTAACGGGAACAAGTTTTGGCGCTGTTCCGCGTTTTACGGTGTATCCGAAAACCCACTATGTAACACCAAGAGAGCGTATTTTAGATGCCATTGAAAAAATCAAAGCGGAGCTTGTGCAACGCCGTGAATATTTCATCAAAGAACATAAATTGCTAGAAGAGCAGCGTATAACCCAACGTACGCAATTTGATATTGAGATGATGAATGAGCTCGGCTATTGCTCAGGCATCGAAAACTATTCACGCTATCTTTCAGGCAGAAATGAGGGGGAACCGCCTCCGACATTATTTGATTATATGCCGTCTGATGCGATTTTGATTATTGATGAATCACACGTGACTGTACCGCAAATTGGTGGGATGTATCGTGGTGACCGTTCTCGTAAAGAAACCTTGGTGGAATATGGTTTCCGTTTGCCTTCTGCATTGGATAACCGTCCATTACGCTTTGAAGAGTTTGAGCGTTTGGCGCCACAAACGATTTACGTTTCTGCGACACCTGGCCCTTATGAGTTGGAAAAATCGGGTACTGAAATTGTCGATCAGGTGGTACGTCCAACGGGCTTACTCGATCCGCAAATTGAAATTCGTCCAGTATCCATTCAAGTAGATGATTTACTGTCTGAAGCGCGTCAAAGAGCGGATAAAAATGAGCGAGTTTTAGTGACGACGCTGACGAAGAAAATGGCGGAAGATTTAACGGATTACTTAGACGAACACGGCATTCGTGTACGTTATCTGCACTCAGATATTGATACGGTTGAGCGTGTAGAGATTATTCGTGATTTACGTTTAGGCGAATTTGATGTATTGGTTGGTATCAACTTGTTACGTGAGGGCTTGGATATTCCAGAAGTTTCTCTTGTCGCCATTTTAGATGCGGATAAAGAAGGTTTCTTGCGTTCTGAGCGTTCCTTAATCCAAACCATCGGTCGTGCTGCTCGAAACTTAAATGGTAAAGCAATTTTGTATGCTGATAGCATTACTAAATCTATGGAAAAAGCCATTACCGAAACGAATCGCCGTCGTGAAAAACAAATGAAATACAATGAAGAGCACGGCATTGTTCCACAGGCATTGAATAAGAAAGTGGGTGAATTATTAGATATTGGCCAAGGTGCAAATCAAAAAGCCAAATCGAAACAGCGTGGAAAAACGGCAGCTGAGCCGACCGCACTTTACAATGCACCTAAATCAGCCAAAGAATTCCAACAACAAATTAAGAAATTGGAACAACAAATGTATAAATTTGCTCAAGATCTTGAGTTTGAAAAAGCGGCCGCAGTACGCGATCAGCTTCATCAATTGAGAGAGCAGTTTATGGTATCGGAATAATAGGGATATATTATGCTTTTTGTAGCGTTGAGGATGACTTATATCATTGATTAGATTTTTATACTTCCATCAAAGTTAGTGTCAAAACCATCAGTATATTTATCTAAACTTAGTTCAAGTTTATTTTGGATTTCTCTAATCCAAAAAACAAAATTGAAGAAAATATGAATGTTTTCAATGTTCACCTCAAATATACCGTTGTCTTGATGTGAAATTTGTAATTGTTCTAATATAGAAATAAACTTATCTATGTTAGATCTTATGTCATCTATGTTGGCTTTTTTAAGTTCATTAATAAAATAAATTTCATCATTTATATTAATGATTGTAGGATAGCCTATTAACTCTTTATGCAGTGACTCTATCAACATATATTTTTTAGTCATGAGGTTGTAATCTGGCTAGTGTATTCATCATACCAAATCAATCGCACTTTTACCTTCTTAAATTTAAAAATTAAAACAAATTCTTGATTTACCATTGACTTTTTTAGCTGTAGCCCTTACTTTACGGATTGATGTTTCATCAACTTTATTCTTTGTAAAATAAGGAGCTTTTATGCAATCTCGCATTGTTGTTAATTCACAGGAAGAATCACTACTTAGCACACATAAAGTGCTACGTAATACCTATTTCTTATTGGGATTAACGATGGCATTTTCGGCAGTTGTTGCTTATATCTCTATGAGCTTAAACTTGCCTTATCCAAATCTTATCGTGTTACTTGTAGGTTTTTATGGTTTACTTTTTGTCACAAACCGTTTAGCAAATAGTGCGTGGGGGATCTTAGCTGCATTCGCGTTCACTGGGTTTATGGGCTACACCATTGGGCCAATTTTAAATATGTATGTGGCGAGAGGAATGGAAGATTTGATTATGCTTGCTTTCGCAGGTACAGCAATCGTCTTCTTTGCGTGTTCAGCTTATGTGCTAACAACGAAGAAAGATATGTCTTTCCTTTCTACCGCGATTTTCTCATTATTTATCGTGTTATTGTTAGGGATTGTGGCAAGCTTCTTCTTCCAAATTCCAGCACTAGCGGTCGGGATCAGTGCATTGTTTGTGGTGTTCTCAACAATGACAATCCTTTATGAAACCAGCAATATTATTCACGGTGGCGAAACAAACTATATTCGTGCAACAGTGAGTATTTATGTGTCAATTTACAACTTATTCATTAGCTTATTAAGATTACTTTCTATCTTCTCAAGCGATGATTAGTCAGTATTAAATTTAAAGACGCTCCTTATTAGGGGCGTTTTTTGTTTTGAACTAATTTTCTTAAGATAAGTCTTAGCATACAGGTTCGCTTGTCGAGCCTATTAATAACAAAACAGGAGTTTTTATGAAATCTTTAAAATCACTTTTAACATTAACATCACTTGCATTAGCCGTATCTGGTTCTGCATTGGCAACGAATACATCTGTATTACCAACAAAAGAATCAGTCGTAACTAATTCAAAATCAATGGTTGAAAGTACAAAAGCTGACGTGAAAAATGCGGCAAATGATAAGCTTAAATCAATGAATGATAGTGCGAGCTCAACGAAATCAAGCGCATTAGATAAAGTTAATGCAGCTAAAGAAAAAGCAACTTCCGCGAAAGATGCAGTGAAAGATAAAGCCACTTCTGCAAAAGATGCGGTAAAAGAGAAAGCATCTGCTTTAAAAGAAAAAGCGACAGAGAATAATCAACCGTCAATTAAAGACAAAGCCACTGAAAAATTAAATTCAGTCAAAGAGAGTGCGAAAGAAAAAGCATCTGAAGCAAAAACAAAAGCCGCAGATAAAGTAAAAGAAGTGAAAGAAAACGCGACTTCAACAAAAGAATCAGCAAAAGAGAAAGTGGCTTCTTCTGCTAAAGTAAATATCAATAAAGCGGATGCAGAAACATTACAAAAACTTTCTGGTATCGGTGAGAAAAAAGCACAAGCGATTATTGATTACCGTAACAAAGTGGGCAAAATCAAAAGTGCTGCCGAGCTTTCTGATATTGATGGTATCGGTGAGGCTACAATTGAAAAAATTACGCCATTCTTAAGTTTCTAAGAAAACTCAGATAAAACAGACCGCACTTTATGTGCGGTTTTTTTGTTGAAGTAGATCACAAAATTGTAACAAAGTGTGATTTGAGGATTATTTCTTTTTTTATCCTATGTATAATGGGTAGACAACATCATGTAATACAAGGGGTAGATATGCAGCATTACAATGCCTTTGATGAATGGTTGGCTTCAACCGCTTTGGGTGGTTCTAATCAATCGTATATTGAGGAGTTATACGAACGTTATTTAGAAGATCCATCTTCAGTTGATGAAAGCTGGCGTGCCACGTTTGATGCATTGCCGAAAACAACCGCAGTGGAGCAACCACATTCACCAGTCCGTGATTATTTCCGTCGTTTAGCGAGAGAAAATACAACAGAAGCCGTGACGGTTATCGATCCAGAAGCCAGTGCAAAATTAGTCAAAGTCCTCCAATTTATCAACGCTTATCGTTTCCGCGGTCATTTAGAAGCAAAACTAGACCCAATCAATTATTATCGTTGGAAAGTCTCCACCGTACCTGAATTGGATTACCGTTATCACGGTTTTACCGAACAGGATCTCAATGAAACCTTCAATATTAATCACTACGTCTATCATCGCGATAACATCAAGTTAGGTGATTTAGCTGAAATGCTGAAAGAGACCTATTGCGGCTCAATTGGTCTTGAGTTTATGCATGTTCAAGATATGGAGCAAAAAAGTTGGCTACAAAGCAAATTAGAAAGCCAATTAAATAAACCGCTCTTTACCAAAGAAGAAAAAATTAATTTATTAAGTGAATTGACCGCTGCAGATGGCTTAGAACGTTATCTTGGTGCGAAATTCCCGGGGGCAAAACGTTTCTCTTTAGAGGGAAGTGATGCCTTTATTCCATTGATGAAAGAAATTATTCGTCATGCGAGCAAACAAGGTGTAAAAGATGTGGTGTTTGGTATGGCACACCGTGGTCGTTTAAACATGTTAGTAAACGTGCTCGGTAAGAAACCCGAAGATCTTTTTGACGAGTTTGCGGGTAAACATTCAGGCGAGCGTACAGGTGACGTTAAATACCACCAAGGTTTCTCTTCTGACTTCGCAGTCGGTGATCGTCGCGTGCATTTAACCCTTGCATTTAACCCATCTCATTTAGAAATTGTTAGCCCAGTAGTGATTGGTGCGGTACGTTCTCGTCAAACCAAAAAGAATGATACAGAGCGTAATCAAGTATTAGCGGTTACTGTTCATGGGGATTCCGCGGTAGCGGGACAAGGTGTTGTACAAGAAACCTTGAATATGTCTAATGCACGTGGTTATACCGTTGGTGGAACAATCCGTATTGTGATTAATAACCAAATTGGTTTTACCACCTCTAACCCAAATGACACCCGTTCAACAGAATACTGTACAGATATCGCGAAAATGATTCAGGCACCGATTATTCATGTGAATGGTGATGATCCTGAAGCAGTGGCTTTTGCGGCGAGAATGGCAGTGGAATATCGCAATTTATTCAAACGCGATATTTTCATTGATCTGATTTCTTATCGTCGTCATGGTCATAATGAGGCTGATGAACCATTAGCCACTCAACCAATGATGTATAGCATCATCAAAAAACATCCAACGCCACGTAAAGTCTATGCAGATCGTTTAATTGCTGAAGGGGTAATCACCGAAGAAGAAGCCATTGAAATGATGAATCTCTATCGTGATGCTTTAGATAATGGCGATCGTGTAGTGAAAGAATGGCGAGAAATGGATATTGCCCAAATGGACTGGTTGCAATATCTCAACTATGACTGGACATCCCCTTACGAAAGTAAATTCCCACAAGAACGTTTCCAAACTTTAGCGGAGCGTGTCAGTGAATACCCAGAAACCTTGCGTGCACATCCTCGTGTAGAAAAAATCTATGCTGATCGCCGTGAAATGGCAAAAGGCGAGAAATTGTTCGATTGGGGTATGGCGGAAACTATGGCATACGCAACCTTATTAGATGAAGGTGCTAATGTTCGTTTATCGGGTGAAGATGCAGGACGTGGTACGTTCTTCCATCGCCATGCAGTTGTGCATAACCAAAATGACGGGACAGGCTATGTGCCATTAACACATTTACATGCCAACCAAGGTCGTTTTGAGGTGTGGGATTCAGTATTATCCGAAGAAGCCGTATTGGCTTTTGAATATGGTTATGCGACAACAGATCCAAAAACATTAACCATTTGGGAAGCGCAATTTGGTGACTTCGCAAACGGTGCACAAATCGTGATTGACCAATTTATCAGTTCTGGCGAACAAAAATGGGGCAGAATGTGTGGCTTGGTGATGTTATTACCACATGGTTATGAAGGCCAAGGCCCAGAGCACTCATCCGCTCGTTTAGAACGTTATTTACAACTTTGTGCAGAACAGAATATGCAAGTGTGTATTCCATCTACTCCAGCACAGGTTTACCACATGTTACGTCGTCAATCGATCCGTAAAATGCGTCGTCCATTAATTGGTATTTCACCAAAATCTTTATTACGTCATCCACTTGCCGTGTCAAGTTTAGATGAATTAGTAAATGGCACATTCCAAACAGTCATTGGTGAAATTGATAACATCGATCCGAAACAAGTTAAACGCGTAGTCCTATGCTCAGGTAAAGTGTATTACGATCTCTTGGAACAACGTCGTGCGAATAACCAAACAGATGTGGCGATTATTCGTATTGAACAGCTTTATCCGTATCCACATGAAGATGTGAAGAAAGCGTTAGAGCCTTATGCTCATGTGACGGATTATGTATGGTGTCAAGAAGAGCCATTAAACCAAGGCGCTTGGTATTGTAGTAAACATAACTTTGACAGCTCGCTTCCTGAGCATGTGAAGTTAAAATATGCCGGTCGTCCTGCCTCTGCTTCACCAGCGGTAGGTTACATGTCTTTACACACCAAACAGCAAAAACAATTGGTAGAAGATGCGCTGACACTGTAAAAGTGCGGTCGAAATTTTAGTAATTTTTAAAGTAAAGAATAATTTAAAGGAAAATAAAATGACAATCGAAATTCTTGTTCCAGATTTACCGGAATCCGTTGCGGATGCAACTGTTGCAACATGGCATAAAAAAGTCGGTGAGACGGTAAAACGTGACGAAGTATTAGTGGAAATCGAAACAGATAAAGTGGTACTTGAAGTGCCTGCATTAAGTGATGGCGTAGTGGCTGAAATTCTTCAAGAAGAAGGTGCAACCGTAGTAAGTAAACAGCTTTTAGGTAAGCTTTCAACCCAACAAGCGGGCGATATTTCAACTGAAACAGTGAAAGATAATGAACCAACACCAGCTGATCGCCAAAGAGCAGCCATTGAAAATAGCCATAATAATTCAGCAGATCAAGGCCCGGCTATTCGTCGTTTATTAGCTGAACACGATTTAGATGCAGAGAAAATTCAAGGCTCAGGTGTAGGTGGTCGTATTACCCGTGAAGATATTGCGCGTGAAGTAGCAAAACGTGATGCTCAAAAAGCGAAACAAGATGTGGCGACACAGCAGAATACCATTAGCACTGTGGCATATAGCTCTCGTTCAGAAAAACGCGTACCAATGACCCGTTTACGTAAACGTATTGCGGAACGTTTATTAGAAGCGAAAAATACCACCGCAATGCTCACCACATTCAATGAAGTGGATATGCAGCCGATTATGAAATTACGTAAAACATACGGCGAGAAATTTGAGAAACAACATGGTGTACGTTTAGGCTTTATGTCTTTCTACATTAAAGCCGTGGTTGAAGCATTAAAACGTTATCCTGAAGTGAATGCTTCAATTGACGGTGATGACATTGTGTATCACAACTATTTTGATATTAGCATTGCCGTTTCAACGCCGCGTGGTTTGGTAACACCTGTATTACGCAACTGCGATAAACTGAGCATGGCGGATATTGAGAAACAAATTAAATCACTCGCAGAAAAAGGCCGTGATGGTAAATTAACCGTTGAAGATTTAACAGGTGGTAACTTCACCATTACTAATGGCGGTGTATTTGGTTCTTTAATGTCTACACCGATTATCAACCCACCGCAAAGCGCGATTTTAGGCATGCACGCCATTAAAGAACGCCCAGTTGCGGTAGATGGCCAAGTGGTGATTCGTCCGATGATGTATTTAGCCTTATCTTATGACCACCGCTTAATTGATGGTCGTGAATCAGTTGGTTTCTTAGTGGCGATTAAAGACTTATTAGAAGATCCAACTCGTTTATTATTAGAAATCTAAGCACATAGGCTTTTCTCTTTTGAAGGGAAAAGCCTTTTTTACATTGATGTAAATAAAAGGGCGGGAACAATGCCCGCCTTTTTATAGTTAAAATCCAATCTTTATTTAGCTATTTTGCGTACTAAGATTGCTAAGATAAAGGTAATGATGATAACAGGGAAAGTCAGACCTAAATCGGTTTCCCAACCTTTTGCCATAAGGAAACGATAGAGTACGAAGCCGACAAACCAAACGCCGAGTCCAACACTATCAACTGATTTTCTCACATCATGCTGTTTAAGCACAAAGAAATCAGCGATAAGCACGGCGATCATTGGCGCGAATACTGAGCCAATAAAGAACAAGAAATGTTCGTATTCTGTCACTGGTAAGGTTGAGGCTAATATGATGCCCACAATCACGGTCAGAACTGAGATTGGCGTAACTTTTAATTGAGGGAAAATATTATTTAAACTCATGCCGGTAGAATAGGCAGGAAGTGCAGTGTTAATCATGGTAGAGGCGATGACAATTAATACGCCGATAACACTTACACCTGCAAGAGAAAGAATTTGTGAGATTTCAGATTTACCGGTCACTAATGCTGCACTTAAGCCAAGAGCATACATCCAGCAGCTAGTCGCGGTATAAGTCAGCGTTGAAAGTGCGGTCGTTTTAAATGGTGTTTCGCTATTCTTCGTATGGTCAGATACTACCGGTAACCAAGAAAGCGGCATGACGGCAGCAATTTCAACAGCTGTACCAAATTTAATATTTTGTGCTACATCCATGGCAATGAATGGTTTATTGGCTACTTGGATACTTAGCCACAGCATCAGTAAAAACATGGTGACAAGTGAGAGGCTTTTGAAGATACCTAATTTAGTGAAGCCGAGTAGTAACCAAAGTATGATGAGTATGCCTAAGCCAAGTGTAAGGAATGGAAAGATGGAAGCATCAGCTGTTTGATTTAAGATAGAAATGACTTCAGCCCCCATATAAATCATGACAGCAGTCCATCCCATCAGTTGCATGGCATTGAGTAAAGAGAAAAGGGCAGAACCTTTTTCACCAAATGATATTTGTACCGTTTGCATGGCACTTTTTTGGGTTTTTGCACCGATGTAACCTGCACAGAAAAACATCGAACCACCAATAAAGTGCCCAACGACGATGGCAATTAAACCTTGTTGCCACCCTAGTGGCGCAAACCAAGTACCAGTGAGAATTTCTGCCATTGAAATAGCAGCAGTAAACCAAATGAGCGCAATCGCAAGATTGCTTGATTTTTTTGTTTGCATGTTGTTATCCTTAACATGGATTGTGGTTATTCTGGCTCAGTATATAACTCAATATGTAAAGAGCAAGCCCAGAATTTAAAATAAAACAAAGAGCGGTCAAATTTTTGTTTGTTTCGCTAAACAACATCAAAATAGGAAGGAAATATGAATTTACATGAGTACCAAGCCAAGCAGCTTTTTAAGCAATATGATCTGCCTGTGAGTGAAGGTGTCGTATGTCAAACAGCAGATGAAGCTGAAATGGCGCTCTTTCAGCTGAATGGCGATGTTTGGATAGCGAAATGTCAAGTTCACGCAGGTGGACGTGGAAAAGCAGGTGGGGTGAAGCTTGTTCATAATACAGAAGAAGCACGTGCTTTCGCAGATAAATGGCTTGGACAACATTTAGTGACCTTCCAAACCGATAAAAAAGGCCAACCCGTTAATAGCATTTATATTGAAGAAACTTGCCAGATTGATAAAGAACTCTACTTAGGTGCGGTGATTGATCGTGCTTCACAGAAAGTTGTTTTTATGGCGTCTTCAGCTGGTGGCATGAATATTGAAGATGTAGCAAGGGAAACGCCTGAGCTAATCCATAAAGTCGCCATTGATCCTTTGGTTGGTGGTATGCCATATCAAGGTCGTGAATTAGCCTTTAAACTTGGCTTAAGTGGCGAGCAAAATAAACAATTTGCTGCTATTTTTGTGAAATTATCGCAGCTTTTTATCGAAAAAGATTTTTCTTTAGTTGAAGTGAATCCGCTCGTGGTGACAAAAGAAGGCAACTTAATTTGTTTGGATGCGAAAGTAGGCATTGATGATAACTCACTTTATCGTCATCCTGATTTGTTAGCCTTACGCGATTTAAGCCAAAGTGATTCACGTGAAGCAGAAGCAGAAAAATATCAGCTCAACTATGTCGCCTTGGAAGGCGATATTGGCTGTATGGTTAATGGCGCCGGACTAGCTATGGGAACCATGGATATCGTGAAATTATATGGCGGTAATCCCGCCAACTTCCTTGATGTTGGTGGCGGTGCGACGAAAGAGCGTGTTGCTGAAGCCTTCAAAATTATTCTCACGGATAAAAATGTGAAATCTGTCTTAGTGAATATTTTTGGTGGAATCGTACGCTGCGATCTTATTGCTGAAGGGGTCGTTGCGGCGATTCAAGAAATCGGTGTGAAAGTGCCTGTTGTGGTTCGATTAGAAGGAACCAATGCCCCACAAGGCAGAGCAATTTTAGCGGAAAGTGGTGTGAATTTAATTGCAGCACATACTTTACAGGAAGCTGCACAAGCGGCAGTGAAAGCGGCAAAAGGAGAATAATCATGGCGATTTTAATTAATAAAGAGACAAAAGTAATTTGCCAAGGTTTCACCGGTGCGCAAGGGACATTTCACTGCGAGCAAGCATTGGCTTATGGCACAAAGTTAGTCGGTGGGATTTCACCGAATAAAGGCGGAACAACGCACTTAGGTTTGCCGGTATTTAATACAGTGCGTGAAGCAGTAAAAGCGACGGGCGCTACGGCAACCATGATTTATGTCCCTGCACCATTTTGTAAAGATGCGATTTTTGAAGCCATTGATGCAGGTATTCAATTAGTGGTCTGTATTACAGAGGGCATCCCAACATTGGATATGCTGTTGGTAAAACAAAAATTAAATGAAACAGGTGTGGTGATGATCGGGCCTAATTGTCCGGGCGTGATTACACCAGATGAATGTAAGATTGGTATTATGCCAGGCAATATCCATAAAAAAGGTAGGGTAGGGATTGTTTCCCGCTCAGGTACTTTAACCTATGAAGCGGTACAACAGACAACAGATGAAGGTTTTGGTCAATCTACTTGTGTAGGGATCGGCGGCGATCCTATTCCAGGATCCAACTTCATTGATATTCTAAAACGTTTCCAAGAAGATCCTGAAACTGAAGCTATCGTGATGATTGGTGAAATCGGTGGCTCTGCAGAAGAAGAAGCGGCAGCGTTTATTAAATCTCATGTGACAAAACCGGTAGTGGCTTATATCGCAGGTGTGACGGCACCAAAAGGCAAGCGTATGGGACACGCAGGAGCGATTATCAGCGGTGGAAAAGGAACGGCAGAAGATAAAATTGCAGCTCTTGAAGCGGCAGGCGTGAAGACAGTGAGAAGTCTTGCTGAAATCGGTTCAGCCCTTCGTGAATTGTTGAAATAAAATACTTAAAAAATTGACCGCACTTTGGATTCGTTTTCAAAGTGCGGTCGTTTTTTATAACAAATTCTTATAACTACATCTAAATCGGTGTATAATCTCGTCAGTTTTTTAAGGACAAAATTATGAGCCAATTTTTCTATATCCACCCTGAAAACCCGCAAGCACGTTTGATTAATCAAGCGGTAGAAATCTTGCGTCAAGGTGGTGTCATTGTGTACCCGACAGACTCGGGCTATGCCTTAGGCTGTATGATCGGCGATAAACATGCGATGGATCGTATTGTTGCAATTCGTAAATTGCCAGAAGGGCATAATTTTACGTTGGTATGTAGCGATTTATCCGAGCTTTCAACCTACGCAACGGTGAGCAATTCGGCTTATCGTTTAATTAAAAACAATACGCCGGGACGTTATACTTTTATTTTAACGGCAACGAAAGAACTTCCACGCCGATTAATGACCTCAAAACGCAAGACCATTGGATTGCGTGTGCCGGATAACCAAATCGCTTTGGATTTATTGAAGGCATTAGGTGAACCGATTCTATCTTGCTCACTGATGTTGCCTGATAATGAACATATGACTTATTCTGATCCAGAAGAGATTCGTGAATGTTTAGAACGCCAAGTGGATTTAATTATTCATGGTGGCTATTTAGGTCAAGAGCCAACAACGGTGGTAGATTTAACGGAAGAATCGCCAGTAATTTTACGTGAAGGAAGTGGTAGTACCGCTCCTTTCATTTAACTTATTTTAGACGCTTGGGAAAGCGACAAAGGAAAAACAGATGAAACCTATTCAAAAACCAGTCAGACAAGAACGTGAAAAACAAGCGGGAAAACAACCGCACTTTGAGCGTAAAGATCGTAAAAGTGCGGTCAATTCTGACATCAAATCAACCCCTAAAGCTAAGGTAGCTAAACCATCTCGTCAATCTACTGTAGAAGGTGAAAAATTACAGAAAGTGCTTGCACGTGCAGGACAAGGCTCTCGTCGTGAAATTGAAGCGATGATTGCTGAAAATCGTGTGAGTGTCGATGGCAAAATGGCCACCCTTGGTGATCGTATCGATGTACATTCTGGTGTAAAAGTACGTATTGATGGTCGTATCATCAATCTTCAACAAGCACAAAAAGAAGTATGCCGTGTATTAATGTATTACAAACCTGAAGGCGAACTTTGTACTCGTAGTGATCCTGAAGGTCGTCCGACCGTATTCGATCGTTTACCACGCTTAAATGGCGCAAGATGGATTGCAGTCGGTCGTTTAGATATTAATACTTCAGGCTTATTACTTTTCACAACAGATGGTGAATTAGCGAACCGTTTAATGCACCCAAGCCGTGAAGTTGAGCGTGAGTATTCTGTGCGTGTATTTGGTCAAGTGGACGATGCCATGTTAGCGCGTTTACGTAAAGGCGTGCAGTTGGAAGATGGTCCAGCCAATTTCAAAGAAATCAAATTTGCGGGCGGTGTTGGGATTAACCAATGGTACGACGTGACTTTAATGGAAGGTCGTAACCGTGAAGTGCGCCGTCTGTGGGAATCACAAGGCATTCAAGTAAGCCGCTTAATTCGTATTCGTTACGGCAACATTAAGCTGATGAAAGGTTTACCGCGTGGTGGCTGGGAAGAAATGGATCTGGAAAACGTCAACTATCTACGTGAATTAGTGGGCTTGCCACCAGAAACTGAAACCAAATTAGACGTGACGAAACCTCGTCGCCGACCAAAATCAGGTCAAATTCGTAAAGCAGTAAAACGTTATACTGAGTTAAGTAAACGCTATAAAAAATAGGTGGTATTAGCGATGAAAATGCAGCAACTTCGCTATATTGTTGAGATTGTAAACCAAAATTTAAACGTGACAGAAGCGGCTAACGCACTTTATACCTCTCAGCCAGGTATCAGTAAACAAGTTCGTTTGCTAGAAGATGAATTGGGTTTAGAGATTTTTGAGCGTAATGGTAAACACATTAAATCCATTACCCCTGCGGGTAAAAAGATCGTGGCTATTGCTCGTGAGCTTTTGGTGAAAGCGCAAAGCATTAAATCGGTTGCCAATGAATATACTTGTCCAAATCATGGTGTGTTACGCATTGCAACAACCAATACGCAAGCGCGTTATATGCTGCCAGCTGTGGTAGAACGTTTCTCTAAACAATATCCGGATGTGAGTTTACATATTCATCAAGGTTCACCGACGCAAATCCATGATGCATTGATTTCAGGGGAAGTGGATTTAGCGATCACAACAGAAGCGCCGTATCTTTTTGATGATTTGATTCAACTGCCTTGCTATTTGTGGAATCGTTCGGTGATTGTTAAACCTGACCATCCTTTGGCAAAAGTGAAAAATCTTACTGTTGAGGAGTTAGGCAAATATCCGTTAGTCACTTATACCTTCGGTTTTACCGGTGTGTCTGATT
>ERZ772906.1013-NODE-1013-length-15795-cov-7.499619_pt1 | contig 15795 bp, 12 predicted proteins | sample MGYA00511338_ERZ772906 | MGnify/ENA primary metagenome ERZ772906 (study PRJEB29015, sample SAMEA2738076) | human oral metagenome | biome: human oral; feature: human-associated habitat; material: saliva | place: China | collected 2212 ... | reverse complement strand
ATGCAAAGATAATAAAACTTAATGGATAAGTAGGCTAACTCCTATTTATTTTGTAAATTTGCACATATTATTAATGAAAAAGAACTAAGCAAATGCAGAATTTAGTTATATATAATACACTGCATCGGCAGAAGGAACGCTTCCAGCCGATAGCTGCTCCGAATGTCGGAATGTATGTTTGTGGTCCTACTGTATATGGTGATCCACACTTGGGACACGCCCGTCCATCAATAACATTCGATGTTTTGTTTCGCTATCTACAGCATATTGGCTATAAAGTGCGCTATGTTCGCAACATAACTGACGTAGGACACTTAGAGCACGACGCTGATGAAGGCGACGATAAGATAGCAAAGAAAGCACGATTGGAGCAACTTGAACCTATGGAAATAGCGCAATTCTACACCAATCGCTATCATGATGCAATGCGTTCGCTTAATGTTCTGCCGCCATCAATAGAGCCTCACGCTACAGGACACATTATAGAGCAAGAAGAACTCGTTAAGGAGATAATGCAAAACGGTTACGCTTACGAGAGTAACGGCAGCATTTACTTCGACGTAGCTAAGTTTGACAAGGACCATCGTTATGGTATTCTGTCTGGTCGTAACCTTAATGACATGATAAACAACTCGCGTGAGCTTAACGGAGTGGGCGAAAAGCGAAACCAAGTAGACTTTGCTTTATGGAAAAGAGCTATGCCTGAGCACATAATGCGATGGCCTTCGCCTTGGAGTGAGGGTTTCCCAGGCTGGCATTGTGAGTGTACGGCGATGGGAAGGAAGTACCTTGGCAAGCATTTTGATATACATGGAGGTGGAATGGACTTGGTTTTCCCACACCATGAGTGCGAAATTGCACAAGCAGTAGCAGCCCAAGGCGAGCAAATGGTGAAGTATTGGATGCACAATAACATGATAACCATCAACGGACAGAAGATGGGTAAGTCGTTAAACAACTTCATTACGCTGGAACAGTTCTTTACTGGCAACCACGAAACGTTGCAACAGGCTTACTCTCCTATGACGATTCGTTTCTTTATCCTATCTGCTCACTATCGCGGAACGGTGGATTTCTCTAACGAAGCTCTACAAGCTGCACAGAAAGGATACGAAAAACTAATGAATGGTATAGAGGATTTGAAGCGTATTCAAGCCGCTACTGCAAGCGATGAGAATACTAAGAAGTTTGTTGCAGCACTGCGACAAAAGTGCTACGATGCGATGAACGATGACCTTATGACCCCTGCCGTTATCTCAAACCTATTTGAAGCGTGCCACATAGTGAACCTTCTTATAGACCATAAGGCGCAAATTAGCGAAGAAGACTTAAAGGAACTCAGCGAAACTATGCATCTTTTTGCCTTCGATATACTTGGTTTAGTAAACGAACGTGGTGCTAATAACGATGCACGAGAGGCTGCTTACGGCAAAGTAGTGGACATGGTGCTCGACTTACGCGCGAAAGCAAAAGCCAATAAAGACTGGGCTGTAAGCGACCAGATACGCGACGCACTTGCTGAAGCTGGCTTTCAAGTAAAAGATACTAAGGACGGTGTAACTTGGAAGTTGGATAAATAAAGGCTGAAAACTACAAAGGAGTTAAAGCGTAAAGGGAATAAAGAGGATTAAAACAACCTCTTCAAAGTTTTCTTTACGCTTTAACTCTTTTTGTTATATACGTGCTGAAGACTTATTATATACGCACTGCGGTGCCCGAACAAGCCACCATCAGCATCGAACCGCCCTGCCCTACTGTCTCATAATCGATGTCGATGCCCACAATAGCGTTTGCACCCAATTCCTGCGCACGTTGCATCATTTCTTGAATAGAAGTCTCCTTGCCTTCCTGCAACACCTTTTCGTACGACTTGCTGCGTCCGCCTACAATGTCTCTGATACCTGCAAAGAGGTCTTTTATAAAGTTAGCACCAATAATTGTTTCACCCGTTACAAGTCCTTTGTACTCTAAAATCTTATAACCTTCGATGTTTGGAGTTGTTGTAAGAATCATAATCTGTTATTCTTTAAGTTTTTATTGGCAATCGCTTTGACTGCGTTACCATTATAACGGAATACTTTTCTAAAAATTATAGTAATCTTCTGCCTTCTCTTAAAAAATTGAATTAAAAGTTCACATAATAGCCTTGATTTTGTAAAGATTTCTCTATTAGAAAACGACATAAGTTATTTCGTTTTGCAATAGTGCCTGTTTTGCATTGCAATATAGGCACTTTTGTCGTGCAATAGAGCCTGTTTTACAATGCAAAACAGGCACTATTGCAAAACACTGATAACAAGCTTGTTACACAATTCTATATCTTATGTAAAATCTTTACATTCTTGTTGTTTAATCTTCACATATGAAATAAGAAATAAAAGAGATTTTTTCTATTCAGAAAAGTAAAACCAATATATTATTTTTCGGGTAATATTAAGCACTCGTTAAAATATCTATGAAGAGCGCTGAATGTCGTAATTGTAGTTAAAAAAATCTGTTCTTTTAAGCAATTCTCTAAGTATTATCTACCTTTGTAGCAATAAATATAACACAGGTGCTACTTGCAAATATTCTTTTGCTTGCCAACCTGTTTGCCACTCAAATAGGCCTCATTGGCAGCAATACATTACTTGACACTTATAAGGATACAGTTTCAATAGAGAGAACACAGCAGAAAGACTCTATTCCCGATACAATTGTTGTTCGGAAGAATCCTTGGCGCGCAGCAACACAAGTTGTTGCAACTAATCTTAGTATTCTTGCTTTTGACAGATACATACTCGATGCTCCTTATTCGAAAGTTACTTCGAAAACGATAAGCAGGAATCTATCGCCCAAAAAGTGGTATTGGGACAGCGATATCTTTAGGACTAACATGTTCTTACACCCCTATCATGGCTCTATATACTATAATGCAGCACGCAGTAATGGCTTGTCTTACGTTGAAACCATACCTTATGTAGCTCTTGGAAGCGTAATGTGGGAAATCAGCGGAGAAATGGAACGCCCATCTATCAACGACTTTATAACAACATCGGCGGGCGGATTGGCAATGGGGGAGGTACTGCATAGGGTTTCAGACCGCATTTTCGATAACCGCAAACGTGGTTTTCAACGTGTTGTAAGCGAAGTAATCGGTACAATAACAAACCCTTCTCGGGGCTTTACTCGCTTAATATCGGGTGAAGCTTTCCGTGTATCGAAAAGTCAAAGCACGCTAGAAACAACTACAATTTTACCGCTCGATTGTTCCATTCTTACTAATATACAAATGCTCGACAGCCATAATGCAGGAGTAAAACCACATTATCGCACCGTTTTCAACATTAGTTTTGATTATGGTTCGCCCGTTGAAGCATCAAATAAACGCCCTTACGACTTCTTTAGAGCTAACTTAGGGCTCAGTCCAGGTATGGAACAATCACTCGTAAGTAATGCTAATATCATCGGACAACTACGCAACTGGCCATTATTACAAAGCAAACATAGCACGACAACCATAGGATTGTATCAGAATTTCGACTTTTATTCAACCGATTCCATCAATGGAATAGTACCATACAAAGTGTCTGAAGCTGCAAGCATGGGACTTGGTGTAGCTTGGTATTACCATTTAGGACAGCTAAAATGCTTTTCTGAACTTTACTTCAATGGTATTTTGTTGGGTGGAGCCCTATCCGACTATCACAACAACCGCTATAATCGCGAGTATAGCTTAGGCAGTGGCTATAGTATTAAAAGCTTTTCTGGTTTCAATTATGGCTCTATTGCTCGTTTTAGCCTACTCGCTGACTTAAAAAGACTATTCTCTTGGCATGGTTACGAAGACGAAGATGAGGCTAAAGAATACATTGATTACAGTGTTTTGGGCGACCGTGGCAAGGTAATAACCTTTCTTTTACAACCCAAAATAGAGATTTCAATATCTAAACATTGGTTTATAGCAGCTTCTTCGCTATTTATTTTCCGCAATTTTCATTATCATTATCGGCCCAATTGCCACACAACAACCTACGATGTAAGGCTTGGAATCGGTTTCAAATTATAGTGCTGAGTTCATAAAACAGACCATTAAACCAAGTCTAAATAAATTGATTATCGTTTGGAAAGTATGCTGAAAATTCGTATTTTTGCATTTCACGAATTACGATAACGAAAGGTAAGAAAGGTAAAAACAATATGGCAAAAGACAACAAGGGGCTCACTCCAATGATGCGACAATTCTTTTCGATGAAAGAAAAGCACCCCGATGCGTTATTGCTCTTTAGGTGTGGCGACTTCTACGAAACGTATTGCGACGATGCCATAGAAGCTTCTAAAATCCTCGGCATTACTTTGACACGACGAAACAATGGTGCTGCCGCTGGAGATGAGATGGCTGGATTTCCCCATCATGCGCTTGATACCTTCTTACCAAAGCTTATTCGTGCTGGAAAACGCGTTGCAATATGCGACCAACTCGAAGATCCGAAGAAGAAACGTGAGGCTTTAAAGGGCAAACGGGGCTTGTCTGCCGAAGACAAAATGGTGCGACGAGGCATAACAGAGCTTGTTACGCCGGGCGTTGCTATGGGAGACAACGTGCTAAACTATAAGGAAAACAACTTCTTGGCGGCTGTTCACTTCGGAAAAGGGGCGTGCGGAGTTAGCTTTCTCGACATTTCTACAGGAGAATTCCTTACCGGTGAGGGCACATTTGACTATGTTGAAAAGCTCATTGGTAACTTTTCGCCAAAGGAAGTATTGTACGATCGCATACGAAAGTCGGACTTTGAGCGTCATTTCGGCACTCGTTTGTGTGTGTTTGAAATGGAAGACTGGGTATTTACCGACCTTTCTGCGCGCCAAAAACTACTGAAACACTTTGGAACAAAGAACTTAAAGGGTTTCGGTGTAGACCATCTTAACAACGGAGTAATAGCTGCTGGGGCTATTATGCAGTACTTAGAACTTACCCAGCATACTAATATTAACCACATAACATCGCTCGCTCGCATTGAAGAAGAGAAGTATGTGCGACTCGACCGCTTTACTATTCGTTCCTTAGAACTTGTTGCGCCAATGCAAGAAGATGGTTCTTCGCTGCTCAACGTGGTAGACCGAACCATTACTCCAATGGGTGGCAGAATGCTGCATCGCTGGCTTGTGTTCCCATTAAAGGACGTAAAGCCGATTAACGAGCGTTTGGATATAGTGGAATACTACTTCCGTGAACCCGAATTCCGCCAATGTTTGAACGACCAACTCCACCGTATGGGCGACTTAGAACGCATTATTTCGAAAGTAGCAGCAGGCCGAGTGTCGCCAAGAGAGGTCGTTCAGCTGAAGATTGCCCTACGTGCTATACTGCCAATCAAGTCCGCTTGCCTCTATGCAAACAACGAAGCGCTGAAGAGAGTAGGCGAACAACTGAACCTTTGCGAGTCGATTAGAGACCGAATAGAGCAAGAAATTAAGCCAGAACCGCCACAACTGATTGCTAAAGGCGACGTTATAGCACATGGTTTCAACGCTGAACTGGACGAATTGAGGTCGATTCGCGACAACGGAAAGCAGGTTTTGCTCGACATTCAAGAGAAAGAAGCGGCTCAAACAGGCATCAGTTCGCTGAAGATAGGCTTCAACAACGTTTTCGGATACTACCTTGAGGTGCGCAATACTTTTAAGGATAAGGTACCAGCGGACTGGATTCGCAAGCAAACCCTTGCACAAGCAGAGCGCTATATCACCCCAGAACTGAAGGAATACGAAGCTAAAATACTTGGTGCCGACGAGAAAATACTCGCTCTCGAAGCGCGTCTTTTCAACGAATTGGTACAGGATATGCAGGAGTTTATCCCTCAAATACAAATCAATGCCAACCTCGTGGCACGCCTCGACTGCCTGTTGGCATTCGCAAACATAGCTGAAGAAAACAAATATGTACGCCCTTCGGTAGACGATAGTTTGGTAATTGACATCAAGAAAGGTCGCCACCCTGTAATAGAAACTCAACTTCCGCTTGGCGAACAATACATTCCGAACGATGTATATCTCGACAACGAGCAACAGCAGATAATGATGATAACTGGTCCTAATATGGCTGGTAAATCGGCTCTGTTGCGTCAAACCGCTCTCATAGTACTATTGGCGCAGGTTGGTTGTTTCGTTCCCGCAGAGAGTGCGAGAATAGGTTTGGTCGATAAAGTATTCACTCGAGTGGGTGCTTCCGATAATATTTCGCTTGGAGAGTCTACGTTTATGGTTGAAATGACCGAAGCATCGAACATTCTAAACAATGTTACGCCTCGCTCGTTGGTATTGTTCGACGAGCTGGGACGAGGCACAAGCACCTACGATGGTATCAGCATTGCTTGGGCAATCGTAGAGTATCTGCACGAACAACCACGTGCAACGGCTCGTACTCTCTTCGCTACGCACTACCATGAGCTTAACGAAATGGCCAAGAGTTTCCGAAGAATAAAGAACTTTAATGTATCTGTGAAGGAGTTAGACGGCAAGATTATCTTCGTAAGAAAGTTAGAGCGAGGTGGCAGCGAGCACTCTTTTGGTATCCATGTTGCCGACATTGCAGGTATGCCGAAGTCGATTGTAAAGCGTGCCAATGTTGTTTTGAAAGAACTGGAGACCGACAATGCGCAGGTAGGTAGCGTAGGAAAGCCATCAGCAGAGAAGCTTGAGCAGAGTAGGGAAGGGGTTCAGCTTTCGTTCTTCCAGCTTGACGACCCTGTATTAACGCAGATACGAGACGAGATTATAGGCTTAGACATCAACAACCTTACGCCTGTTGAGGCATTGAACAAGCTCAACGAAATCAAGCGAATTGTACTTCCGAACAGTAAATAAAGTGTAAAGATTTATTTCAATAATATTTATCGCTTAACTATCTCTGTATCAAAGCATTGCAAAACCCATTGTTTTGCGTTCCAAAAGCGGCTGTTTTGCACGGTAAAAGAGCCTATATTGCATCGCAAAACAGCCGCTTTTGTAAAGTCAAAGTGGTTCTATTGTTTTTTTATACTATTTTCTTTACAAAAACAAAGTATCTTTGATATAAAACCAAACCAGCTTTTAGTTCATGTCCGAAGGCTACAATCAGTAATTTGTTTCCTCCATAAAGTTCTATAAGAACCTTTCTGCCCACTAACAATAACGGCTCTGCAAGTTTATTGTAGAGCCGTTATTGTGAATTATTTCTGGTATTGTTCAATTACTTTAGCCGTTGTATTCCTTACCTCTTGACCTCATAATCGACCATACACCCAGTATTACGAATGGTATACTGAGTATCTGTCCCATATCAATAGGCAGATTTGATTCGAAGTCTACTTGTACTTCCTTCGTGTATTCGATAAAGAAACGGAAAGTGAAAATCAGCGCAAGACATAGTCCGAAGTAAAGTCCTGTACCCACTTTCTTAGGATATTTCCTATAAATAAGGAAGATAACCCAGAAGAAAACGAAGTAGGCAATCGCCTCGTAAAGTTGTCCTGGGTGGCGTGGATAAGTATCGACATCGTAGAAAATGAACGCCCAAGGCACGTCAGTTACCTTTCCTATAATCTCTGAATTCATTAGATTGCCCAAGCGAATAAACACCGATGTTACGGTAGAGCAGATGCCCATAAAGTCTAAAACCACCCAAGCATTCAGCTTTGTACGCTTTATATAAAGGTAAAGACCTACAAGGAGACCAACAACACCACCATGAGAAGCTAATCCTTGATAGCCTACGAACTTCCAACCACCGCCTACAAGGAACTTAATTGGAAGGAAAATCTCTATAAAATGCTGCCATGAATCGAAGAATTCCTTAGGTTCGTAAAAGAAACAATGACCCAAACGAGCACCTATAAACGCCCCAAGGAAGACGTAAAGGAACATAGGCTCGAACTTTTCGTCGGCTATCTTGTGGCGTCTAAAAAGCCATCTCATAAGGAGATATGCAACGGCAAAGCCCACAAGCCAGCACATTCCATACCAACGAATGCCCATTGAGCCGAAGCGTACAAGGTATTCGTTAGGCTGCCATGCTATATAAAGCAGATTGTTCAGCATTATTTAATCCTCCTTAAAACTATACGTTGAAACGGAAATGCATGATGTCTCCGTCTTGAACAATGTATTCTTTGCCTTCTACACCAAGCTTTCCAGCTTCGCGAACGGCTGCTTCAGAACCATACTTGAGATAGTCTTCGTACTTAATAACCTCTGCACGAATGAATCCTTTCTCAAAGTCTGTATGGATAACACCTGCACATTGAGGAGCTTTCCAGCCTTTATGGAATGTCCATGCCTTTACTTCCATCTCGCCAGCAGTAATGAATGTCTGAAGATTTAAGAGGTGATAAGCCTTATTGATGAGGCGGTTTACACCACTTTGCTCCAATCCGAGCTCGTCGAGGAAGAGCTTCTTGTCTTCATAACTCTCTAACGATGCAATGTCTTCTTCCGTCTTTGCAGCAATAATCATCGCTTCTGCACCTTCCTCAGCAGCTATTCTCTCTACTTGCTTGCTATATTCGTTACCATCTTTGGCACTGTTTTCGTCTACATTACAAACGTAAAGAACAGGCTTTGTAGTAAGAAGGAAAAGGTCGTGAGCCGCTTGTTGCTCTTCTTTACTATCAAATTGCACGCTACGAGCATTCTTTCCTTGCTCCAAAACAGCCTTGTAAGCTTCAAGAACGGTTACCATAACCTTAGCATCTTTGTTGCCTGCAGCAGCTACTTTCTGTTGTTTAGCAAGCTGAGCCTCGATGGTTTCAAGGTCCTTAAGCTGGAGTTCGGTATCTATAATCTCTTTGTCTTCAACTGGATTTACTGCTGCTCCACCTTCACGAACGATGTTATCGTCTTCGAAACAGCGTATAACATGAATAATTGCATCGCACTCTCGAATGTTGCCAAGGAACTTATTGCCCAGTCCTTCGCCCTTACTTGCACCCTTAACAAGACCAGCAATGTCTACTATCTCGCAGGTAGCAGGCACAATTCGGCCGGGGTGAACAATCTCAGCGAGCTTGTTCAAGCGCTCATCGGGCACAGTGATAACACCCAAGTTAGGTTCAATTGTACAAAAAGGAAAGTTGGCTGCCTGTGCTTTGGCACTGCTCAGACAGTTGAAAAGTGTAGATTTGCCAACGTTTGGCAAACCTACTATACCACATTTTAATGCCATATTCTAAATAAACGTTTATTTCTTTGTAGTGCAAAAATACTGCTTTATTTTGATTTTGATTACCAAAAGAACATTATTTTACACTTCAATTTCAATTCTTCGGGATACTTTGCGTTTGGTCGTATTGCTATTATAGCTTTATTCAAACGCCTTCGCTTCAGCCTCAGCTATTATGCTTTCCTTCTCGTCGATTTCGGTAACAGAAACTTGTTCTTGCTCTTCTACAACAGAAAGGGTATCGTTTGGATCAACAGACGATTGCAAAATAAGTGCCTCTTCCTCCGTTGTTTCAATAGTATTGGAACTTCCTGGTTCTTCCAAAGCAATGCGTTGCTTCTTGGCAGCAAAGATTTTATCAGCAAACTTTGCCTCTTTACGAATACGTTGGAGGGTTACTTTAGCAGCTTCTTGCTGACTTTCTTTCTTCGAATAGCCATTTCCTTCACCACAAGCAATGCCTTCCAGCACAACTTGGAAGCTGAAAGTAGGGCTACCTTCCTTATCCTTACCGAAAGAAAGCGGCTTAAACTCAAGGCAAACCTTGTGTTTCTGTGTCCATTCTATAAGCTTTGACTTGAAGTTTACCTCCTTATAAGCCAGCTTATCAATATTGATAAGGTCGCCTAAGATTTGTCGTTGCATAAACTTCATGCAGGCTGTGTAGCCATGGTCAAGGTATAATGCGCCCACTAAAGCCTCAAAAGCATTACCACCCAGATAACTATTGTGCGATTGAGAATGACCACTTGATAAGATTAACTTCGTTATTCCCAAGTCGTTGGCTAATCTATTAAGGGTCTCGCGCTGCACAATCTTCGAGCGAGTATTGGTGAGAAAGCCTTCACGTTTACCAGGAAAGCGCGCATAAACAATATCGCCCACAATGGCATCTAATATGGCATCGCCCAGAAACTCTAAGCGTTCGTTATTAACGGGCTTCCCTTTATCGTTCCTTCGAGCCACACTCTTGTGCAAAAGAGCGGTTTTATAATAGGAAAGGTTATGGGGAAGCACCCCTATTATTTGGTATAAAGACAAATAAAGCTCCTTTTCCTTGCGGAAAGGGAGCTTTATTCTATCGATAATTTTATTCAGCATACTTCTTGAAAATCACGCAAGCATTGTGGCCTCCAAAGCCGAATGTATTGCTAAGTGCAGCACGTACTTCGCGTTTCTGGGCCTTATTGAACGTAAAATTCAGGTTGTAGTCAATTTCTTCGTCCTTATCTTCCTCTTCATGGTTAATGGTTGGAGGGATAATATCGTTTTGAACAGAGAGCACACAAGCCATTGCTTCAACTGCACCAGCAGCTCCAAGCAAGTGTCCAGTCATACTCTTTGTTGACGAAATATTGAGTTTGAAGGCAGAATCGCCGAAAAGCTGAGCAATAGCCTTTACTTCTGATACGTCACCTACAGGAGTTGATGTACCATGAACATTGATATAGTCGATGTCTTCAGGCTTCAAACCTGCATCATCGAGAGCTGCTTGCATGACCAAGTGCGCTCCTAAACCTTCTGGATGTGACGCTGTGATGTGGTGAGCATCGGCTGATTCACCTTCACCAACCAACTCTGCGTATATCTTAGCACCACGAGCCTTTGCGTGTTCCAACTCTTCGAGAACTAAACAGCCTGCTCCTTCACCCATAACAAAGCCATCACGGCTTGCAGAGAAAGGACGAGAAGCATGTTCTGCATCGTCATTGCGAGTTGAAAGGGCGTGCATTGCATTGAAGCCACCTACTCCTGATTCGGTAATTGCAGCCTCAGCTCCACCACTAATAATCATATCAGCTTTGCCCAATCGAATTAAATTGAACGCTGCACCAATGGCATTTGTAGATGAAGCACAAGCCGATGTTGTGGTAAAGTTAGGACCATGGAAACCGAAACGAATGCTAATGTGTCCAGAAGCAATGTCGGCAATCATCTTTGGTATAAAGAAAGGATTGAACTTAGGACCATCTTCTCTATGAAGAGCATAATAACTGATTTCCTCTTCAAAGGTTTTGATACCACCAATACCTACACCATAAACCACACCTATGCGGTTTTTATCGGCTTTTTCCAAATCTATTCCACAATCTTCTACGCCTTGAATAGCACTAACGAGTGCCAATTGTGTATAGCGGTCTAGTTTACGTGCCTCTTTACGATCGATATAATCGTTCACATTAAGGTCTTTTACCTCACAAGCGAACTTTGTTTTAAAATTAGTTGTATCGAATTTAGTAATAGGACCAGCACCACTCTTACCTTCGAGCATTGCTTTCCATGTTTCTTCAGGATTGTTTCCCAATGGAGTAACTGCACCAAGTCCTGTTACTACTACTCTTTTTAGTTCCATTAATTTGCTAATTTAAATTCTGTCATCGTGATTTTACGAGACGCCTTTGGTTTCTTTTCAGAGAATAAAATTAAGGAGTTAAGCAATAAGTTCTACTATAACAGTTCTAAAACGTAAGTAAAACGATTAGCTTAACTCCTTAACTTCCTTTTCTTGTCTTAGACTCTGAATGAACGAAACCTAAGTAAGAAATAAGTAAATGTTAAAGATTAAAAGTTAGTTGGAAGCCGAAGCTCCCAACCATCATTTATATATCTTCTTACTTTGCGTTCTCTTGGATATAAGCAATGGCATCGCCTACAGTAGCAATCTTTTCTGCCTTATCGTCTGGAATAGAGATACCAAATTCCTTCTCAAACTCCATGATAAGTTCAACTGTATCCAAAGAATCAGCGCCGAGGTCGTTTGTGAAACTTGCTTCTGGCTTAACTTCTGCTTCGTCTACACCAAGCTTATCTACGATAATTGCTTTTACCTTTGATTCAATTTCTGACATAATTGTAAGTTTTAAAATGTTTAATATTAACTTTCTAACTCTAAAATTCGGCTGCAAAGGAAAGATAAATTTTCCATACACGCAAATTTTTTGCTTAAAAAAGCACTTATCTATGCACAAACTACATGCATTTGTGCAATAAAAATAGCACTTTTGCTATTATATTGCGCTAAATCAATACATTATAACAGATGATTAGAAACTTACTTATACTTCTTCGGTGAATCATTTTAACCACCTTTCGTATATCGTTGTAATATATCTTTTATCATAAAGAGTCTTTCATAGGTAAAAATGCCTTACTTTTATTTTGTGTATATGATTTATTTGAGCTATATTTGCAGAAAAATTAAAAGAGAAAAAATATGTCATTCACGGAACATTGTAATGAGATTTTTAGTCAAGCTATCCGCGATTACCACATCACGGACAATGTAGACACACCTATTAATAATCCATACGAAAGAGATTCTATTGAAAACAGATTGTATTTGAAGTGCTGGATTGATACAGTTCAGTGGCATTTCGAAGACCTTATACGCGATCCGCACATCGCTCCAGAAGATGGAATGAGTCTAAAGCGTCGTATTGACCGTTCTAACCAAGACCGTACAGACCTTGTAGAACAGATTGACTCATACTTCCGCCAACTATATTCTGACGTAAAAGTACAAGAAGGAGCTACTATCAATACTGAAAGTCCAGCATGGGCAGTAGACCGTTTGTCTATTCTTGCACTCAAAATATATCATATGAAGGAGCAAGCTGAACGTACCGATGCCTCTGCAGAACACATTCAAAAGTGCAAAAACAAGTTGAACGTACTACTTGAACAACAAGTAGACCTTGGAACTGCTATCGACCAATTGCTTGATGACATTCAAACAGGACGTAAATACATGAAGGTTTATCGCCAAATGAAGATGTACAACGACCCTGCTACCAACCCTGTACTATACAAAAAGTAAAAGGTGAAGACCAACCACATCATCATCATACGCTTCTCTGCAATGGGCGACGTTGCTATGACGGTCCCTGTGGTCTATTCTCTTGCACATCAATATCCCAATCTTCGTATCAGCGTTATTTCTCGTCCATTTGCCCAAGCATTTTTCAGCAATATGCCAAAGAATGTAGATTTCTTTGCAGCTGACTTGAAAAACGAATACAAAGGCATCAAGGGACTGAACCAACTATACGGCAGGCTGAAGGCAAAACAGCCTACAGCCATTGCCGATTTCCATAATGTGCTACGCTCAAAATACATAAGAACACGCTTTTTCCTTGCTGGAAACAAAACAGCACACATTGATAAGCACAAGAATGGTAAGCGAAAGCTGTGCCGGAAAAAGGATAAAGTTATGGAACAACAGCCCACATCGTTCCAAAACTATGCAGAAGTATTAACTAAATTGGGCTATCCCATCAATCTTTCTTATAACTCTTTATTTGCAAATGGTGGCAACCAGCTCTCACAGCTCCCTAATATAATAGGTGAAAAACCTAATGGCGAACGCTGGATAGGTATTGCTCCTTTTGCTGCTCACAATGGAAAGATGTATCCAAAAGAGAAGATGGAAGAAGTTGTAAAGGTGCTTTCTACGAAATATCCCAATCTCCGCATATTTTTTTTTGGAGGCGGAAAGGAAGAAAAACAAATCCTTAACACATGGGCAACAAAGTATAAAGGCTGCATTTGCGCTTCTGAAGTGCTGCATGGACTTAACGAAGAGCTTATTTTAATTAGCCATCTTGACGCCATGATTTCTATGGATAGTGCCAATATGCATCTTGCTTCTCTCGTTGGAACACGTGTTGTAAGCGTCTGGGGAGCCACTCATCCTTACTGTGGGTTCCTCGGTTGGAACCAAAAAGAGGAAGATGTCGTGCAAAACACCGAATTGGAATGCCGCCCTTGCTCTGTATTCGGTAATAAACCGTGCCACCGTGGCGACTTTGAATGCATGAATAGTATTAGTCCAAATGCCATTATTGAACGGTTAAACTTGTAATTTAGTTTATTTTACAACCTAATTAAACCTAAATAATCATACTCTATTGTAAAATAAAGAAGTATCAATTCCTTCTCATAACCTCTAATTTACATAGAATAAAAGCATGTAAAATATTTTCTAAAGCATATATTTCGCATAACAATCTCTTTACCAACACTTTATAAAACCCATTGTTTTACGTTATAAAATGGCTTGTTTTGCAAGGCAAAAGTGCCTATATTGCAAGGCAAAACAGGCACTTTTATAATACAAAACCGAAACTACTATTTTTAAGGAGATTATATTTACAAAAACAAAACAATTTTCCACCTATCAGCTTAAAGGTTAATAGGGACTTTAGAAAGACTATAAATTATAGATATAACCATTATCGTTTATTGCCAGAAACATGTTAATTCACTCCCAAATCTACAATAATAACGTTCTTGTCCAACAAAAAAGGAAAATTATTTCCTATCATATTTCTGCCAAACAATTATATGTAACCGCCCCTTCTTTTCTGCTTTTCACTAAATTAATTAGGTAAAAGACTTGTTATCCCTATGAAAATTAGTAATTTTGCAAATTGGATAGTAACACATTGTTATTTACTTGAACTAATTGTAGGGTAAGGAGAAGCGTTTTCGCCTTACCAAAATTATGGTTCACAAACGACGTAATCAAAATAAAATAAACATAAGAATGGAATACAACTTCACCGACATTGAGAAGAAATGGCAGAAGAAATGGGTTGAAAACAAGACCTATAAGGTTGTTGAAGATAAGAACAAACAAAAGTTCTACGTGCTTAACATGTTCCCATATCCATCGGGAGCTGGTCTACACGTGGGACACCCTCTCGGCTATATAGCCAGCGACATTTATGCTCGCTATAAGCGTTTGCAGGGGTTCAACGTGCTAAACCCAATGGGATACGATGCTTACGGATTGCCTGCCGAGCAGTATGCCATTCAAACAGGACAACATCCAGCCATTACAACTGATAAAAATATTGCACGATATCGTGAACAATTAGATAAAATAGGCTTTTGTTTCGACTGGGATCGTGAGGTGCGCACCTGCGATCCTGAATACTATCATTGGACACAGTGGGCATTCCAACGTATGTTTGAATCGTATTATGATAACAACGATGGTAAGGCAAAACCTATTTCCGACCTCGTTCTCCATTTTGAAGAAGAGGGAACACTCAATCTCAACGTAGCGCAAGGTGAAGAAAAAATATTCTCTGCCCGCAATTGGACAAGCATGAGCGAGAAAGAACAGCAAGAAATACTGATGAACTACCGCATTGCTTATCTTGGCGAAACAATGGTAAACTGGTGCCCTGGCTTGGGAACGGTATTGGCAAACGACGAAGTTGTTGATGGAGTTAGCGAACGTGGAGGCTATCCTGTCGTTCAAAAGAAAATGAAACAATGGTGTCTGCGTGTATCAGCTTACGCTCAACGCTTGCTGGAAGGCTTGGAAAAGGTAAACTGGACAGAGTCTATGAAAGAAACACAGCGCAATTGGATAGGCCGTTCAGAGGGAACAGAGGTTGTATTTAAAAGCCTTACACTCAGCAAAGATGAGAATAAAGAAATAGAACACGACATTACTATCTTTACAACACGTGCCGATACCATGTTTGGTGTAACCTTTATGGTACTTGCACCAGAAAGCGAATTGGTTCCAGAACTTACAACCGAAGAGCAGAAAACAGAAGTAGAAAAATATTTGGCATACGTAAAGAAACGTACAGAACGCGATC
>ERZ772906.1006-NODE-1006-length-15843-cov-26.761084_pt1 | contig 15843 bp, 16 predicted proteins | sample MGYA00511338_ERZ772906 | MGnify/ENA primary metagenome ERZ772906 (study PRJEB29015, sample SAMEA2738076) | human oral metagenome | biome: human oral; feature: human-associated habitat; material: saliva | place: China | collected 2212 ... | reverse complement strand
GTGTTGGAATGTTTGAACGAACAATTGCCGGTTGATATCGGCGCGATTAAACGCGGTTTGCTGTTGGTTGAGAACCCTGGACGTTTCCAAGTTTTGCCCGGCCGTCCGCTGGTGGTTTTGGATGTCGGCCACAATCCGCATGCTGCCCGTGCTTTGCGCCGAAGCCTGATTAACCTTGCCTTTGCACAAAAACGTACCGCCGTATTCAGTATGTTGTCCGACAAAGATATTGATGGCGTGCTGGAAATCGTTAAAGACCAGTTTGACGAGTGGAATATCGCGCCTTTAGATGTACCGCGCGGCATGACGGTAGAGGCTTTGCAGGCCAAATTGGCTGAACACGGCATCGACAATGTAAATGTTTTTGAAACTGTCGCTGCGGCCTATCGCGCTGCTTTGGCTAAAGCAACCGAAAATGATAGAATCGTTGTTTTCGGCTCATTCCATACTGTTGCCGATGTAATGGCTGTTTTGAAAGAACACTAACGAGGAAATTATCATGTCCGACAATAAACAAAAAGAAACTCCAAACGGATACGATTTAGACGGTTACGAACGACTCAAACGTCGCAACCGCCGTCGCTTGGTCTTGGCCTCCGGCTTGGTGGTGGCATCGGGTATGCTGTTCGGTCTGGCACTGACTTCCGGCGACGATAAAAATTCACCATTTAAAGAAGCGCCTGTTGGTCAGAGCCAAGTCAAAACGGCTGACGAGCCGAGCAAGGCCGTTGTTTTAGAGCCGAATAAAGAAGATGTCGCTGCTGCTGAGGAGGCTGCCCGCCATGCGGATGCCGAAGCATCAAATAAACCGCAAAATGCAGGCGACGAAGAAGACAATGCGCCGGTTGAAGTATTGAAGCCAAACCGTGAATCTGCTCCCGAAGATGTTGGCGAGCCGTTGGTTTTGATTAACGATACTTTGGATGACGGTAATATTAAAGGCTTGGAAGAGTCCGAACGTATTCAACGCGCCGAGGCTGCCAAGCGTGAAGCTGCGGAGCGCCGAGCCGAAGAACGCCGCCAACGTCAGGCTGAACAACGTGCCGCTGCGGCCCGTAAAACACAAGCCCAACAGGAAGCTGCTGAGAAAGAAAATGCATTGGCAGCTAAAAAACGCGCACTTCAAGCGCGTGCTGAGAAAGCAGAACGTGAAGCCGCTGCCGAACGCAATAAATTGGCACAATTGGAAAAAGCAGAGAAAGCCATTGCCGAACGTAAATCTGCCAAAAACAGCAAAGACAGTGTAAAAGACAAGGCCGAACCTGCTAAGAAAGCAGAAACCAAAGTTGAAAAACCAAAAAATGAAAAAGCTAAACCGGAAACGGCCAAAGCAGAAAAAGCCGATAAGGTAAAAACTGCCGAGAAGCCGTCTGAAAAAGCCAAACCTAAAGCTGAAAAAGAAAAAGCGGAAGCCAAGCCTGCGAAAAAAGCCGCTATTCAGGCTGGTTATGCTGAAAAAGAACGCGCGCAAAGCCTGCAACGTAAAATGAAAGCCGCAGGTATCGATTCGACTATTACTGAAGTCATGACCGATAAAGGTAAGGTGTATCGCGTGAAATCAGCCAGTTATAAAAATGCACGCGATGCAGAGCGCGATTTGAACAAATTGCGTGTGCATGGCATTGCCGGTCAGGTGACCAGTGAGTAATTTGCCTGTTGCCGATTTGTTGGCTGCCGCCGTTATCGTCATCTGCATCATTATCTCGTTGACACGGGGTATTATTGCCGAAGCAGGGGCGATGGTGGCGTGGGTGGTATCGTTTATTGCGGCCAGAACGCTTGCTGTGCCGTTTGCCGATGTGGTCTTTAAATCGGTTGAGCCGCATTCCTTGGCGGTTGCGATGGGTTTTGCCGCTGTGTTTTTTCTGGCATGGCTGTTGCAGAAACTGGCACGATCGCTGTTAAGCAGTTTGATGTCTGCCGTTGGTCTGGGAAGCATTAACCGTTTGCTTGGCGGCGTATTCGGTGCAGTAAAAGGTGTGATTTTGGTGACACTGGCAGTGATGGTTTTTTCACACACTGATTTGCCAAAAACGGAAGAGTGGCAAAGTTCGCACACAATTCCGTATTTTGAATCACTTGCCGATGCTGCGATGCCTTATCTGCCTGGAAAAGATACCGCAATGCCGCATCTTTCGGGTAAAGCAGCTGAAGTTGAAGAATTGGATGATTGAGTTTGACGGATTCAGACGGCCTATGGGTCGTCTGAATCCGTTTTTATTTGCGTAAATTTAGCATCATATTGTCGACAATTTGAGCAAACTCATCTAAATTATTTTATAATGACAGCTTACCCATTTAATCTTCAAACTCGGAGAAGCACGATATGTGTGGTGTATTAGGTTTGGTTAGTCATGAGCCGGTCAATCAGATGTTGTATGATGGTTTGCAGATGTTGCAACACCGTGGTCAGGACGCAGCAGGTATTGTTACTGCCGAAGGCAATATATTTCATATGCACAAGGGCAAAGGCATGGTGCGCGAAGTGTTCCGTACCCGCAATATGCGCGACTTGGTCGGTAATGCCGGTATCGCACATGTCCGCTATCCGACTGCAGGCAATGCGGGCAGCAGCGCAGAAGCTCAGCCGTTTTATGTCAGCTCCCCGTTCGGCATTGTTTTGGCACACAATGGTAATCTGACCAATACCGAAGAGCTGTATGAAAACGTATGCAACAAACACCTGCGCCACGTTAATACCAGCTCCGATTCTGAAGTCCTACTCAATGTATTCGCGCACGAATTACGCCGCGAAGTCTCTAAAAATACAGCCCCTTATCAACTCACCATCGACAATATTTTCAACGCCGTTTCTGAAGTACACCGCATAGTGCGCGGTGCATACGGTGTCGTAGCCATGATTGCCGGATATGGCATGGTTGCCTTCCGCGATCCTCACGGTATCCGTCCGTTGGTATTGGGTTCGCAAACCGATGAATCCGGTAAAAAATCGTATGCTGTTGCCTCTGAATCAGTTGCTTTCAACGCACTTGCCTATGACTTGGAACGCGATATCCAGCCGGGTGAAGCCGTGTTTGTCAGTTTTGACGGTTCAATCGTGTCGCGTCAATGCAGTGATAAAGTCAAACTCAGCCCTTGTCTCTTTGAATACGTCTATTTCGCGCGTCCCGACTCCGTCATCGACGGCGTATCCATCTATCAGGCGCGTCTGGATATGGGCGTTTCTTTAGCGGAAAAAATCAAACGCGAGTTGCCCGTCGACGATATCGATGTCGTGATGCCGATTCCCGATACCAGCCGACCCAGCGCGATGGAGCTTGCCGTTCATCTCGAAAAACCATATCGCGAAGGTCTGATTAAAAACCGCTATATCGGCCGCACCTTCATCATGCCCGGACAAGCAACGCGTAAAAAATCAGTACGCCAAAAACTCAGTCCGATGGAAACCGAGTTTAACGGCAAAAGCGTTTTGTTGGTGGATGATTCCATCGTGCGCGGTACGACCAGCCGTGAAATCGTTGAAATGGTACGCGCGGCAGGTGCGCGCAAAGTCTACATTGCTTCCGCTGCTCCCGAAGTGCGCTATCCGAATGTGTACGGTATCGATATGCCGACCCGTGAAGAACTGATTGCAAACGGCCGCAGCGCAGCAGAAATCTCGGCCGAGATTGGCGCGGATGGCATCGTCTTCCAAAACTTAGAAGACCTGGAAGCAGTAGTCAAAGCACTCAATCCAAAAATCGAATCCTTTGATTCTTCATGCTTCAACGGTGTTTATCAAACCGGTGATATCGATGAGGCGTATCTGAACCGCCTCTCTACCGAAAAATCAGGTTGTGGCGGTTTGAAAGTTCATCCAAGCAAAATGGAACACAGCATCAGTATCAGCGATAGTGATAGTGATGATGAAGAATAAAGTAAATTGACTTACAATAAAGGCCGTCTGAAAATTAACGTTCAGACGGCCTTTAATTATGTTTTAGACACATCATGAGTACCGAAACCAAAAATTACATCACACCTACCGGTTGGCAGGCACTGAAAGACGAACTTTATCATCTGGTCAACAAAGAACGCCCGGAAATCGTCCAAATCGTTAACTGGGCGGCAAGCAATGGTGACCGCAGCGAGAATGGAGACTATCTTTACGGCAAACGCCGTATGCGAGAAATCGACCGCCGTATCCGTTTTCTAACCAAACGCTTGGAAGCTGCCGTCGTCGTCGATCCTGAAGCGCGTGAAGCCACGGACCAGATTTTTTTCAGCGCCACCGTTGGCTTATTGCGCGGAGACGGTCGTGAACAAACCGTCAAAATCGTCGGCGTAGATGAAATCGATACCGCTAAAAACAAAATCTCATGGATTTCCCCTTTGGCGCGCAGCCTGATTAAAGCACGCGAAGGTGATGAAGTTGTCTTGGATACACCGGAAGGACGCGAGGTTATAGAGATTCTGTCGGTGGAATATATTAAGATTGACTGATTATGCGTGAATAAAGCAAGTGAAACTACAAAAGGCCGTCTGAAAAATATACTATCAGACGGTCTGAGACCTTTGCCTCCTAACAGTCGAAACCTAAACACAGGTTTTCGGCTGTTTTTGTTTCAAATATCCCCTTTAATCTCCCTTTTTCCTCACTGTCATAGCCTTTATCGGCATAGACGGTGGTACCTTATAAACAATGCTGTCAGATTTAACTTGTTCGGGAATAATGGGTAATAAAGTTTCTGTTTCAGTATTCGATGCAGTAACAATGTGAACCTTACCATTTTGCTTTAAAAGCCTGAATACGGCGACTTTACTGGTAGTAGCATAACAGTATTTGTCTTTATGTTTTCCCCAAATAACTTTCATCAACTTCTACTTCTCTGTCAAACATTTCCAAAAGCAGACTGCTTTTAATAGATAAGCAGACGTAAGTAATGAAAATAATAGGCAGGGGTATTTTTATTAATACGGACTAACTCTGCTTGTCGTTCTTGCAGTTACAACTGCAACAAATAGCTCAGTTAATTTATTTTGTTTATAACTACTTAGACGACATTTTTGAATACAGATAATTTGGGCTTAATTTGAACTTCCCTAGTTATCTAAGACAGCACCTTATATTTTAATAAAAATCATCTTTACTATCAGTTAAGGCTTGAAATTCCATAGGTTCGATCCAATATAGCAAAAACAAAACTATTCTGAGTGCATCATAACCCCACATAATCCGTTATGTACTAAAAAATTTATGGAGATTGACTATGGCTGACTACAAAAGCGATTACTTAAATTCTGTTCTGGAAAGTTACAGAATGAAACATATTGAAGAGCTAATCAACACATATCGCACTAAACGAGATGAGATTAAGCAATTTTTAAATGAACAATACGGTAGTAAAATTTATGAGCCATTTAATTCTGGCTCGTATAAAAAACACACGGCCATCAATACCAAGTTTGATTTGGATTTGGTTGTACCATTTAAACATAATGCTTTTTCAACATTAGAAAAAATGTTTGAAGATGTTTTGGAAAAACTAACAGAAAAGTATAAAGATGAAACTACTGTAAAGAAACAAGGGGTTTCTATAGGTTTAACTTTTGATGAAGAAGATGAAATTAATATTGATGTTGTTCCTGCAAGAGAGACTAGCCAAGATTCTTTTCTAGAACATGAGGATTTAAATCTACATAAAACACAAAATGAGGGTTATCTTAAAACCAATATTCACGCTCAAATTGAACACATTAAAGCTAAAGATAATGAAAGAAAAGTTATTCGTTTGCTAAAAATTTGGAAAGCTTGTCATCAATACAAATACAAGTCTTTTTTTATTGAATTATTGGTGATTAAAGCTTATGAAAAATCGTCTCCAAAGGGTAATTTATGGGAACAATTTAAAATTGTTTTAAAATATATCATTGATAATATTCAGAGTGAAAATTTCACACTTAAAGACCCTGGTAACTGCAATAATGATTTGGCATCATCATTAGATGATACAAAAAAAACTGTTCTAGTTTCTCAACTAAAATCCATGTTGGAACAAATTGAATTAAATGAGAAACAAATAGAGTTTTATCTTCCATTAAATGAAAAATTTGCTGAAAATAATAACGATGGGAATAAGGCTTATGGGCTTAAAAGTTTGGTATTAGTTTCAACACCTCCAATTTCACAAAGATTTGGTTGATATGAAATTTTCTCAAATTGAATTAAAGCAAACCATTCAATCTATTCCATATATTCAAAATTTATCTGCTCTTTCATTTTCGCAAGAGCAGGTAAGTTTTGATATTACTTTTGATTTTGAAGAATTAGATAACTCAATTGATTTTCATGTCATTATCTACCAAGCCTACCCATTAAAAATTAGCGATAGTGAATCCATTCGCTTTTATCTAAAAAATGATGAATATAAAAAATTTAGCCATGTGATGGCTGATAATGCTATTTGCTTTCATAATCAGCATTGCGTTATTTTTGAGAAGAAATTACAGCAAGATTTCCAGGCAATAAAAAAATGGATTGTTAAGTATGTTATTAACCAAGAAAAAGATGAACATTATGAACATCTAATTACAGCAAATTATGCTTATAATGGGACATATTTTTCTTTTCAATTTACAGATGTTGATAAGTCATTTTCTAAAAATGAAATTGGTATTGTTACTAACACTTGCTTAACAAAATCAAAATATCAAGATAAGGATATACATAATTATTTAGTGCAATCCTTTACACATAATATTACCAATAAAAATTGCCAATGGTCATCGTTTTATTCAAGCAAGGAAAACGACTTATCAGGAATTTATATCTTTATCGAAGATAAACCTTCAATTTATGACAGATTTTCATTTTCAAGCTGGCAAGAATTCAAATCCTTATTTAATCAAGAGATGTTAAGTGAGATTTGGAAAATTTCTTTTTCCATTAAACAAGAATTTATACCTATTTTCATTGGGTATTATATAAAAAATAAAAATATTCACTGGCAAGTTGCCATGATTGATTTAAAAGACTTATTCTTTAAAAATAAAAATGGCATGTATGAGCTTTGCGATAAGCAAATAAACTGGGTTATTTCAAAAAATTCATCCTATCATTATTTTTTTGGAAGAGGTGCGTTTCATCCAAATCTAACTGATAAAAAAGTTCTTATTATTGGGCTAGGAGCGATTGGAAGTCAAGTTGCTAAGACACTTGTGCGTGGTGGTTGTAAAAATATTACCATTGCTGATTATGATGTTAAAGAACCAGAGAATATTTGCCGTTCAGAATATAACTTTCTTCCATCTTATACCAATAAAACAGATGAATTAGCAGGTATTTTATGGTGTATATCTCCTTTTGTTGAGTTGAGTTCCATTCGTCATTTAGCAACAGAATATATTAAATTTGATCTTCCATCAGAACATCTTAATTTTTTATCAGAGCAATTTTCAGAATTTGATTATATTTTTGATTGTTCTACCGATAATGATTTAATGTATCTTACAGGTAAGTTCAGTTTAACCAGCACTATATTTAATTTATCTATAACAAATTACGCAAAATCGTTGGTGTGTGGCATTTCACCCAATCATTACCGATTTGTTAGACATCAGTTTGATAATATTTTAGAGAATGATACTTTGGATTTATATAATCCTATTGGCTGTTGGAATCCAACTTTTAAAGCATCGTATAATGATATTGCCATTATGGTTCAACTATCATTAAGAACAATTAATCTAATGATTCAAGAAAATAATTATCAACATTTTACTATTCAATATGATGATAATCTTAATTTAAAGGTTGAGAGGTTTTAATGATTGTTAAAAAATATAAAAACCTTCAATTATGTTTTAAACGCCAAATCGTTGAACAAATGGCAAAAATAGCAATTCATCATTATCCAAACGAATATGGTGGGTTTCTTTTAGGTTGTTACTCTGATGATTTTACTAGATTGCATATTAAAGATTTTTTATTGGTTGATAAATACACCAGCTCATCTGTGGAATTTAGGCGTGAATTAAATTCAAAAATTCATAATTTTGAAAATATATTCCAAGAAACTGAATTATATTATATAGGTGAATGGCATAGCCATCCCAATGCATCAGCATGGTATAGCTTGACAGATTTACAAGCAATGAATGATATTGTTTCTTGCGATACAGTTCAACTCTATAATCCAGTGCTACTTATTTTGAGTATTTCTAGTAATAAATTATTAGATTTTAATTTCTTTATTTTTGATCAAGGTAGGTTGGTTGTTTATGAATAAAGTTGATTTATCAGCCTTGTTTTGTGGCATGCAAGGGCAAATGCAAAGTCAATTAAGTACTAATCGTGAATTTATTCATCATCCGGGCTCAAAAGGTGATGCCTTAGAAAATGCTTGGATTGAATGGTTGCAAAATTATTTGCCAAATCGTTATAGTGTAGATAAGGCAATTGTTATTGATTATCAGGGAAATACCAGTGATCAAATCGATGTTGTCATTTACGATAATTGGTTTACGCCATTTATTTTCAATCAAAATGGTTTTAAATACATTCCCGCCGAAGGCGTTTATGCAGTTTTTGAAGTTAAACCTGATATTCAGGGAAAGGTTGGCGATATTAATTACATTCAGTATGCAGGTCAAAAAATTGCCAGTGTTAGAAGACTAGACCGCACATCAACATCTATGATTAATTCTGGACAAAAGTTATCTGCCCGCCCATTGACAAAGATTATTGGTGGTATTTTAACCACCACCAATTCTTTCACACGTTATCATAATAACACCATTGAGAAGCATATCAAATCTTTAACTGATTTAGAGAGGATTGATTTGGGCTGTATTGTGGATTATGGTAGTTTCTTTGTTCAGTATGATGGTGAAGAGGATGTAAATGAGAAAGTCAATTTTAAAAAACGCATTCACGATTATTATCAGAAGCGAACTTTTCAATCATTGGTATTTAGTCGTCCTGAAAATTCATTAATTACTTTCTTTATGCAATTAACTTGTTATTTGCAACAAGCAATCGGAACAGTGCCAGCTATTGATTTACAGGCATATATGAATACGATTGGGGAAGAAATTGATAGTGAAATTTAAGCTAAATTTCTCTATTATTACCAGTTTTTTCTTTATAAAAGATTATTTTAAATAAAAACGCTATTTCTAATTCTGAAAATGGTATTTGTATAAACCGAATCGCTTCTTCAAACTTCTCATATTGATCATAAAGATATATATTAAATTAGAATTTTGTATACGCTCATAAGCAATGTTAATGTTGCTTTTGATTTAGTCTGGTCGGGGTTAGTAGCATTTTTGATTATGGTGGTATTTGACTTACTCTTGCTGTATTATTTAGAAATTAGTAATTATCTGTATTTTAAATTCAACAACTATTTCAAAGAAAAAGTAGAACAGGTGGAGTGTGCCAAAAAAACAGTAAATTGATGAAACATCATTTTTGGGAAGAACATCTCTATATTTTTACTTTCTACTGAGACTTAAGTTTTTAGATATTAGCATAGTTATGTGCTTATTATTTAATGTTATGCTCACTGTTTTAATTCTAAAAAGAAGGAGTAGTGGTAGAGTATATTGATGCATTTATTACTTATCTCTAGGCATTTATTATCAGGTTGGATAATGATTAATATAGAGAAACAACCCTTCTGATTTTTGAATACTATTAAGGCCATCTGAAAAATATACTTTCAGACGGCCTTTTATTGATTGTATCTACACTTTTAAGATTTTCCGGCTTTATCTCCGATTTTGCTTTCTTTGCCTTGAATTAGGTTTTGAATATTGCTTTTATGGCGGTACAACACCAATGCTGCAATGAATACGGTTGCCCATGCCCAAGAGGTGTGCGGCATCATGAAGAAGGCGAAGATGGGGGCGCAGACGGTGGCGACCAGTGCGGCGAGTGAGGAGACTTTGAAACCGAACGCCATGACCAGCCAAATCAAGGCGCAGAGCAGGGCAGTTGCGGGGGAGAGAGCGAGTAAGACGCCTAATGCGGTGGCTACGCCTTTGCCACCTTTAAAATTGAAAAATATTGGCCACATATGGCCGACCAATGCGGCGATGGCGACCAGGGCTATCGTTGCATCAGACAAATTTAAAGCATCTTGCAGACAGCGTGCCAAGATGACGGCAACCAAGCCTTTTACTGCATCGCCGAGCAAGGTCAGTGCGGCTGCTTTTTTCTTACCGCTGCGCAAGACGTTGGTGGCACCGGGGTTGCCGGAGCCGTAAGTGCGCGGATCGTCCATGCCGTAATATTTTGATACGATGACGGCAAAAGACAGGGAGCCGATAAGATAGGCGGCAATAATGGCGAGTACATTGAACATTTTGGGTGCTTTACTTAAAATGGGAACGGTTATTCTATCAAAAAAACGGACAGGCAAATGGATAAAATCTTTTTGTACGGCATGAAGGCCGATACTTTAATCGGCGTATATGATTGGGAACGCGAGCGTAAACAGACTTTGATTTTGGATTTGGAAATCAGCGTTCCCGAGCGTACCGGCACGAGCGACGATATCGGCGACACCATTCATTATGGCGAAGTATGCGAAGTCGTACGCCGCAGCCTTGCCGAACAGGATTTTTTACTGCTGGAAACGTTGGCGGAACATATCGCCCAATTGATTTTAAATGATTTTGGCGCGGCCAAAGTGCGCGTCCGTATTGTGAAACCGGGTATCTTGCCCGATGTGGCGCAGGTTGGTATTGAAATTGAACGTACTCGGGAATAAACCATAAATATATAAATTCTTAGTTTTAAATAAAAAAGAAAACGTCATGATTGAACAAATATTGGGAAGTATGTCAGGTATATTTTGGATTTTTCTGATCATTATTCCTTTGCTTTTATTAAAAGCGCTGTTGAAAAATCCTAAAATAAAGGGAAGTATGGGGGAAATAGCAGTTCGTTCTGTAATTGGAAAAAATTTAGATGAGAAAGCTTATTCTGAGTTTCACGATTTAATTATTCCATCTCGAGATGGTACGACACAAATTGATCATATTTATGTCACAATTTTTGGGATATTTGTGATAGAAACTAAAAATTACACAGGTTGGATTTTTGGTAGTGAAAAGCAATCTAAATGGACGCAAATCATCTATAAACAGAAACATTATTTCCAAAACCCGTTGCGTCAGAATTATGCTCATATCAAAGCATTGGCAGAACTATTGCAATTTTCTGAGGAGAAGTTTCATTCAATGGTAGTTTTCTTGGGTGATTGTGAGTTGAAATCGAAAATGCCACCAAATGTTTGCCGTATTAGGCAGGCGGCGGCTTATATTAAGAATTTTCAGACGGCCGTATTGCTTCCTCATGAGGTAGAGGCAATAGTTGCTGTATTGTCTTCAAGTGATTATCAAGCAAATAGTGAAAAGTTGCGAACACATACGGAGCGTTTGCAACAACGACATCAGCGGTAACTATTAGAAAAGGCATCCTCTGAGTTTATTTCTGTAAAATTTTAGACGGCCTTTAATATTTAATAATTTGGAAATGAGGTAAAAAATGGATTTGAAAGAAACTAAATTAAGCAGCGAGCCAATCTACGAGGGTTCCTTTGTTACCATCAGCCGCGATCGGGTGCGCCTGCCTAACGGCAACGAAAGCCAACGGGTTGTGATCCGTCATCCGGGTGCTGCGTGTGTATTGGCGGAAACGGAAGACGGTAAAGTTATTTTGGTACGCCAATGGCGTTATGCCGCCGATCAGGCGACGTTGGAATTGCCGGCGGGTAAATTGGATATTGCAGGCGAAGATCCTGCCGAATGCGCTTTGCGTGAGTTGGCGGAAGAAACGCCATATGTCGCTGACAGCGTCAAACTGTTGTACTCCTTTTATACTGCAGTCGGTTTTTGCGATGAAAAAATGTATCTCTACCAAGCGCAAGGCGTGCGTTTGGGCAGCGAATTGAGCAATGATGAAGATGAAATTACTGAAACCGTCCTGATGAGCAAGGACGAGGTGCGCAATGCATTGGCAAACGATGAAATCAAAGATGGTAAAACTTTGATTGGTTTGCAGTATTGGTTGACTCAGAATTGATGTGTTAAGTAGAAAATCCTTGATGGTTTTTCAATACTTGAGCCTGATATTTAGATAATAAGGTTTCATACAAACAAGGCCGTCTGAAAAAGCTTTCAGACGGCCTTGTTTTATTTTGTAACTGGATTTTAACCTAATAAAGCCGGTGCAAACCGTGTAATCGTATCGCGTAAAACGATGAGTTTGCCGTGGAAGAAGTGGGACGAACCGGCAATGGTGACAACAGGCAGGCCTTGTGGTTCTGCCCATGTCAGGGCTTTGTTGATTTCGACGACTTCGTCTTCTGCGCCATGAATCATCAATGTTTTGGCGACATCGGGAACGTTGGATGGTTCCGGGCGGTCGGTGTAGTGATGGACGGCGGCGCCCATCAGCAATAGTAAATCAGGAGTGCGCGCTTGTGCGGCAAAGGTGGAAACGTAGCCGCCGAATGAGAAGCCAGCCAGGGTGAATTGCGGTGCGTCTGGATGTTGCGCGCGGGCGTAGTCGATAACGGCAATACAGTCTTGCGTTTCGCCACGGCCGTAGTCGTGTTCGCCTTCGCTATTGCCTACGCCGCGCAAATTGGGCAGGTAGCAATGGAAGCCAAGTTGGCTGAGGGCTTTGGCGGCGGTTTGGATGACTTTGTTGGTGTTGGTGCCGCCTTGCAGGGGATTGGGATGGTTGATGACGGCAACGCCGCGGGCAGATTCTTGTGTGCTTGGCAGGTAGATGGTTTCCAGCAAACCAGCTGGGCCGGGGATTTGAATGATGTCGGGTTTGAGCATGAGTGTGTCCTTGTTTGTTTTTTCAGACGGCCTGAAGCGGTTTACAGATAAAAATTCTTGCCGTTGTTTTGGTTGTTGGCTTTCAAATCAGCAAGCATCCGTTTGAAGTCCAAGCTGTATTTTTCGCTTAGTTTTTCGGCGCGTTTTTTCAGGTTGTCGAGGTTTTGTTCTTTAGGGCTGCTTTGGAACGCCATGACCGCTACGTTGCCGTGGCTCTCAGCAGGCAGCTCGAGTACGCGGCCGTCAAAGACGTTGAGCAGGCGTTCGACAAAGCGTTGATAACGCTGGTCGCCACTCCACCAGTTGGTGACAAATACGCCGTCGGGAGAGAGGGCATTGCGGCAGTCTTGGAAGAAGGGTTCTTCTACCAAAGCATCGATAATCTGTTCGCCGTCAAAACCATCTACCAAAATCACATCGGTATTGTGGCGGAACACTTTAATATATTCCGCGCCATCTGCCTCGATAATTTCAAAATTTTCGCCTTCGTGCGGCAATTCAAACAGGCTGCGCGCCACGGCGATGACTTGCGGATTGATGTCCACGGCAGTTTGCTTGGTGTGGGGCAGATAGCTGTCTATCCAACGGGCAAACGAGCCGCCGCCCAAGCCGATTTGGGTGATGTGTTTGGGCGGGGTTTCTGCAAACAGCAGCCAACCCATCATGGCGCGACTGTACGACAACACCAGCTCGGACGGATGATCGACATTCATGGAGCTTTGAATGGTGTCGCTGCCCAAGTGCAGGGAACGGATATTGCCTTCTTCGGAAATACCAACTTCGGGCAGATGGGATTTGGCTGGGCGCAGGCGGCGGTAAGGATGGCGGGGTGGCATGGGTGCAGGCAAAAGATATTGAAGGCATTATTTTAACAGAAACAATGATGTTTTGCGCTGGGGCGGTTTTCAGACGGCCTTTGAGCGTGTCGGATGGAAAGATAAGGTATGTATTTAATTTTCTTTAAAATCATTGGTTTTTATAATTTCGTGAGTAACTTTGTTTTAAAATGCTTGCCAAGATGGGAACTTATCGGCATAATGCCGACTTCCTTGCCGGTATAGCTCAGTTGGTAGAGCACCTGACTTGTAATCAGGGGGTCCCGAGTTCGACTCTTGGTGCCGGCACCAGTTAAAGACTGATGGTGCCGCAAGGCATTTCAGTAAGCCGGTATAGCTCAGTTGGTAGAGCACCTGACTTGTAATCAGGGGGTCCCGAGTTCGACTCTTGGTGCCGGCACCAATTAAAAGCCCGATTGTGAAAACAGTCGGGCTTTTTGCTTATGCTTTGATATTTTAAAAGCAGACCTTATAATACCGCGTTTCCATTACAACAAAGGGCTGCCCGTCGGGCGGAACACACAAAACACCATGATTACCGTAAACACTTTGCAAAAAATGAAAGCAGAGGGCGAAAAAATCGCCATGCTGACCGCTTATGAGTCCAGCTTTGCCGCGCTGATGGACAGTGCCGGCGTGGATGTGTTGCTGGTAGGTGATTCTTTGGGTATGGCGGTGCAAGGTCGTCAGTCCACTTTACCGGTGAGCTTGCAAGATATGTGCTACCACACTGAATGCGTGGCTCGAGGTGCTAAAAATGCCATGATTGTCAGCGATTTACCGTTTGGCGCGTATCAGCAGAGCAAAGAGCAGGCATTTGCGGCGGCGGCAGAGTTGATGGTGGCCGGTGCGCATATGGTCAAGCTCGAAGGTGGTGTCTGGATGGCAGAGACCACTGAATTTCTGCAAATGCGCGGTATCCCTGTTTGCGCCCACATCGGCCTGACCCCGCAATCTGTGTTTGCATTCGGCGGCTATAAAGTTCAAGGCCGCGGCGACAAGGCAGAAGCGTTGCTCAACGACGCCAAAGCGCATGATGCGGCAGGTGCAGCAATCGTATTGATGGAATGCGTGCCTGCGGAATTGGCGAAAAAAGTGACCGAGACAGTTTCTTGCCCAACCATCGGTATTGGCGCAGGCGTGGATTGCGACGGTCAGGTTTTGGTGATGCACGATATGCTCGGCATTTTCCCCGGTAAAACCGCCAAATTCGTGAAAAACTTTATGCAGAGCAAAGACAGCGTTCAAGCTGCGGTCAAAGCCTATGTGGACGAAGTCAAAGCAAAAACGTTCCCATCTGTCGAACATACGTTTGCCGGGTAAAATAAAAAACAGGCCGTCTGAAACTTATTTCAGACGGCCTGTTTGATGAATAAAAGCGTATAATCGGCGCGTGATTTCCGTTGATGAAGCGGCGGAAAAGATAAAGGATTTTTCAAACCATGCAAATCATTCATACGATTAAAGAATTGCGCGAGTGGCGCAAAACTGCCGGAAAAGTGGCATTTGTGCCGACCATGGGCAATCTGCACGAAGGCCATCTTGCGCTGGTGCGCGAAGCGAAAAAACGTGCCGATAACGTTGTGGTCAGTATTTTTGTCAACCGCCTGCAATTCGGACAAGGCGAAGATTTCGACAAATATCCGCGCACTTTGCAGCAAGATGCCGACAAATTGGCAGGTGAGGGCGTTGCCGTCGTGTTCGCGCCTGACGAAAAAGAGCTGTATCCGAATGTGGAACAACGTTTCAATGTCGAGCCTCCATACCTGCAAAACGAATTGTGCGGCAAATTCCGCCCGGGCCATTTCCGCGGCGTGGCGACCGTTGTGACCAAGTTGTTCAACATCGTTCAACCCGATACCGCCTGTTTCGGTAAAAAAGACTATCAGCAGCTGGCGATTATCAAAGGCTTTGTCGAAGACTTGAATTTCAATATCGACATTGTTCCTGTCGATACCGGCCGCGCTTCAGACGGCCTGGCACTTTCCAGCCGCAACCAATATTTGAGCGAAGCAGAGCGCACAGAAGCGCCACGCCTCTATCAAGAGTTGCAAAACATTGCCGCAGCCCTGAAAAACGGCAATCTGGATTACGCCCAGCTTGAGGCTGAATGTATCCGCCGTTTGACTGATGCCGGCTGGGTGGTTGATTACGTTGAAATCCGCCATGCACACAGCTTGGCAGTGGCTCATGTTGGCGATAAAGA
>ERZ772906.1005-NODE-1005-length-15843-cov-32.369711_pt1 | contig 15843 bp, 10 predicted proteins | sample MGYA00511338_ERZ772906 | MGnify/ENA primary metagenome ERZ772906 (study PRJEB29015, sample SAMEA2738076) | human oral metagenome | biome: human oral; feature: human-associated habitat; material: saliva | place: China | collected 2212 ... | reverse complement strand
GACCTCAAAAGGGCATCTTTTGCAAGCCAATTGGGCATCTTTTAGAAGCTAAAAGAGCGTAGTTTTGATTTTGAGGGTTGAAATATTTTGACACATTAGGGCTTGGGGGTGTTGCAGGAAGATGTCGAATGATAGTGATAAGTCGAGGGGGATAGAGAAGAAAGGTGAGGATGAGCAGGAAAGAAAAAGCCCATTGACAGCAGTGGGGGAGGGGAACCCGCATGGATGCTGTCAATGGGCTTAGAATGTTTTAGGGATGATGTGGATGCTTATGCCTTCTTTGTATTTCTTTTTTTCCACCAGATATAGTAGCCACTGATAGGTAGGAAGCCACCGATGAGTACAGCTAAACCGTGGAGAATCTTAGAGAACCAGCCGCCCCATTGGCCAGTGTGAATCTTCTTGAAGAGTTTGCTGCCCTTTGGTTTCTTGCCTTGTTCGTCTTTCTTTCCATCTGGGCTTGTAGCCTCTTTCTTCTGTGAATCGTCCTTCGTTTGTCCGAAAGCATTGTCGTTGGTTGCTGTTGGCTTCATTTCCTTAGGAGGCATTTCCTGCCCGAAAAGCTTTGACATTCCAGCTCTGTACCAGCCGTAAGAGAAGACTGGGCCTGTGAGCGAGATGAGCAGGAGAAATACGACAACATAGATGCCTAATGAGGCGTGAGCGTCGTGAACAAAGCGACGGAAGCCCTTGTTGGTGTTGATGGTTAGGCGATTTTCCAACATCTTCTTGTTCTTAGGCCACCAGAGTACAACGCCAGACAGCAGTATGAGGGTCATACACATTGCAGAAACAGAGGTGATGATACGGCCCAAGGAGATTCCTCCACGTGGTGGGTCTGGAACCATAAATAGCCAACGATGCAGCTGCTTGACAGCAACAAGGAAAGGTACCTGCTTCGGGTCAAGGTCGAATGCCGCTGCAATTTCGCCTCCAATCAGCAAGATGAGTCCGCTGAAACATAAAATCATTATAAACACTCCAAGCGGTAATGCCAACCATCTGTGGAATTTCAAAAAGAATTTTCTCATTACTTAAATATTGAATTATAGTCTTGATTGTTCTCAGGTAGTCTTTATCTTTGTACAAATCCCTGCCTGAGTGGTTTGAGAAAGAATAATCTCATGTTTTGTTATCCTTAAATGCTTTTAACCATCAAAACTTGTTTGAGTGTGCAAAATTAATACTTATTTACATAAAAACAGCATAAAAGGTTGGAAAGTTTTCAAGTATATGAGTTGTTAGCTCTAAAATTAAACGAGTTGTTTGCACAGACTAAGTAAACGTGTTTTAGCCCTTTACCTTTTGATATTTGCCGTTTTTACTTTTTCCCTTTTCTCTTTTCCTTTCCCTTTCCCCTTCTCTACATCGGTAATCATAATTATGAATTATGAATTATGAATTATGAATTATGAATTAACACTAATCATAATTATGAATTAAGAATTATGAATTATTGTTGAATAACGAAAGTTGGCAAGCAAACGAGTTATTAGTTATAACGGATATAACCATTTACTCGTTCACTTGCCAACAATACAATTACCTTGTTAACTCGTAAACCTGTTCACTTGTCAACTTACTTCACTACTACCTTGCGTGTACTGCCATCAGAAGACTTGATGATATTAAGACCCTTCTGTAGTTTCTGAATCTGTCGACCATCAACGGTGTAATACTTCTCTGTTGTAGTCTTGTTGAAGTTAGCACTCTCGATACCATTGGTAGTAAGTGAGGCAACCAATGGTTCGCTTGAATACTTCTTGCCGTCAGCCTCGTAAACCATTACGACCTTGAGGGATGTGATAGAACTGTCATAGAAATGAAGAATACGAAGGTTATCGATAACCTTGAAGTCATAGTTTCTCTTATCCTTGTAGTTGAAAGGAATATTAGTCATTTCTTCCTCATGCATGTCATTGTATTGACTTGCACTCTTCTTGAACTTGAAAGGTTCTGTGCTGCCATTAATATAGACATTGTAGTACATCTTCTCTGGGTTGAGAATGTTGCCGTTAACGTCTGCGTTCTTTACATAGAATGCTAACTTAATCTCATTAGAAGTGTTGTCGTAGTTTGGAGTAGATGTTAAATAGAAGTATTCTGGTGTCGCTGGGGCTCCAACCTCCTTCTGAACGTAAGGAGTCAAGGTAAGAGCTTCATAGCTCTCTACGTAGTCTTCACCTGTAATGTTTTCGTCACTACCTTTACCTAAAGAAGTTCTAAGAATCTTAGAAGCAGTCAGTTTACCAGTTGCATCAATGCTGAACTCAAGGTTCTCTGCAGCCTTGGTCTCACTCTCGAAAGCTGCGGCAAAGGTGTGATACTCCGACTTATCGCTATCGTATTTCTTGAAGTCTGTCTTCTTAGTAATACCCAAATACTGGTTAGTAGACATGACTGCCTTGTCGCCTTGCTTGGTAAGTTTCACCCAAGTGTTTGCAAGTTTCTCAGCCTTAAACAAGCCCTTGACATAGATATCGTTATTATCGGTCATTACTTCAACAATACGTGGTGAAGGATCAGACTTAGAAGTAACGGTGTACTGGCTCTTTGTAGCTGTAGCTGGTGGTGTAATAAGCTGCTCTTTAAGTGGTTCAATCGTAAGAGCCCAGTCGCCACCATAGTTATTTAGCCAGCTATTATTATAGGTAGCAGCCCATATTTGCTTCTTCTGACCCATACCAGACATCTTGAGTGTTCTTCCTTCCACTGTGAAATCTACGTAGTTCAAAGTTGGACCAACAGGCTCGTAACTCTTTCCATCATCAGAAGAAACCAAACGATTAAGAGAGATAGTACGCTCACTACTTTCCTCCTCATCGTCGTCCCCACCGAGGTCGTCTGTAAAGATATCCTGTGGTAGCTTTGCTCTATACTTGCCATCAGGTTGTCTCTCAAGCTTCAACCATGACTTACTGTCGAGGCCTGATAGTGGATTGTAAATGTAAATACAGCCATCTTCACCGATAACAATCTTAGATACCAATCCTTCATATCTACCTGCTTGTGTACCTGTCCAACCCTTCTTAACCCAAGACTTGCTTGAGCGATACAGGTTTTCAATCAGCTTACCTTTAGGTGTGTCTTTTATTATCTGAGCGGAAGCTGTAAGGCTCAGTACTAATGCACTAATTGAGAATAAAACTCTTTTCATAACTGTTACTTTTGATTAAATGATTTATATTGTTTGTCCTTGTTTTAGAAATCATAGCCAATACCTATGGTACAGTAGCTACTTCCTGTGTCTGCTGTCTTTAGGTTGTATGCTCCGTTCAGACGTAATCCGTGATACTTAAAGCCCGCACCCATAGTGATATGGCTGAGGTCGTGGTCACCATACTCATAGCCTGCACGCACTGATACCATCTTATTATAGGTGTATTCAAGTCCGCCACCAAGCATAAAGAGTTTGGCTTCTGAAGGTTGGAAGAAGTAACGAGAAGACAAGGCTGCAGCAACTTGATGCTTCTCTGCTACCTCTACAGACAGCGCACCACCTACGGCAAGATAGGTTGGGAGCGTCGTCTTGTGCTTGTTACCATAGTCGAGTTGAGGACCAATTGCACCCACCTTCGCATCGAGCATGAGGTTGGCAGGTTTGTTAGCAAGGGTCAACTCGTTGTTTTGATAGGCTGCACCCACGGAGAAAGCGGCTCCCGTAGCATTCTTTGAGAGGTGACTATAGATAAGACTTCCTGTTGCGTAGGCAGCGAATCCCTTACCAATGAAATAGGTATAACCCAAGTCGAGGGTCCAGTTATAAGGCTTATAGTCCTTAGTTGGATTGCCCAAGAGGTCGGAACCCTTTAGACTTAGTCCTCCAGCATAGCGGAAACCAGCGAAAACAGCATGACGCTTAGCCAGCTTATAGCCAGCTGTAATAGCGTAAATGCCGAAGGTTCCATCAGCCCCCTCTGCCTTTTCAAAGAGAGAGGTAGAAGCATCTGCGGTGAACTTCTTATCCGTTGCGAAGAAAGCAGCAGGATTATTGTATAGATACATACCCTCAGCAGCAGCCGAAGCATTACCCATAGCGGCTGTTCTGGCATCGGTATTCGCTGTTAATATCGAGAGATCTTGTCCCTGAGCATTAGCCTGCGTAGCACCGAGAAGTGCTGCGCAAGCCATGAGAATGATATGTTTTTTATTCATACTTGTTGTGTTTATCGTTTAATGAACATCTGGGTATGGTTGCCCTTACTGGTATATACGGTCAGTTTATACGTTCCAGGATTTAGCTTAGAAAGGTCAAGTGTGGCTACGTTGTTCTTGTCTGGAGTCACAGTAGCCTTCATCAGACGCTCACCCACAGTAGAACTGATAACGAATTCAGCCTGCTTTACTTCTGGATTGAGTAGGGTGTTGATGTCTTTCTGCACTGGAATAGGATAGACGGCATAGACAGGAGCCGACTTCTTTTCAACAACTCGTACTTGGAAAGAGCCATCAGAAGATGTCTCACGACCATCCGAAGCAGCAATGCTGATGCGTGTAACACCCTTTGCCATTGGCTTTAATTGAAGGTTGTCATTGTTGATAGTAGCTGTGGCGATACTACCATTGGCAGCAGTGGCTTTGTAAGTAAGTTGTGTGTTACTGCTATGTGTGTAATGTCCTGTCAATGGAATCGTCACTACTCCCTCGTCCAATCCGATGATATAGTTCTCGAAAGGCTTTGTTAACTGTGGCGGAATGTACTTCACAATCTTAAATGTAAAGCTCTTCTCAGCCTTGGCTCCTAAGTCATCAGAGAGTACGAAGGTGCAAGTATAACTACCTGCTTCAAGCACAGGAACGAGGTTTACGGTTACAGTATTACCATTGACAGTGAAGGAAACGCCCTTTGTTTCACCCGTAGTCTTGATATCCCAATTGTGATTATCAGGGTCAGCAACGTTGAAGGTGAACGACTTACGCTCATTCTCCATGACCTCTATGGCTTCTGTTGGGAAGTTAGTAGCCTCTGGAGCATGGTTGAGTTTGGTCGTACACTTCTGAATCTGTGGTTCAGAAAGGTTGCCCCAACGGTCTACTGCCACTACAGCAACGCTGTAAGTGGTGTTGTCCCTTAAGTCATCAAAGCCGTATTTCAGGGTTTCATCTAAGCCATGACCCATACCATTGATTTCTATGTAGGTCATATCTTTGAGTTTATCAGCCGTCAATTCGCCCTGAGCAATGTAGAGTCTGTAGAAAGCTGCAGTCTTATCCTCATCCTTAGCGATGCTCCACTCCGCATTGATGTCTACGAAGTCAGGTGTAAGTGTGAGCGTTCTCACCTTCTCTGGAGCTATCTTTGTGTCTGATTCAAAAGCTGCTTCGGCATCGATATAACCCTTACCTAACTTACCTTTGTACGTTGGATTTTGCTCATCGATGTTATAAGGACGGTAAGCTGTGATCAAACGTGACTTCAATTCTTCGTTAGTGAAGCCCTGTTTGCCAAAGTAAGAGGCGATAAGTGCAGCAATACCCGATACGTGTGGGCAAGCCATTGAGGTACCTTGATAGTAAGCATAGCCTGATGCTACCTTCTTCTTAGGTACGGTACTCAATACGCCAGCTTCATTTCCGAAGCGGTCTTGGTCGCCACCAGGAGCTGTAATTGTCACCCATTTCGCGTAATTACTATAACTTGCCTTAGTGAAATCCCATGCCATAGCAGCCACAGAGACCGTTGGCGCATAGCAAGCAGGGTAAGCAGAGAACTCTTTGTTCTCATTACCAGCCGCAAACATTACCACACCGCCCTTCATTGGAGAGTCTGGACGCTGATTGCCATTAGCATCACAACCCGCCATCTTGATGAAGTAGTCGACAGCTTCTTTCAGCAACTGCGGCATAGCTGTGACATTTGCACCAGACGAATAGCCCCATGAGTTCTGGCAAATAACAGCTCCGTTGTCAGCTGCATACTTAATGGCAGCAGCTGCATCGCCCTGTTCGTCTTTGTTTCTAAATATCTGACAACTCAATAAGCGTACACCGCTATCAGCAGATCCATCGCCACCTGCGATACCTGCCACACCTTTACCATTGTTGTTGCGTGCAGCAACCGTACCCGCAACGTGGGTTCCGTGTCCGCCATCATCGGGTTCGATAGTACCACCGACAACGTCTTTTGCTGTCACGAAGTTGTAACCATAGATGTCATCTACAAAGCCATTGCCATCATCATCGACGTTAGGTTGACCATTCTTCTCCTTTTCGTTGACGTAAAGATTGTCTATCAAGTCTTCGTGGGTGATGTCAATACCACCGTCGACAACGGCTACAATAACGTTTTTCTTACCTGTTGTGTACTTTTCCCATACAGGTTTAACATTACAGTCAGCACCTTTCTTTGCACGAGGATTTACCGTACCATTATTGTAGTAATGCCATTGTTTCGCAAGAAGAGGGTCGTTAAAATTACCTCCTGTAGCCTGCATACTTGCTTCAGGGGCGCTATAAGGTGCAACCTTAACCTCTGGTCTTGCCATTGGCAACACTCGTTCAGCACATTCAACGCCCTCGGCTTTATTGAATTGATCCAATACTGCAGCAACGTCTTTGCTATTATCGAAATAGATCGTGTACCAGCGGTCGAGCCCTTCAGCTACTGTTCGTGCTTCATATTCACCAGCAGGCTTAAAGACTCTTTCCATCTTATAAGCCCCAGAATACTGCATTGCAGAAGTTATCTCAGATGGTACGCTTTGCATCTCGACACCACCACTACGGGTTGCAGGTATAGCTTGGTTTGTACCCTTTGATAGTTTCACATTAATGCAACCTTTTATAGCAAAAAGGTCTTTGTCAATATTGACAGAGCGTGTGTTAGATGTGGTCGTATCTAAGTCTTGGCTGTCCTGACATGAGGTCGTAACCATCATGCCAGATAGCGCACACGCACATAGATATATAATCGATTTTCTCATCAATGTTCCTTTATTTTATTTCTTTGGATTGGTTTGTTTGAGCATACGTTCTACCTTAGCTAACCGCTGTTCTTTACTTCCTGCAAAGACAGTAGGCTTGTACAAGACGGTAATCTGCATGACTGCCTTACCGTTGTTGACATCGGCATATTCTCCACCTGAGATGGCTAAGGTCAGATAGTCAGAACGACGAGCATAGATATGATGCTTACCATTGTAGCCAACAAACTCGAAGTTATTGGAAGTAAGGAGCTTATCAAACTCGTTGGTTATGAACCACTCGTTGCCATACTGCCATATTCCTAAGTTTGGTTGGCTGTAGAATAAACTGTATTGCTCAACGCTTCCAGCCTTCTCTTGTGGTACAGCGGCATCATTATGAAGATAGAAGAAGTAAGTACGAGCAATCAAAGTAGGGTCATTTGTCTTGTAGAGAATAGCTTCAACCTCATTACTCTCAGACATTTGTCGCTTCATTTCCTCACTGTTCTTACCTGTCTCATAAGCTTCGACATCACTTATCTTCTTGTCAGTTTTGTTCAAAAGGTCAATAGGACCAAGGTCAAGACTACTAAAGGTAGGGTAGCTACGGTCTTGTGTGTGCATCTGATAGAAGAATAACACAACGCTATTATTCTCCTCTCTAATGTCTACATCCATCGTGAAAGCTTCCTTTATATTGACGTAATGATTTGTATCTTTCTCGTCCCTTGTATATCCATTGGCTCTCATAAACTCTTGGAAAGCTTGCGACTTAACAGCGTTGACACCCTCTCTTGTCAGCGAACGTGTGTAGATACGCGTTGGAACAGAGTGCTTTGTATCATGTACATAGACAACGTCTTTGAACAAAGGCGATGGAGTCTTGAAGAAGTAACTCTCTTCAAAGATACCGTTTACCTCGTCAGGACCGCCGTATTCTGTCAGGAAACTACCACGACGATACTCAAAGTCCATCATCTTATGCAAGCTATAAGGATTACCTGGGTTACAAGCCAAGATAAAGGTTGACACGCCCGGCTGCTTAACAACCACCTCATGGTTCTTTCCTGCAAAGGCTATTGTCAGCTTTGTAGTTCTTTCCGTAGTGCTATAATTAGGTTTAGAAATGAACTTTAATCCATGCTTTTTCTTAATAACCTGCATCCACTCTGGTGTTTCGTTCTGAGTAAGATCGTAGGAAGCAGCATCTATCTTCAAATCGACAGTTGTCGTACCACCCGCCTGTGGCAAGATAATCTCGCCATTGCTAAGGTTTAGTGAGATATCTGCAGCACTCTGACTTACCATGATTTTCTGCACTGCCAAACCACCATCAACAAGGATATAGCTACTTCTCTCTATCCCCGTTGTATTAGGATCAACGTGTACAGCAATCTCGTTTCCGCTTTGTGTAAGGTGAACCCACGCCTTCGGTGTCGTAGCAATCCACTCCTTACAGTTCGTGTTCACGGTAATTGTCTTTTCAATCATCTGATTAGAGAAAGAAATCTCCTTCTCCGAAACATTCAGATAGGGTTGTTCAAAGCTGTCATTCTCAGCACATCCAACTACTATCCCCAATAATAGGTATAGTAGTGAAAACTGCATCAGCTTATGTATATTGATTATACGCATATCATGTAATAATTTAATAAGGTATAACAATTGGATTAGAACTTCAATGCTTTCTTAGCAGCAGAGAAGTTTTTAAGCATCTTTGCCTGTGCTTTTAATCCCTTACTACTTACGCCTGAGACGGATGGGTCGTAGCTATAAAGCAATGCGAGAACTGGTGTGTCGTTGTCAATGACGCAGGTAACATCAATAACCAAGTGGTCGCTTTCACGTACAAAGAAGTGGTTGTTGCCTGATGTACGGAGGAAAGAGAAGCCTTCGTCACCCAATACCTTCTTGATTTCTTTGGTAGCAATCCATTTAGTACCATACTTCCAAACACCGAGGTTGGTGTCCTTGAAGAGTAAAGCACCAATCTGAACACTACCAAGATTGTCTGGTGCATCACCATCCTTATCCGTTGTATAGAAGATGTGAATACGTCCGTAGGCAGCTGAAGCGTCTGTACTTGCCTTCAACTTATACTGAAGCTGTGAAACCTCTGTCTTCTTATGTTCGTTGTAGCTGCGCTCCTCTTCAGTGCTACCAGCCTTCTGCTCGTATTGTTCAACTTGTGCCAACTTCACGTTGTCTTTCTGTAAAAGCTCAAGAGGATAGAATGGCAGCTTGCTGAAGGTCTTATAATCGCCATTCTGCTTAATGATAGGAGTGAAAGTAAGGTTAACACCTTCGTTGTTCTCCTTTTCTGATATATAAACCTTCAAAGAGAGCAATTCCTTATCATTGGTATATTCTCTATCAGACTGAGAGTTACTGCGTACATAACCATTGTCTGTTAAGAACTTATCGAAAGCCTTGTCCTTCACGGCATCAATAGCTTTTCTACCATCGCCAATCATGATAATCTGTGATGGATTAATACCATCAGTACTACAATACTGAATCAAAGTAAAGATAGGCGAAGCAGTGATAAAGGTATAAGTCTCCTCAAGGCCGTAAGCTGGCATAGCTGCCTGATACTCGCGTAAGTAGCTACCACGACCTAACTCAAAGTCCATAATCTTATGCTCGTCCTGTGGTACACCAGGGTGAATAGGGAGGAGGTAACGCTGAATACCCGATTGAGATACAACAATCTCACGGATAACACTACCGCTCTTTGCGTACAGCTTCACCTCACGTTTCTGATAGGTGTCATTACGCTCTGCAATCAGTTTGATTTCTTCCTCCGACTTGACAATCTTTAGCCAGCTAACTTCTTCGCTCATTGTCACGTCATAGACAGACGAATTTGTAGTGATGTCAATCGTTTTCTCACCACCTGTCTGAGGGAGATAGATAGCATCAGGAGCCACGCTAAGGGTTACGTCAGCTGCACTCTGAGTCACAGCAATCTTGCCAGATGCACCGTTGGCATTGACGAGGACATAGCTTGTGCGTTCTGTTCCAATCTTGTTTTCAGTTACCTTCACCTTCAGTACGTTACCGTCCTGAACCAGCGAGAGCCAGTCGCCTTCCTGTGGAGACGATGCAATCCAACTGCTTTGATTTGTTGTTACACTGATGTTTCTTTCGCTTACGCCTTTGTCAAAGGCAATGGTGTTTTCCGAAAGAACCAATGTTGGCATTTCAAATTCGTCTTCCTTTGCACATGAGAACAAGCAAAGAAGAATGCCACCTAACATTAGGGAGTAGAGTGTCTTTTTAAATTCCATACTCTTCAAGGTTTTATAAGATAAAAATATATTATTGATTAGACTTTGTTCTAAAAAAGTTATTTGTTTTACTTTCATAAAATATTCGTAAAGGCTTTAAATGATGGTATTTATCTTATTCGCACCAAATTAGATTATCTGACGCAAATATATTCTTTAATAAGAATAAAAGCAAGTCGATTTGGTTAAAATAAACTAATCATTTGTTATTTATTTTTCATCTTATACACAGATGTAAATAAACACAAATATATTCTTTTAACACATATTTCTGATTTACTTTTCGGGAAGTCAAGTCTTCCCCCTGCCTTATCACCTTATTTAATATTCTATATAACATCATTATTGTTACGGTCTGTAAAAATTTCGAGTGCAAAGGTACTGGCTTCTTGTTAAGGTGGCAATACTCATTTATAAGTAATTTATTGTTGATTTTTTGTATGATTAAGTTTTCTTATCCCTAATAAAGGTTACATAATTTCGATTACTATTTGTGGTTTATTGGGTTTTGTGGACTGTGAAAAATAATTACAGAATGAGCCTTCTGTACCCCTTTTGTTTATAGAAAATCGCTCTAAAAATAGGGTTTTGTAACGAACAGATAATCAATGTCTTACAAATGCAATTTGAAAAGGGCATCTTTTCGACTCTTAAAGGGCGTTAGTTAGACCTCAAAAGAGCATCTTTTGAAAGCCAATTAAGGCTTAATTTGAGTCTAATTGGGCGTTAGTTGTTTTTTAGTAGCTTGAAAAATGTTTACATGACGTTGATTGATTAAACCTCTGTGGGTGGATGAATGCAGTTGGAAATTTGTCAGTATATTTAGGTAAGTGCTTCGTTGAAGGATAAATGTAAAAGCCCATTGATGGTATTCTGTAGGTTAATCAACCGAATACGCTCAATGGGCTTGTGATATATGATGATTATGTTTTATGCTTTTTTCTTCTTAGCACTTCTTCTCTTCCACCACAGATAGTAACCACTAATAGGGAGGAAACCACCGATAAGAGCTGCGATAGCATAGAGAACGCGTGAGAACCATCCGCCCCACGTACCTGTGTGTAATTGCTTAAAGAGCATACCACCCTTTGGTTTTTTGCCGTGCTGGTCGCCTTTCATGTCTTTTGCTCCCTCCTTGTGTGCTTGTGGTTGTCCCTTCATCTGACTCGCATCCGTAGGTGTAAAAGCTTTATCGTTTGTTGCGGCTTGCTGACTTCTATCTTTAGGTTGCTGCATCTTCATTTCTTTTGGTGGCATAGGCTGACCGAAGAGTTTAGACATTCCCGCTCTGTACCAGCCGAAAGAGAAGACAGGACCTGTGAGTGCCATGAGGAAAAGGAAGATAAAGACATAGATACCTAATGACACGTGAGAGTCGTAAACAAAGCGACGGAAACCCTTGTTTGTGCTGACGGTCAAACGACTTTTCAAAGCCTTCTTGGTCTTTGGCCACCAGATGACAACACCCGATAATAATACGACTGCCATACACATAGAAGTCACAGCTGTAAGGATGCGTCCAAGTGACTGCCCACCCTCATGTGCATTCTCAGGTTTCATAAAGAGCCAACGGTGCAGTCGTACGACCATTGTATAGATTGGCATCTCTTTGGCATTCATGTCAAAGAGTGGTGCAAGGTCTTTTATTAATAGTATTGCAAGACCGCTGAAGCACAAAATAGCCATGATTACGCCTAATGGTAAAGCAAACCAGCGGTGAATTTTTAAACAGAATTTTCTCATATCCTAAATAATTATTGTTTTGTTACTTGTTTATCAATTGTTTCCTCTTTTACTTATCCTTTTCCTTCCCTTTCGTTATGGACAGTTTTTAAGACTTATATGCTTAGATGATTGAAAACCCTGAAAGTTTATTTTATGAGGAAAGAAATTAGTGTTTGTTTATGTTGTTGTGGAAATCTTGTTTGTTTTCTTTTTATGAAAAAGAGGTCAGCATAGCTTCATTCTCCTCCATATCCAGTTAGGGATATGTCGCCATAGGTAGGTGAGTACGCGCCAACGGGTATCGATGACGCAGATGTGTCGTCGGCTGTTGATAGCCTTTATAATACTGCGTGCCACCTTTTCTGTGGTCATCAGCATCGGAAGGTGAGAGGTACCAGCGAGTAGGGGAGTGTCAACAAAGCCGGGACGGATATCGGTGAAGTAGATGTTATGATGTTTACAAGCTGCGAGTTGTTCCAATGCTTGTAGATAAGTGTTCTGCATTGCCTTTGTTGCACTATATGCAGGAGCTGGTCCAAGTCCCTTTGTACCAGCGATAGAGCTGATGCAAGCGATGTGTCCACCTCCCTTATTGGCAAAATAGCGATAGGCACAACCTATCATTCTTGTGAAGCCAAGGGCGTTGGTTTCCATCGTCTTAAGTTCAATGTCAGCTTCAAGACTTGGGTTTTGCCATCCGATTCCCGCTGCATGAAAATAGAGGTTGATACCGTTCATACGCTCTATAAGTTGCAGTAAGGATGTCTCTGCATCCTCGTTAGTTACATCAATTTGGGCGGTGTAAACACGCTCTGGTGCAATATTTTGTAGATCGGTTAGCTTGTCTATACGGCGTGCTGCCACACCAACCGCCCATCCCTCTGCAATGAGTAGCCGTGCAACTTCATGTCCAATACCGCTACTGGCACCTATGACGATTGCCTTTTTCATTTCAGTAAGTCCTTAGGTATGAGTTCGTTGAGGCTATCTTCGCGAATAATCTTTGGTGCAGCCTTGCCGGGGAGTACCAATATTTTCTTGCCATTGCGGTAGATGTGTAACTGACGTGTACGAATCACGGCTGTTATCTCCTCATCTTTCTGCATCGCCTGCCATACAGGAAAGTAAACACCCTCCTCATTAAAGAGCTTCTTTTGCAGGTGCGAACACATATTGGTCGTATCGAGTTCTATCATTTCTTTCGTTGGATTTGAATGTTATTACGTGGATATAATATCGTTTCCTAATCTTACTTTCTGCAAAGTTAGGAAAATAAAGCTGTATTACAAGCAATGAATTGGAAAATACGTGTTTTAAGTTAAAGATGTGTAGTTGTGGTTATTAGAATGCTTCTCTTTCGGTGTTAAGTTAGTAGAAAAGAAAAAGGTGTAAACCATGTAATTCATTGGTTTACACCTTTCTTGCGGAAAGAGGGGGATTCGAACCCCCGATACCCTTTAGGGGTATACAAGCTTTCCAGGCGTGCCTCTTCAACCACTCGAGCATCTTTCCTTGTGGGTCCAAAAGCATATAGCTTATCTATCGGACTCAAATAGGATTACAAAAATAGGACTTTAGTTTTATAATAGAGCGACAGCAAAGTGCATTTTAAATTTCTTTAAGCTTTTGAGAAACTGTGTGGTTGTTGTGTTTTTCTCTGTTGGATGTAAGTAAGAGCTTGTTTTGTGATATGTTTGTAACTGTTTGTAGAAAAGTATTTAAGAATGAACAGATTATTTTGTAGTTGAATAAAATAGTACCAAAAAGATGGGATAAAAGTGTAAGGATAAAATCAAAAAAAAGGAAGATAGAATTTACTATGTAGTCATAGCTAATAGCACTGTTCTTAGGGCTTGTGGCAATTAATTGAAATATACTATACTTTTTTTATCTTTATAGTCCGCCTAATTCACGGAAAATTAGTATCTTTGCATTTTAGTTTAGAACCAAAGATTTTCGTTTTAGAAGATAATAATTAAACATACATACATCGTGGCTGAAACAAAGTACATTTTCGTTACGGGCGGCGTAGTTTCTTCACTTGGTAAAGGAATTATCTCGTCATCAATCGGTAAGCTTCTTCAAGCAAGAGGTTACAACATTACCATTCAGAAATTTGATCCGTACATCAACATTGACCCAGGTACGCTGAACCCTTATGAGCATGGTGAGTGCTACGTAACAGAGGATGGTATGGAGACCGACCTCGACCTCGGTCACTATGAGCGCTTCACTGGTATTAAGACCACGAAGGCTAACTCTATGACAACGGGACGTATCTATAAGAGCGTTATTGACAAGGAACGTCGTGGTGATTACTTGGGTAAGACTATTCAGGTAGTTCCTCATATTACGGACGAAATTAAGCGTAATATTAAGCAGTTGGGTCAGAAGTATCACTATGATTTTGTGATTACTGAGATTGGTGGTACTATTGGCGACATTGAGTCGGCTCCATTCTTGGAGGCTATCCGCCAGTTGAAATGGGAGTTGGGTAAGCGTGCTATCAATCTTCACTTGACATACGTGCCTTATCTTAAGGCTGCAGGTGAGTTGAAGACAAAGCCAACTCAGCACAGCGTAAAGGAGTTGCAGAGTGTGGGTATTCAGCCTGATGTGCTCGTGATGCGTACAGAGATGCATCTTGATGATGATATTCGTAAGAAGGTTGCAGCTTTCTGTAATGTAGACTTCGACTGTGTTGTACAGAGTGAGGACCTTCCAAGTATCTATGATGTTCCTGTGAATATGCTTGAGCAGGGATTGGATGCTGCTATTCTGCGTAAGTGTGGTGAGGAGGTTGGCCCTAAGCCAGCACTTGGTCCTTGGAAGGAGTTCCTCGATCGTCAGCGTAAGGCAACTAAGGAAGTGCATATCGGACTTGTAGGTAAGTACGACTTGCAGGACGCTTATAAGAGTATTCGTGAGGGCTTGTTGCAGGCAGGAACCTATAACGACCGCAAGACGATTATCACCTTCATCAATTCTGAGGAACTGACAGAGGAGAACGTAGCTGAGAAACTTAAGGGACAGGATGGTATTGTGATTTGTCCGGGCTTTGGTCAGCGTGGTATTGAAGGTAAGATTGTTGCTGCTCACTATACACGTACACACGATATCCCAACCTTCGGTATCTGTCTCGGTATGCAGATGATGGTGATTGAGTTTGCTCGTAATGTCCTTGGGTATAAGGATGCTAACTCACGAGAGATAGATGAGAAGACTACACACAATGTGATTGATATTATGGAGGAGCAGAAGAATATCACCAATATGGGTGGTACGATGCGCCTTGGAGCCTATGAATGCGTATTGCGTCAGGGTTCACATACTTTCAATATCTACAAGCAAGAACATATACAGGAGCGTCATCGCCATCGTTATGAGTTCAATAACGACTATGAGAAGGAGTTTGAGAAGCATGGTATGATGTGTGTTGGTCGTAACCCAGAGAGCGACTTGGTTGAAATCGTTGAGATACCAGGCTTGAAGTGGTATATCGGAACACAGTTCCACCCAGAGTATCAGTCAACGGTGCTTGGCCCACATCCGCTCTTCCTCGACTTCGTAAAGACTTCAATTGAAAATCAGAAAAACAAATAAATGGATAAAAGAACAATTACAGGGTTTGTACTTATTGCCCTGATTCTCTTTGGTTTTGCGTGGTGGCAGCAGCCATCAGCTGAACAGATAGCACAGCAGAGAGCTGAATTTGTAAAGGATTCTATCGCTGCAGCCAAGAAAGCACAGACTACAAAACTTGCTGCTGAGAAGCAGGCACAGCAGAAGGCTGCGCAGGCTACTGATTCAACAGCACTATTCTACGCTGCTTTGAATGGCAAGGCGCAGGATATTACATTGAAGAATGGTAAGGTTGAACTGACTTTGAGTACCAAGGGTGGTGTTGTAAAGAAGGCTGTTAT
>ERZ772906.988-NODE-988-length-16034-cov-5.154703_pt1 | contig 16034 bp, 19 predicted proteins | sample MGYA00511338_ERZ772906 | MGnify/ENA primary metagenome ERZ772906 (study PRJEB29015, sample SAMEA2738076) | human oral metagenome | biome: human oral; feature: human-associated habitat; material: saliva | place: China | collected 2212 ... | reverse complement strand
TTCCTCAACGATGACTGCACCGGCAGCCTCCATGCGGTCCTTCCATGAGCGCATCCACTCGCCATCGCCCCAGTCGTATGAACCGAATAGAACGATCTTCTTACCCGAGCAGCAGCCCTCCAGCTCTGCGATGAAAGGCTCCATCTCTTCCTCTTCAATTACCTCAGCTCCCATAGCCGGGCAACCGAGAGCAAGCTTATCTTCGCCCTTTACATCCGCTACACTCACTTCAGATACAGGTACAACCTTAGCATCTGCTCCGATGCCCTCGCCAACAGCGTTAGCCATAGCCTCAGTATTGCCTGTAGCGCTCCAATATACTACGTACATGTAAACACCTCCTGGTAACTATATTCTGTCACATGTTAGATTTCTCTAACCGGAATTTATTATATTAGATATCTCTAACTTTGTAAAGTACTTTTTTGACTTTTATTAATTCTTTACAATCTAATCTTGTGTAAGTGTCCTCAGGAATTGACGGGTCTCCACAGCAGTCGAAATAATTCACGAGGCTTGGTAGAGATTCAAAAAACACTCGCTAAAGATTGGCAGGTGTCTCAGGAGCTCGCACGGCCTGCCGGGAAGCTTCAAACACTCACGAGGATTTACAGGGATACGCAAAAGCTTTCAATAAAAGCTTCGGCAAAGCAAAGTCTCACAAAAGGCGAAGAACGAGCTCCCTTAGCTCGTCCTCCGCCTTTTTAGGAATATAGAGAAAATGTTACTGATGGTATACCTCCCTAACGGAAAGATCTACCATATTTACTTCTGTTATATGCCATCTTGATTAAGCCGTATGATAGAATCATGCATCCTCCCGAAATTATTAAACCTACTGTTGCACTTATCATGTTATTGTCCTCCTTAATCAAGATTTTTAATCGATTACCAAAATCGTTTCTATTTGTTTTCACGTATATTCTATCTAATTGCAAAGCTTTGTCAACAGTTTATCATGTATTTTTATTTATATATTACAATTAATCAGTCTATCAGGAGGTATGTTTTGTGCTATAAAACAAATATTCAGACTCATTCATTGTAAGCCTGCCTAAAATTCCTATATCTATGTTTTTTAATCTACAATTTACTACATATAGTCCTTATTTCAGCCAATTTTTAACTTCCTGTAAGGTCTCTAAAATTACTTAATATCCAGATATTCCTCTATAAATTCGCAGACATCACGAACGCAATCATCGCAGCTTCTGAGCATCTTACCGGTCTTAAGCCCCTTGAGGTCTTTGCAGATAACTGACGAATTGCGCTCCTTGAATTCGCCTGTGATACGCTTCATCTCCCCTGCAGTCTTAGTTTTGCTCTCACCCTTGAGACTGAGAATAACCGACGCACCTGACAGGCAGCCGCAATGACCCTCCATGCCGCCTAGCCCGCCTCCAAATCCTTGGTTTATCATATACAACAGTTCTTCATCTGCGCCCACACAGTCAGCGTAGGTACAGGCTATCGCCTGTGCACAGTTATGCCCGTGATGCTTTCACTCGATAGCGAGTTCACCTCTCTTGCTCATATCACTTTACCTTCCATTTTCTTAATCTTGTCTTGTTAATCATATCATTTCGACCAGTCACTATCTACCGTTTGTGTTGCCAAATATACCTTGACTTCGACTTTATCATTCCCGCCACCAAGCGGATTCGAGGTTTTCACCCGTTCACCATCTTCCAAATAAATGAATCTATTACTTGTTGCTCTAGCTAGAAGTAAATCATGTGTAATTATGACGACTGTTTTCCCTTTCTCAGAAAGAAGCTTTACCCATCTTATAATTGCATGTAGTCCTTCTCCATCCATTCCACTTGTCGGTTCATCTAGTATATAAATATCAGCATCCGAACAGTATGCCGCTGCCAATGTAACTCTTTGTTTTTCTCCACCTGACAAAGATGCCGGATGCCTGTCTTTCAATTCCATCAATTTAAAAGTATCTAAGCTTTCTATTAAATCTTGTTTTAGTTTTTCTGTTACCTTCTTACCAAAGGCTATTTCTCCTGCGACAGAGTCTGAATATAATTGATAATCTGCATCTTGCATAACAAAATAGCAAAATTTATTTCTTAAATTACAGTTTGATATTTTACCTTTATACTTAATTGTTCCCGAATTTTCTTTTAGAAGCCCGCCGATAACCTTACATAACGTAGTTTTTCCGGTTCCATTATTCCCTAATAGTGAAACAACTTCCCCTTTATATAGTTGCAAATTTATGTTGTCAATTCCTTCTCTTGTTTTTTTATAGTGGAATGACAATGAATTAATATCTAGCAGTAAATCCTTATCAGTTTTGACATGATTATTTGAGTTTTTCTCCACCGTTTTCGGTCTCAAGCCTAGGCTTGATAATTCTTCATCGCTAAGCTTTTCAAATTCTTCTCTTGTCCAAATTTCATTTAACCTGCCTTTATCAACATACAAGAATTTATCTGTCACTTCTTTAAATAAGCCAAGTCTATGTTCACTTATGATAATAGAGATTCCTCTATCTTTAACTTTTTTTATTATTTCTACTAATACTTTAGCTCCACGAACATCTAAATTAGATGTTGGTTCATCCAGAATCAGTACATTTGGTTGCAATATTAAAGAAGATGCAATTGCAACTTTTTGTTTCTGTCCACTAGACAATTCATCTATATTTCTTGAAAGCAAGTCTTCAATTCCCACGAATTTCGAAACTTCAAAGAGCATTTCTTTTATTTTATTAGATGGAACTCCAATATTTTCTGCTGCAAAACAAATTTCATCTTGAACAGTATTCATGAAGAATTGACTTCTTGGATCTTGAAAAACAACACCAAATAATTTAGCTCGTTCTTCTGATTCCAATTCAGCCGGAATTCGTTTATCTACTTCAATTTTCCCTTGTAATGTCCCATCATAAAAAATAGGAGCCAATCCGCTAACTGTACGTAAAATTGTACTCTTCCCCGAGCCTGATCTCCCACAGAGAACAGTGCATTCTCCCTGCTTTATTGAGAAACTGATATCTTTTATAGCTGCATCACTATCCTTATAAGAAAAATATACATTTTGAAATTCTATCATCGCTATATTCACACTCCAAAATATATTAATCCTATTGCAGCCCCATACATAACAAGTGCAAATATATCTTTTAGACCAAAAACCGCCTCATATATGCATGTCCTGCTCTTAGCTGTATTTAATCCTCTTAGCTCTGCTGTAGCTCCAAGTTCGTCTGACAATTTTATGCATCTGATTAATAACGGAACCATGAAACACTCGTATGCCAAAAATGGATGTCTAATATAATCTTTCCAGCTACTAAATACTCCTCTTGCTTTCATACCATTCCGAATATACATGGTCTCTTTACTTAAAACAGGGAAAAATCTCATCATTATACAAATCATGACAATAATAGATTTGGAAATTCTTAATTTCTGTAAACTTGACATAAGTTCACCGGAATTACCTACAGCTATACATGTAACCAACATCATAAGCGGAATGCTTCGGGCTAACATATTCAAAATAATATACATTAAGGCTATCTTACCTGCAAACAAACTTGCCAACAGAATCATAGCAAAGTATGTAATAACAAATTTGATAGCCTTTTTGTACTCTCTTATATACATTAAAAGAGTCATATTTAATGCAACGCTCAAATGTATTTGATAATCTTTATTAAATAAAAACCAGAATATTGTTGATACTGCTAATAAGATAATATATGTTCTATTATCTAATTTTCTCATCTATACCAGCTTTGCTTTCTCTATATGTTTTTTTAAAAGTTTTTGTCCCACTATAAATCCAACGGCAGATAATACAATTGTTATTACCGTAATCAATAAAAGCATATCCCACGAGCCATAAAATCTAACCAAAGTCTTAAGACCTTCATCCGTATAGCTTGCTTTTAAACTATTTAAATATTGTTCCTTGAAGAAAAACATAGGAATTGCACTGCCAAGAGCATATAAAGCCCAGTATATTGAATAGGCAACACCATTTCTTCCAGGGTTTCTATAAGTATCTTCACCAATCATAACTATTTCACATATGATCCCCACCGCAATCATTACCGGCAAAAACCATGGAGAGCCCATTACAGTTATGAATAGCCCACCGAATATTCCGGTAACTAAATATGTACCCCTTTTCGGTACCTTATTTGACATCACTACAAACACAGGTCCACAAAGTAAAGCCATAATTCCTACATAAAATAAATAGTCAAATGCAGGCGTTGTTAACATCATGGTACACATTTTCGTAGCAAGCATTATTACAATCATGGCTATATTAAATATAGACAACGTAATAATATCTCTCATTTTTAACTTGTTTTGTTTTTCATTATTCATCTTATATTTCCTCCTTAATTTTATTTAGATTGAATATGAAACATTATTTAACCCATTGATAACAGCATGTGCTAACAGTGTTATCTTTTGTTTAAAAAAATCCCTTCACTCATCCTATACTTAATACCCTCTAACAGTTTTCCAACCTCCCGAAAAAAAACGCGATACCAGTTTTGCGTTATCAATTAACTCCTCCTTATTTTCCGAATGCAAAACAGCTTCAGTAAGTGCTAAAAAATGAGAATGATTAATTATATGAAATCCTTTATTACTAATATGCTCCCGCGAATCATCTTCCTCAGAATAAGACTCTTGCATTTTTATCCTTGTATTGTCTTCCATTTCCGTTAATTTTTCAAGAAAGTTTTCATATGATGATCCAAAGGAACCATAAATTATTAAAGCATAAATTTCTTTATTATCAAAAAGAAACATTGCAGTTTCTATCGTACCATCTACATGAACTTCTGCCACTTTTTCATTTTGCTTTGTTCTAATACCGTTAATCGAGATTTTTTCATACTTAAAAAAATTGTCTATTATTTTATTTGCTACAGGAGAAACGATTGCTTCAAACAATTCATTTTTATCATTAAAATGTCTATAAAACGCTCCTGTAGTTACCCCGGCATCTTTACATATATCTCTTAAACTGGCTTTTTCAAATCCATTCTCAATGAAATGCTTTTTCCCACAATCCAGTATTTGGGTATGGGTATCGTCAAAACTGCTTCTAATCAACAGACTTCACCTCCTGCCCTTGATAACACCGTTATCAGTGTATCATGAACATTCCTTATTTTGCAAGATGGTAATAACAGAAAAAAATTCTTACTTCACTTTCTAAATACCGACTATCAAGTTCAATTATCATCTTTGGAAGCTTCATCTCTCATAAATAGTAGACTTTCTTCATCTACTGATAAGTATCCAAGGATAAATCCTCCGTACATTCTAAATTGACATACATGGGATTTAATTTGTACATAAGTAGCCTTACTTTCAGCACTTGTCAAATCCATCTCCCCATCGGTTGCTTCACTCAGAGGTCAATAGGTCTGTGCTACGTATAGAATTTAGTCAGAATACTGCCGATAATAAGAATAAACGTCATAACAGATGACATGCAGACTGCGACTTTTCCACAGAATCGTCCTCTGTATGCCTTATCCTGATACCCCTTTCCCTTTAACACTGAGTTGGCTGTCATGATGGCAGCAGCCCCTGTAACAATCCCGGGAATACCTGTGAAAAACAAAACTAGGGAAATGATACCCAGTATAAACGATAAATTCGACGTCCTGCGTGACTCCGGAGGTGCGATTTTCACAAGATCCAGCACGTTCTCAACCATCTTTTCTCCGTCACGATGTTTGATTATAGGGCATTTTTGCTTTTTGGGAAAACCGGTGAGCAGTCCAGCTTCTGCAAACAGCGATTCTATATATGCGGCATATAGCTCGTTAACCTGGGATGCTAATCCGCGCAGCTCTGCTGTCAGACCCATTTGACCATAGCCACCAAGCACCACACTTCCCGCCAGATCAATCTGTCCTTCAAGATTGGGCATCACAGTAATAATAACCTTATCTTTATGCGGATAAATAGATATCACATATCTTTTAGTCGCAGGAAGCAGGATGTAATCTCTGAACGCACCAACAGCAGGTCTGCCTAAAACGAAGTCGTTATATGTTGTCTTATCCCAACATTGCTGCATAAACTCATACAATTCTTGCAGCGTTAAGGTCCGATTTATATTAATTACTTCACGCACTTTCATAGCACTACCTCCCAATTCAAGTTAATCCAAATAGCCCTCGTTTTTCAGCAGTGTGCGAAGATGCTCTGTGTAACGAAGCAGGGCTTCTTCTGCCGGTCCTTTTCTTTCCTTATGAATGGACATTGTTTTTTGAATTGACCAGACTCCGGTCAATGCGTTGCTTGTCACGAGGGAAGATATCAAGCTTTCCTCAAAGCCTTCCTGATTTTCGGTAACTGAAAGAATGATCTTGTCTTTTCTGTTGAATAATTCTCCGGCTGAATGAGGTACAACAAGTACAACGTGACGGGCAGTTGCAGGAAGAATGACAGCCTGACCCGCAGCTAATGATGTGGGCTTGCCAACCGTGAAGTTGTTGTAATGCAGAGTATCCCAGTGAATTTTCATAAACTCTACCAACTCATCAAGGGTGAAAGAGCGGTTAGGGTAAAGGTATTGTAATCCTTTCATAGTCATATCCATTCCTTTCGCGTTTTTGACACTCAAGGCACAAAACATTATAAAAACATGTTGGCTACCCTGAGCTTTTCTTATAGGTGTAACTCATAGTGTTTCGAGGTAAAAGCCTACCTTATTGGTGGGAAACCGCATATTGACCGCATCCTTAATTGTTTGTATATTCGTATATTTTTACGTTATCATAGGTCACAGCCATTTTTTACAGATAAAACCAAAATGGTTGTGCCAAATTCATGGCATATTATGTGTCATATATATTGAACCGGTTTGGCATGGCTGCTATAATAATCGAAAATTCTATGTGGAGGGTGGCATATGTTTGCAGAGCGGTTTGATGCGCTGATGAATATTGCGGAGGTTTCCAACAGCCTGCTGAGCAGAGCTGTCCATATAAACAGCTCGCACATCGGAAGACTTCGCACCGGTGCGAGGCCGCTGCCGAAAAAGCACGAATATTTGGAGCCCATGTGCCGGTATCTTGCGGAACATATCAAAAAAGAGTACCAGTGCAGTGCACTGCAGAAGCTTACGGGCATCGGAGACGCCGCATTTAACTCTGTGGAACACATGGCGCGATATCTGGAGCAATGGCTTCTGGAAACGGAGAATGATACCGCCGCCACAACCGGCAGACTGATTTCCGGCTTTTCGCGGGTTGTCTTTAGTCCAGCTGCTGTCCCGGGCAACTTAAGCGTTGAGGAAGCACCGCGGAAATATGCCCGACATCTTTACGGAAATGCCGGTAAGCGCAAGGCGGTGGAGCAATTCTTTCTGATGATATTGCAAGAGAAAAAACCGCAGACGCTGCTGTTGTTTTCCGACGAAAGCATGGCCTGGCTTTATGAGGATCCGGCCTTTTCTGTTCGATGGATGGAACTGTTCAAGCAGGTCATTCTGAAAGGCAACCGGGTTCGGATTATCCATACCGTGTCGCGGGATTTCAACGAATTTATGGAAGCCGTCACAAAGTGGATCCCCATCTATATGACGGGCATGATTGAGCCATACTACTATCCGCGGCTGCGGGATGGGGTCTTTCAACGGACGATGTTCATTGCTCCGGATACAGCGGCTGTCATTTCCTCCTCCGTACATCAGGATACGGAGGGGATGCTTCACATCTTCCTGACAGACAGAACGGCGGTCAGTGCACTTGTAACGGAATACGAGCGTTACCTCACGCTTTGCCGCCCTCTCATGCGCATTTTTACGGGGCAGGAGATGGAGCGATTTCACAGAGATTTTTTTGGTCTTGCCTATGTTGAGGGAAGCGTTCGCCTGCGCTGTGCCATGCCGCCGCTGTTTACCATGCCGGAGGCACTTGTCCGTGAATTGACGACGCAGACCGGAAGTGAGGAGCTGTTTCAACTGTGGGAGCGAATCCTTGCCTTATTCTGCAGGAATATACAAAAGCAGCGTATTACACTGACGCTGTTGGATCCGGAGCTTGCTCTGCTGACGCCCTCTCGTCTAAAGCTGCCTCTGGCAGAAGCGTTTTCTATCCACGACTTTACCTATACGCGAGAGCAGTATCTGGCACACTGGGAATGGCTGAAATTGCTGGAAAGGCAGTATGAGAATCTGACTGTTACTCTCAGCAGTGAACCGGACTTCCATACACTGCTATATGTGAAGGATGATGCCGGAGTTGTGATGGCAAAAGCTGACATGCCCTTGGCGGCGTTTATAACCAGCGAAAGAAATATGGTTAACGCCTTTTGGGATTATCTGAACGGGTAAATTTACTTCAGAAAAAACTCATTGATTTATGGTCAGATGCTCCAAAAGGCTTGATAACGGTACATCAAAAATATCTTTATGGGATGCGGTGAATCCTATAATCCGCAAATGGCAAGAAAATAAAGATAATATTTCCGGGGCAATGAAGGTCTGCTACATTGCCCCATTCATTTTAATCGCCGTTTGTTCTCACTCAAAATATTTTCTGACTGAATTGTACGCATGCTCCACCATCCTCCTAATATATAAAGTGTAGTGGTCAGTAACCTCACATCCAGCGAGGAACTGCTCATCTCATTGTTAAAGCTGTTAAAATGTAATGGCATGGTTTTGGCGTAGTCCTCCTCCTAATAATCCAATAGATTTTTCATCTATAGTTATAGAGCAAGCACTTCTCAAATTCCTATTAATCAATACGAATATAACCTCTAAAATGTTCTTATACTATATTATAAATTCTTAGTTGTCTATCAACACTATCGATTAATTTTCACCACCATAAATCGAATCCCAACTTTTTCAAGGCAGCTATTTGTTTTCTTTGATGTTCCGGAGTACCACCTAAAGCTAACCCACAAATTTCACTCTGTGGCCAATTTTCATAGTTTCTATCAAGAAAATTTTCTTGGCATATTTCTCCATAAATAGGCTCGAATATACCATAAGTGTCTTGTGTTAAAAGTCTTGCATAATAAACATTTTCTTTTCCATTTATTTTATAAATTGCCCCTAACTCATATCTCGCCATTCTTCAAACTCCATAAATTCAAATTTGCCTACACCACTTTAATATTATCATTTATCAATTTACGAAATTCTTATTTTTACAATATTGTTCCTTCTGAAAGAATGTCTACATATTTTTTATATACATATTGTCTATATCTTTTTTTCTCTTCTACAAGCTCTAATATTTCCATATCCATTAAATTTTCTAAAATTTTATTGACAGTAGGCTTACTAACATGCACTAATTTTTTTATATCCTCTGCTTCTACAAAAGGATGCTTCAATAGATATTCATACACTAAAAGAAGATTTGAAATATTGCCGTTTGAAAACTTTCGAATTCTCTCTATATCTTTCTTTTTAAGCTCGCTAATCTTTTGAATAGAAGTGATTGCATCTTCAGATATTTCACAAATTCCGTCTATAAAAAATTTAATCCATTCTTCAAATTCCCCTTTGATACGAATGTTGTTAAGAAGTTCATAATATCTATTCCTATTTTTCTTAAAAAAATAACTCAAATAAAGAACCGGGTATTCAATCAAGCCTTGCTCTCTTAGATATAGTATTATAAGGAGTCTTCCCATTCTTCCGTTACCATCTAAAAAAGGATGTATCGTTTCAAATTGATAGTGAATTAGAGCTATCTTTATTAAGTTTGAAATATTACTATCTTCGTGTATATATTTTTCCAAATCACTTAAACAAATATCCATCTCATCAGGTGCAGGTGGAATAAAACTTGCATTTTTTAAAGTTGATCCTGTGTGTCCAATCCAATTTTGTGATTTTCTAAATTCACCCGGCATTTTTTCTTCTCCTCTAACATTAGACAGGAGAACAGAGTGAATTTCTTTAATCAATCGCATACATAACGGCAATTCATTGAGTCTTTTAAATGCATAATGAGTTGCTTTGATATAGTTTACAATTTCTTCAGTATCTTTTATCTTTTCATTTCTCTTATCTTTTTGTAGCACATCAACAAGAGAAGCTTGTGTACCCTCTATTTGAGAACTTATAACTGCCTCTTTTTGAACATACATAGATACAAAAAGATCAATATCCGGTAGTGTTATTGCCATACCGTCTAATCTTCCCAATAATAAATATGCTTTATTGATTAAAGCATTTATTTCACTATCAAGACTTAATTTTATATCTTGCAAATTATGTGGAACAAAGCATTCGTAATCACTTTGCATTTTCTTTAATTGTCCTGCTCTATTATTTTCCAATCTCAAAATATCCCCCCTAAGTCTAATCTATTTTACTTAGAATAAGCATAGCCGTTTTAAGTAAAATTTTCAAGCGCATCTTTTACTTATATCATCTAGAAGGGGGTCTGAATAAAATCTCTTTTACTAAAAAAGTGATTGGATTTCTAGCTTTTCTAATCGCATTAACTGTTTTTGTTTTATTAAGTGGTGGAATGCATGTCTCTCTCATCTTTTGATATAATTTTGTGTATTCATTCATAACTGACACCTGCTTAGCTAGCTTGCAGGTTCCTTTCTTTTTGTCAAAGTAATTTCACCTCAATATTTGCAGCATCAAAAATTTCTTTTACTTCATCAAGATTGCTGCTCATAACAGTTGCTTTCTTAAGACTTGGAAATTGCTGTAGCTCTGTCAAAGTTATTTCATTTAAGTCAAAAGTTTCATCTTCCCCATCCCACTGCGGAATAATATTCATATACACATCATTACCACCGTCCATATAGATTGTTTCTACATAGGGTGCAAATTTCTTTGGAATTTCCAATTTCTTAAAGAAGCTCATTGCAGGTTCAATGATGATGTCACTGTCTGTATCAATCTCTTCTTTATATCGATCGGCAAAATCATAAATATCAAATTCCGAATTTAGTAACTTTAAGTCATACATCAACACTTGAATAATGGCCAGCTTGAAATTCAAATTATCAAACTGAAGAATATCTTCTGTATTTTTTTCATTAAGAGTCGTCAAATGTGGCTCTTTTGCATCATTATTTTTCATACTTATCACAATCTTAGTCGCCTCGGATTTAAGGAATTTGTTCTTGTATATAGAAGCAACAATTAAAGGCATTATTAAAACAGGTAAGCACACAAGTGTTCCCGCAAAAGCGACGCCTTGATAGTGATTTTTTGTGTGACTGCCTCCTCTAGAAATATTATTGAGAAAATCCGCTGTCCGGCTAAGAATGTTCCCTCCACCTAACATCAATAGCAACACGAGCTCTAAAGCCAATAATCCAAAAATGATAATCATCATTTTCTTTGCTGCTTTCTTACATATTTCCATTTTTATTTCCATACTGATTAGCTCGGCATCTGGTATATCGGAAAACCATTTTTTTATTCGTTCTTCTTTTGTCATAATTCCTTGTCTTTCATAACTTCAGATTATTCAACATATTTATCTCAATTTGCGAAACTTATTTTACGTTATCATAAAGTAGTCAAAGTAATTGCTTATTGTAAACTGAGATGTCTTTATATTTTTCTCTGACATGAAAGTATCAGCCAGTTTTATCTGGTTAGATAACGAGTCAATAGATGAAGATACGATATCTAACAAATCATCCATTATAGATGTATCTTTAAGAATTTTACTACGCTCTACTACATCTTTTATGTAAGTGCTCGTAAAAATATTCTTCAAATACTCCCTCTTCTTGTCATGACTTTTAAGTTGCACAAATATTGGCATTCCACCATATAGACAGTATTCATCAAAGGCTTTTCCTTATCATCATAGCAGTATTCAAGGCCTGCTTTCAGTTTCTCGAGTTCTGTCACCTTCTTGTGTTCCTTTATTATAAGTATTTCCCAAAGAATTCCATCAGCTTAGCCGCTTCCTGTTCCACGAACTCCGGCACGAAGTAGATCGGAATATGACGGGCTCCTTCCACGATGAACAGTTCCTTATTCTCTGTTCCCGTTGCGAGTTCGAAGCAGTCCTTTGTCATATAGAGCGTGTCAGCCTCGCTGCCTGCCATCATCAGAAGCGGAACAGTGATCAGATCCATGTTCTGTCTTGCATCGAAATCCACAAGGTCAAGCAGGTTCTTGATCGGAGCCTGACCGCCGTTGTTGGGATGAGCATAATCTCTGCCATAGTAATACATGCCATCCTTATAAAGACCGTCAGGCAGAGAATCAATTTACTCCTGTGTAATCTGCCCACGAGGTGCAGGATAGACTACTTTGCCTGTCCTTGCTTCTTCGGTTCTTGCGTCAGCGGCTTCCTTCAGCCTTTGCTGGATGGTATCGGCCTGCGAGTTGCCGAGACCGAAGAGACGGACAATTCCTGTGTTGAATGCTGAAAGCGTAGCTACAGCCTTTACCCTCTTCTCAAGCTGAGCGGCCTTGAGTGTATATCCGCCGCCTCCGCAGATGCCGAACAGGCCAATGCGTTCAATATCGACACCGGGGTAGGTCATGAGATAATCCACCATCGCATGGATGTCCTCCCCACGGTTTGTAGGAATATCTGTATTCCTCGGCTCACCCTCACTTGCTCCCTGATATGCAGCATCGCAGGCAATGGCGATATAGCCATTCTCTGCAAGTTTCTGCGCAAACAAACCGGAAACCTGCTCCTTCACGCCGCCGTTCGGGTGAGCAATGGTTACCGCCGGATATTTATTATCTGACTTTTCATCATACCCTGCCGGTGTATAAACATTTGCAGCTACCTTAACACCGTTTACAAGATAATTCACGGGATGAATATTTACTGCGCCTTCAATATTTTCTGTGATCGCTCCGTCATAGACGAGTCCCTATTTATTGTCTTCTGCCTTTGCCATTGTTATTTTCCTCCTATGTCTTATTTAAAAACTGTACTCTGTCAGCCATGCAACAGCCTTCTCAACCGTCTCGGCAATATCCTTGCCATCTGCAGTAACGACAACAGATTGTTTATCCAGACCATATACAATATTATTCTTTCGCGGCGCTATCAGATTTGTTCAACAATCTCGCCCACAAACACCCAATGAGGCTGCCATTCGCCGTTCTCATCCACTGGATATACCTTAGAATTGGTCTTGTAGTATTCCCGCACATCGGGAGCGATATCTTCCTTCGCCAGCTGATGCTGATAGATCTTACGGCACAGGAAGGTCATACTTGCCTCCTGATAACCTACGCTGTCTCCAACAGGAACGGGCGTAAGACCGGAAGCCTCCACTTTGTTCCCGTCACGGCCGGATCGTGAACCCAGTATTCCCAGTGCCCTTTTGCAGGTGGGCGGAAAGAAACTGACCGTAAATATTTCACTGGCAGTCAATATCTCACGGGTATAACGAGTCGGATATAGATATACGGTAATGACTGATCCGTTCTTGCCCGGTCTGGTCCAAAGAGTCCCCATGCTACCCCAGTTGACGGTGCAGGAGTTAAAATGCTCCATATTGCCTGCGGTTACAACCGCCCACTGCTTTTCAAACAGTTCAAAAATCTTGTAGTCCTTTTCTTCAAATGAACTCATATCCCTGATTCCTCCGTCTATTCTCTTGTGAACTTCTTGTCCTCTTCGTTTCCTTCAATACTGACATACCTCTCTACCGTCATATGCAAATCGTATTTGTCTCTTAGCTCAGAAATCGTTTGCATCATCGGTGACGCATGGTGTGCGTCAAGTGCTGTCTGATCTTTCCATGAGTCGGTGAACAGTATCGTCTCCGGATCGTCGAAAGAGATGTAATATTCGTAGCGGAGATTCCCCGCTTCCGCACGAATTGCTGTGACTGTTCCGCTGGAAACCATTTCTTCTGCAAACTTCCGGGCAGACCCGTCTTTTCCAGTATATCTTAAATGAACTGTGATCGCCATCTGGTTTTCTCCTGTCTCACACTTTCACGTTCTTAGGATGGCAGCATTTGAAGTATGATACCTCTATATGCATGAACTTGGATTTGTAGAAACTAAAGTTTACAAACACTAATATTCTTTTTTATCGCTCCAATTTGCTTTCTTTATCATAAGCAAAACATATCTTATTTCCTATTTCTGAATATGTTTTTTATGGTCAAGCCACACTACAAGCAACAAAAGTGCACAAGAAGCAACAAAACCAAGCATCCACCAGCCTGTATATTGAAAACTCTCCTTAATCATAAAAACTAATTCAGAAAAACTAGTGCCTTTATAAAGAAAAGAAAGAAATATTAAACTAAAAAAAGCAATCCGCGTACTAAAAACCATAGAAGCCATCATCTTTAGTTTCCATCTCCACGGTGCTCTATTTCCACCTTCTTTAGAATAGCCTTTCCCAATCAAGAAAATAGAATAACCTGCCGGAATCAAAACTAATATTATTGAGGCGTGCATTCCCCGTGTAATCCATAAACGCCAGTTTTGTAATGCAATTCTCAAATTAGGGATTTGCTCTGAAGCAATGAATATCAATACAAGTATTGAATACGCGAGCATCATACCAAACAAATATTTGAGAACTCCGTTTCTTATTTTATCTAGGCAAATTCTCTTAAAAAGGAACAATATAATTCCCCAAATTAACACAATCGCCCAGCACAATAAAGACGCTTACGCTGTATTCATATTTGCCTCTTTCACGATTCGTCATAAATCACAGACATCTGTCTCACAGCCACAACTCCCCGACATCTAACTCGGCAACTCAACTCTCACACTTTTTGACCTGATTTGCCTTTGGATAAGTTACCGAGAAGCGTTTGGCTCGACAGGCCCTTATTGATGTCAGTCATCGGGAACCTGTTCAGACTAATATGGTATGTACCAAAATATTTCCATTTGTTTGTGGAAACATATCAACAAATTCTGTAGCAAAAAATCCAGATACATTCCGCTATCCATATCACAGTCTGAACCTCACCTGTCCACGGAAAAAGTTCACCTTTTTTATTCACCCCTAATATTGTATTGCTCTCAACATAAAAGTCAAATCTTGCGAGGAGCCTTCTACATCTAAATCATATTCTTCCTCATGCCATCCCGCATCTGATTCCTCAAGCGTATCGTAGTATCGATCCTTTGTTTTCTCTATCTGCTTTTCGATACTAATATATTTTCCGACGCTATAACCGTTTTTATACAATAGGAGCAATGTCAGCAGTCTGTTCATTCTCCCGTTGCCATCATTGAATGGATGGATGCAAAGAAAATCACAGATAAATGTTGGGATCAATATCAAAGAATCTATTTTCTCATTTGCTATAGCCTGCTCATATGCGTTGCATAAATTCTCCACAGCTCCCAGTGTGTCATAAGGTGCAATCGGTGTGAATCTGGTAACCACTGCTTCATCATGCTTTGTTTCATTGATATAGTTCTGAACCTTCTTAAAATGTCCGCCATAAGAAAAGTCTGCCCTCTTTAGAAGATCACGATGAATCTGCAATATATAAGAAGGACGAACTGGAATATATTCATTGCTCTCATGAATTGTATTCAGCACATCCCTGTAGCCCATGATCTCATCCTCATCACGATTCCTGGGCATTGCCTTTTCTTCAAACAACTGTTTCATCCTGGATTCACGGGAATCCAGGGTGAAAAGAGGAAATTCTAAATGGGCTTATTTCAGTTATTCTGTTGATGGAAAAAATATTTATTTAAAAAATAGGATACATGTGTCAATGAGTACAAAAATTGTTGAAAAAAATAAAATGCGATAAAAGAATTCTTGAAAAATTATATGGTTTTTCAGTAAAATGGTAAGTGAGAAAGGATAAATTATGGAATTAGATTTTTTTACAAGATGAACCAAAACTTATTTTGACATATCCTTATAAATTTAAATTTAATATGATAGGCTATTTATCTATGATATTTTCATTTTTTATTATTATGTCGATACTGATTCATCTTAAAAGTTATGGAAGCGATTTTGCAGATAAATTTATTATTGCAACAGTGCTGATTTTTATTCCAATCCTTATTTTTTTTATGGGATATTATCTCTTCATAAATGCAGTGAAATTAGAACT
>ERZ772906.978-NODE-978-length-16114-cov-13.162463_pt1 | contig 16114 bp, 14 predicted proteins | sample MGYA00511338_ERZ772906 | MGnify/ENA primary metagenome ERZ772906 (study PRJEB29015, sample SAMEA2738076) | human oral metagenome | biome: human oral; feature: human-associated habitat; material: saliva | place: China | collected 2212 ... | reverse complement strand
TTTAGCATCTAATTTAACTTCAATTCCTATTATACAAAATTTTAAGATAATGCACTATCAACACACTCTTAAGTTTGCTTCTAAGTCTTATTTCCATAACTTTAGGGTTAACCATACGCAAGACCAATCACTCTCGGACAATACTCATGATTTTAATGATAAAATCCATGTACCCCTTATCTACACACGTTTCAGGGCTTAAAATCGATTTGAGTAGTTTTTACTCGTCTGTTTCAACATTCCAATATTTTGAAATTGTTGGACGTGATAAACCTGTGTCTCTTTGACAATCGGTTTTCTTTCCCCAAGGTTTCTTTTTGCGCCATTCTTGGACGATTGCTTTCTTATCAGGTCTACCGCCTAGATATTTGCTATCTCTACGCCCTTTTAATTGCCTTGTGAAATTCATGATTTCAACGTGTTCCGCCCTTGTATTTCCGTTTCGCTTGGCTCTTTGAAGCGGAATGCCTGTGCGCTCGCTGATATACTCAATTTTGCGTGTAAATGCGTTTGTATCATTACGGTAGTAAGTTGCAAGAGCTGAAATAACGTCAGATAGCGTAAAATGGTTCTTATCGTCATTTGTAAGGGTCTCAAAATGTTCCATAATCATTTTACAATCCTTTTCCAACTCTTCAGGACTGATACAACATTGAACCGCTAACGAGCAAAGATTTTCAAGGCAATAGTAACGCTTTCCGACAACTGCACCGCTGATAATCTTTTGTTTCCAGTTATCATAAATTCCACGATGTCGATGAAAGACAAAATCTTCACTCGGTTTCTTTTGCCCCTCAACAATTCGGCGCTGATACCAATCAGGATACCTCTTTTTAGCTTCTTCTAAGCTCATTTTAGACTTGTAACCGATTTTGATTTTATCATCTTCTGAAAGAATTTCATTCAAGCTTTCCAGCGTGTGCTTCTCGCCTACTTTGAAAGCTAGAACGTAAGTATCATCTAGCCTTGTCTTGCTACCGACTGCGCGGAAGCCTTGCGTGAGTGTTTCATACTGAATACTGTTCTTATCGCTCATCTTTGTAACTCGTGAGTTCCAAAATAAGTCAATCCAGCGCTTCCGAACTCGTGATAACTCTTCAAAGATATTTTTATACAAAAAATAGGGTTTCTCCAAATAAATAAGCATCATACAGAGAACTACTAGAGCTTCTCCTATGGAAAAATTTCTTAGATACTTATTGCTTAACCTTGATATCGGTATCGAAATAAGCAAATAAATAAATGTATTGACTATTGGAAGTATAGAAATTATATTTCTCAGAAATATATTTGTATTCTCTATAAACAAATGACTTATTGAATAAATTAAGGTGATAAAAAATAATATAAAAGTGGCTAACTTTCCATATCTTATTACCGTAATCATCTCACAGTACCCGAAATGAATAATTCCCACGGATATGGGCATAAACTGATATCACAACCATTATTTAACGCACCGTATCCAATACAATATGCAATTTGCCCCACTTTTTCAGCAACTTTACTTAAGCCGGCACCAAGTGAAAATGAAAGTATTACCCCATTCTTAATATATTTTATGACCCTACTGGTAATTACAGCTGCTCCAGCTAAAGCAATATATGTTTGTGGCATAAATCCAATGGCTGCACAAATTTGTCCACATTCCCATTTACTAAAATACTGTCCACCATCTAAACACATCATTTCTTCTTGTTCTAATTCTACGTAATTATTAGGTAATACTAATTCCATATTTTCCTCCTAGTTTTTAGTTCCCTATAGCCTATCCCCAACCCCATGAGATTTTAAAGTGCCTATTTTTCTTTCAACTTATTACGAAACCTTTCTGGAAGTAATGATACGAATTCATCTATTTCATGCATTTTCATCCAGGTAATAGTCTTTTTAAGTTTTTCTAAAAATATACTATTTTCAGTGGCTTGGCACAATTCTTTCAATTTATCTATAGCATCTTCTTCAAAATACATTGCTTTTAATACTATCTCTGCATAAAGATATAAGGAAGCATCAACATCCCACTTATTAAATTCAATCTCTCTTTGAAGAGTATGATGGTTATAATCCCAAATCATTTTCTTTATGAGCAAGTCTGCCTTTTTATAATCTTTATTTTCATCTTGATAAATATACTGTGTTAACGCATGATGAATTGCAGGAGCATGTACATCTTGTAAGAGCGCCTGTTCGATATATAGACTATAAAATAAATAATTAGCATTTTTACATATAGTATTGTTTTTTATTGCTAGAACAAACAATAATGCACTGATACATATCAGATATAAATCATTGTGTGTCCAAAAAAATCCTACCAATAATAATGTGCAAATAAATATAAGTATCAGTAAAACCGTTCTCTCAAATTGACGCAGCTTATTTTGATAAGTTTCCAACGTGTCACTTTCTTCAATGATAGGTCCGTTAACGTCACTTGCCAATCCATCAATGGATTTATCAATCATCATCTTGTTATGGGCGAATCGAAAACAGAGGAAAATATAATTCGAGTTTTTAAAGATTAATTTTACTGTTATCGCAGAAATAAAACGTATAAATATCCAACCAATCATGATAAATGCAATCAATTGAATATAATCAATTAGATATTCCCTATATATTCTTAGCGGCCTAGCAATATTCTCCAAATACAATACTAATAGAAAAGTTGATATTGCTAAAACATCTAAAATATAATGTCTTTTTCTTTTCATCATATTTTCCTTAGTTTAATATTAGAAAATCACTTATGCTCGTACATCAAAATCATTAACAGAATGATTGCTACCGAACAACCCAAAACAAATAATATCTTTCCTTTTTTGGAGTGGAATACATTAATTTTATTTGGATTATTCTTGATAGAAAGCATATATGTAACAATTGATACAGCCAATAATCCAAAAGATCCAAGAAAACCAAGAAAACCAAGAATATCAAATCTTTCGTATTTACTAAAAAATGTTCCAACAGCGTAGGAAATCATCAAACTAATAAAAGAGATAATCTCATATTTAGTGTGTTTCTTTATTTTAAAGTCTCGTAACATATTTCAATTCCCTCCCCACAAAATCTACCTAATTGATTGCTAAATCCACCATTTAGATACATTATTTCTTCTTGTCATACTTCCATGTAATTATTCAGTAATATAAACTCTATGTTTCGTTCTCTTTCGAAATTTCTTTTTCTTTTCGTTTTGAAATTATTATAAGGAAAGCTGAATAGCATGCCAAGAAAATCGCATAAACAATCAAAGTACTCATTAAATATTCTTTGCTATGTTGTAAGCCCGATGATAGCCCCGTAATTATTGCTATATCTAAAGCAATATCTAGAGTCTTAATATTTAATTTCTTTTTATATAATTGCCAAATTTTGGGAATATAAATTAAAGCAACATACAAACCAATATCTAAATAGAGCATATTATTTCTCCTCCTGGTTTTTAGTTTCATATTCGGAAGAATTTAAACATTTTTGTCTCCTGTCAACGAAATTATCTTCAGAATTAGTTGTTGTTTTTATCATTTTAATACATATACCTACATTTATCAAAAATTTTGACATTTTAATTAAAAAGTAAGAATATTATATTTTAACCATCTTCATTACAAATATGATAGAAATATTCGATAAATTCAGTATGAAAATACCATCTTTTTCTTTATGATTATGTTAGTGAAAAAGAGGAACATCATATGTCACAAGAAATCTATGTGAAACCCAAGAAAGTTACAGCCTTAAATATCCTACTTATTCTAATAGGATCATCTCTATACGCATTATCAGTAAACTTCTTTTTAGTACCTTTAAAGCTTTACTCTGGTGGAGTTCCTGGTACAGCACAGATGTTAAGAACAGTATTCTTTTCTAATGTGCATCATGTGGATACTGCAGGTCTGATCAACCTTGCGTTTAATATCCCACTCTTTCTTCTTGCTTTAAAGAAGATGAAGAAACGCATGGTTGTAGGAACAGTGCTATCCGTTGCCTTACAAACAATTATCTTTACATATATCATCGCCCCTACTGCACCTATCCTTGATGATAAACTTGCATGTATTGTCATTGCTGGATTATTGGGTGGTGTTGGATGTGGATTGATACTTACCAATAGTGCAAGTGCAGGAGGCTTAGATTTATTAGGTCTATATCTAAGTCATAAGTCAAAGAAGATTTCTGTAGGAATCTTTAATGTTATTTACAATATTATTCTATATACATTAATGGCAATACTATTTGATGTCTCAACTGCACTATACTCTATTATTTATATTGTTGTATTCTCTGTGACAATTGATCGTTGGCATTATCAAAATATTGAAGTTGAACTTATGATTTTTACACATGTTCCTGAAGTTAAACAGATGATCATGCATGAATACGCAAGAGGTGTTACTTGTTGGGATGGTAAAGGTGCTTATACCAACAATCACACAGAAGTACTCGTTACAATTGTCGCAAAAAGTGAGGTTTCTTCCGTTCAAAGAGAGATTCGGAAACTTGATCCAAATGCCTTCGTAATCGCTCATACACGTGTTTCTGTATCCGGAGGATACCAAAAACGCCTAGTTTAGCACTAAAAATGCGATAAATAGTGGATTTATTTTTTCTTTGTGATACATTTTTTATTGTAGAAATCGTGAGGAACATATGAAAACAACACATACAATTTTAATTGTGGATGACGATATAGATATTTTAGAAGCCCTGAAAATCTATTTATCTAAAGACGAGTATCATTTATTAACTGCTCGAAATGGAAAAGATGCCGTCGATATCGTTAAATCAGAAACTGTGGATTTGGTATTAATGGATATTATGATGCCCATTATGGATGGCATTAAAGCAACCGAAGAAATTCGTAAACTTACAAATATCCCAATTATCTTACTAACTGCAAAGAGTGAGGATAGTGATAAGGTTGCAGGTTTAGATTGCGGTGCTGATGACTATATCACAAAACCTTTCAATCCATCTGAAGTCTTAGCACGTATTAACTCACAGTTAAGAAGATATCACCAACTTGGTGGCGTCAGTGCTGATTCAAATGAGCTTGTGATTGGTGGAATTGTTTTAGATGACTCCACAAAGAAAGTAACTGTTGATGATAACGAAGTTGCTCTAACACCTATGGAATTTGGTATTTTAAAGATGTTGATGAAACAGCCAGGAAAAGTATTTACTTCCGCTGAAATTTATAAAAATGTATGGAATGATGAACCAATTGGTAGTGAATCTGTTATCGCTGTTCATATCCGTCACTTACGTGAAAAGATTGAGATTGATCCATCTGAGCCAAGATATATCAAAGTAGTTTGGGGACAAGGCTATAAGATGGAGGATAGTCATGAAAGAGCGCAGTAAAAAAAGATTACGTTCAAGTTATATATGGAAAGTGATTGCTTTCCTTCTTTTTGCGCTTGCGGCTACACTAGATTTAATTGGTATGAATGCGATTGCGTACTTATCTACTGCCGGAGCCTACGATGGAATTTCTAGATATAGTGATACTGCGGACGCAAAAGCACGTGCAGCAGCCACTGCCAATAACTGCGTTTTATATGCATTAAGTATCGATTCATCTTATATTGGTGATTCGAATCGAAGTTATGACCGTGAAAATTCTAATCTTGCGGTGGAAATCTATGATTTTACCACGAATCAGCTAATCTATAAAAATTTTGATATAGAAGAATCCACATTGCATGGTACTGCCTATTTCTATGGCGATACTTCTGATGGTTATTTCCAAGATTACATTGATAAGAATAGTGTGCCAACATATCGTATTGAATATGCACTTGCGAAAGATTTAAGCGCAAAAGATGACTTCTACTATTGCGATACGGTTTATAACATCCAGTATAAATTCCGTTATATTGTATTCCCGATTGAATTAATCAGTATTATCGTCCTCATCGGCTCTGTTGTATTCCTATTCTATGGTTCAGGACACGTAGATGATAAACCGGGTATTACTTTAGCATGGATTGATAAGGTTCCTCTTGATATCTTTGCCTTTGTTGTTTTGCTTGTTTGGATAAACGCTAGTTACTATGTTTATAATCATGGTTTCCCCGATATCGCAATCAATTTCTATCAACAAGGATATTATTACGGTTTTGCGAAAGCTAGTATCATTAAGTACATCATGGTAATTGTTGGAGGTGTAATTCCGTCCCTGCAATTTACATTGTTGTTCTTCTTAAGTCTTGCGGCACGTATCAAATATGGCGATTGGTATAAGAATACATTGATCTACTATATTGGAACGATTCTCTCAAATCTTCTACAGATTGGAGGATATTTCCCTACTTTCTTATTAGGCTCCTTCGTATTCTGGGTTATATTCTACTTCTTAGTACAACTCCAACTATATGTATTGTTAGGTATCTTCTTATTTATCGCATCGTACGCTCTATTCTGGCGTGCATATGAATCCGTACTCTTAAAGAAGGCAATTCATAAATTCGCAAATGGAGAAACTGATTTCTCATTTAGCACTTCAAAGTTATCGAATTTCTTTAAAGTACAAGCAAACGACCTATACAAGATTAAAGACTTTGCGGAAGCGGCTGCTAGAAAATCAATTCGTGCTGAACATTTGCAGAATGAATTGATTACAAATGTCAGTCATGATATTAAGACTCCTCTTACTTCAATTATTAACTATGTTCATCTTTTGCAAAATGTTGAAGATCCAGAACAAGCTAAAAAATACTTAGCAGTATTAGAAAAACAATCAAAACGTCTTCAAAAATTAACAGAAGATCTCATTGAAGCCTCTAAGGCAAGTACCGGTAATATTACTGTTAATATTATGCCAAATGATTTACATGAATTATTAGAACAGGCAATCGGGGAATACTCTGATCGTTTCGAAGCTTGTAAACTAGATATTGTGACAAACATTCCAGATAATGCACGATCTGTCATGGCTGATGGAAGACTCTTGTGGCGCGTATTCTCTAATTTATTCTCTAACTTAGTAAAATATGCGCAACCAGAAACCAGAGTCTATATCAATAGTATTCGTACGATTGACAATAATATTATGATCTCAATTAAGAATGTTAGTCGTGAAGCACTCAATATTTCTGCAGAAGAGTTGACCCAGCGTTTTGTGCGTGGTGATGAATCTCGTCATAGCGAAGGTAGTGGTCTAGGTCTCAATATTGTAGAGAACTTGGTGAACCTACAAAACGGTCATTTCAATATCGTTATTGATGGCGACCTCTTTAGAACAAATATTATCTTGGCCGCAAAACCCGAAAACGTCACAAAGAAGAATTCTACAGCAGAATCTAATTAATCCTATAAAAGTAAAGATGGAGATTACAATATTCTCCATCTTTTTCTTATTCAATGTTAATGGCTTGATCATGATGTACAGACCATGCATACGCATCAATTCTTTTATCTGGGTAAATTAATTGTAGTGCTTTTCTGTATGTATTGATTTGTTCTGTATACAACGATTTAATCTTAGATAATGCGGTGTTGTCTGTCTTAAAATCAATCAGAATAATTCTATCTTCTAAGATTGACACAAAGTCCATAATACCATGTATCTTTTCTTTCTCTGTTTGTACATAGAAAGGATACTCATGATGAATTTCACCTTCTACTGCTTGATGGTAAATCTCTGCATCACCAAATGCGAGTAGATGTTTTCTTTCCGTTGAAGAGAGATTTAGGAATGCTAAATCATCTTCGTTAAATACTCTTGGTGGTAGTTGTTCAAAACATGCATGAATACGTGTACCATACTCTCTTCCAGCATTTGTTTCTGTTAGGTCTAGAGCTGGTAAGTTACTGCCAAACTCAGTAGAACTTGGTGTTAATACTTCCTTCTCTTCTATACTTGTATATCCATAGTGTGGAAGTTCTGTAACAGTTTCTGTTTCTTTATGTTCTAGGAAGACATTCCATGATGGATCAATATCAACCTGTTTCATAATTGGTTCGTTTGCCATTGTGCTTAGAATCAACCCCGACATACCATTACGAATGAGTAAATCACCTAACATGAACTTCTTTCCACGATATGGAATTGGTTTTGGCAATGCGTCTACGATATAGAGTCTGCGTACCGCACGTGTAACTGCGACATATAAGATACGAATAAATTCTTCTGCATCCTCAAGGTTTGCTTTGTATTCGATTGCACGCTTGTGAATTGTCTTTCGTTTTGCACGATACGGATTTGTACATAAGAAGTTTAATCCTAGATATAAATCATCATCGACATTGACTGCCTCGGCACTATCTCTAAACGGATTTGTTGCATTACTCCATAGGAATACATATTTATACTGGAGTCCCTTTGAGTGGTGAATTGTTGTGACGGTAACGATATCATCCGCTGAACCTTTTGAGACTGCTTCATTGGATACCTCATCTTCAACTGCTTTTAAGGCATTTAAGAATTCCGCAACAGAATGGTACTTCGCAGATACTGTCATTTCAAATAGATAGTCAAAGTTTGACTGTTGACTGATATTTAGACGATTAAAGTAAGTATTGTGATTTGCAAGTTCTGATAACATTCTTGGAATACCATAGGTATCCGCAAGCTCTTTATACATCTGCAAATCATCATAGATACCAAACTCTTTAGCAACTGCTTTGATTGAACCTAGTCTTATCTTTTCCCTAGCAATCTCTTCATCACTATAGTTGTAGAGATTAGAAACCATGCATGCAAAGAGAGCTGAATCTGCTTCTTCATCTAACATTGCAGTACACAATGCAATGACTGTCTGGCATAACTCTGAACGATAGAATCCTTCACGTGTATCAATGCTGTAAGGGATTCCCTTTGCTTCGAAGGCTGCTTTGAGATATGCTTTATCACCATGACTTCGTAAGAGTATCGCAAAGTCATGGAAAGATGGTAACTTTGTATCGTTCTTTTTTGCAAGTTCGAATTCTTGGTTATAGGTATCAATAATCTTATTGGCAATCCAATTTGCCTTGATCATCTTGATATCCTCATCTTCGTCCTCATCATCACTGACAATCTCTGTTTTATTCTTCGGAGTATAACTTGCAAACTCAATAAGTGCATCTGGACTATCATTCTTTGGGAACCAGTCTACGATATCATCTTCACCATACTTTTCTGTACTCTCTTTTACATTCATAATCTTTTGAAAGAGTATATTTGTAAACTGAATAATCCGTGCATCTGAACGATAGTTTCTAGATAGGATAATCTTTGCTGATTGCATGGATGAATTGATTGTTTCTTCAACAATCTTTTCTGACTCATTTAATTTAGAACGCATTAGCGCAGGCTTTGCTTGACGGAAACGATAGATAGATTGTTTTGTATCACCTACACGGAAGATACAGTTAGGACTAGCAATCATTTCTATGATTGTATCCTGTAGTTTACTTGTATCCTGGAACTCATCAATCATGACTTCTTGTAAGTTATCACGGATAACCTTCGCTACATTTTCATGTTTTAGAATTTCATACGCATAGCGTTCCATATCTGAGAAATACATTGCAGTATTTTCTTGTTTGATGCGTACGCAATTTTGATATGTATGCTTTGCTAGATTGATAAGAGCTGTATTGATGATAGAAGCATCTCTTGCGTCCGAAACAAAATCATCTTCGTTTAGACGTTCCTCTGCCATATTCTTGAGAGTCTTTTTCAAATGATCCATTGCACGTGCATGTTCAGGATAATTCTCTTTCTTATAACTAGAAAGCTTTGTGTCATCCATCATTTGAATTTGTTGTTTATAGTTTTGATATATCTCAAAAGTATAGGCAGAACTTTCATCTTCCGGCATTAGTTCAGTTTGTAATGTTTGAATGATATGCAAGAAAGTATCAAAAGCTACAGAATTATCAATTACTTTTCCACGTCCATTAATCGCTTCTGGTAGCTCCTGCAAGATTTCTATATCACGTTGTAATACTGCTAGTTGTCCATACAAGGACGCAAAGAAATACTTACGGATATTGATATCAAATGCATTAAATGATGTGAAATGATTTGAACTTGTGGAATCAAACTTTTCAGGATACATCTTGAATGCATGGTTAAACCATTCCTGTGGATCTACGGAGGATTCCGCATGACGATTGATTTTAACAACTGCATCATATAGTCCTTCATAATCATCCGCACGACTTGAAAAATAGGAAGCGAGCGCAACAATTTCCTGTGGATTTGTCTGATATGCATATTCTAATGCGTTCATGAACGCATCACGTTGGATATTTTCGTTTTGTCCACTTGAGAGAATATTTTCTGTTGTTGCTGGATCTAGACCGATGATGTTGTAATACTTTTTGATAATAGACAAACAGAAAGAGTCGATGGTTGTGATATTCGCACTTGCAAGTGCGATAATCTGATCATCAATATATTGAATCAATTCTTGGTCAACAGTTTCTTCTTTTTCTGCTAGCTGTTTGATTTCATTTAGTTCTTGGGCAACACGCTTTTTCATTTCACTTGCAGCTGCTTCAGTAAATGTTAACGCAAGAATACGTGATAAAGGTACACGTGGATTATCCTCGATACATCTTTTTACCAAACGGGATACGAGTACTTTTGTCTTACCGGCACCAGCAGATGCGGAAACGACAATACCCATCCCAGAAGAATTACAGGCAACGGACTGTTCAGCAGATAATTGATTTTTCTCAGAGATTCTCATCTTCTTTTGCCCCCTTTGCCGCAATTTCTTCTTTATCTAACTTAAATGGAATATCTGCTGGAATACCCTCCACTTCCACTGCTGTTGGAATACGATATTCACCATTAAAATGATACATTGCCATATATGGTAATGTTGTGTTTTCAATTGGAGATAGTTCAATATTTCCACTTAGAACTTGTTCATGGAAATTTGCATAGATTCCTTGGATATATGCTTGAATCTTATCGAAGTCGTAAATATTCTTTGGACTCTTGATATGTCTTGCGTCTATATCCACATCATCACGATGTTCGTTAAAAATCCATACTGCACACTTTCGACTCTTGATAAAATCTTCCTCTAAGCTATTTAGTAATACTTGTTTTGGCATATCTCCACATTTATTGTAGACACGATTTAAATCAATCGTTTCATCCTTCATAGAGATATACTGTACAGCAGTTGGATTGTATTTCTTTCCTTGAAGATTGTTTGTGACTATCATCATGTACGTTAACATCTGTAGACGTAATCCTTGTTTTACTTCATCTTCACTAATAGATAATACAGATGATTTGTAGTCAATGATACGAATTAAATCTTGATATAAATCAATGCGGTCAATAATACCTCGGATATTTACATTTCCAATCATTGTTTCAGGCAAACGGTATTCAAAGTGCTCGGGAATAAAACTAGAATCTTTCTCTAAATCATGCATGAATGTCATAAATTTAGATAATGAATCTGCCAGTCTTTCTAAAGAAATATCATATAAATAGTGTTCGTTTGGATGTGTCATCTTAAGTACGTCAAAATATGGTCTGAGCACTTCCTTAATATTAATCGCTGTTAAGATATTCGCTCCATCTTCTTGTAATGCATACTGTTTACGCTTTGCGTTATCATGTATATATTTATTTTTATAAGAAGATAGTAATGTATACATAAAATGATGTTGAATATTTCCAATTGTAATTGGATCTAATGCTGAGAATTCTTGGTCAATAATTCCTAGTCCCTTTTGGATAAAGTATCCATATGGATTACGGTAGTATGACTCTACCGTACTAACAGAGCCATTTAATACTCCTTTTTCATCTAAGAATAATTGTTGTGCAGTCTCTGGTGTTAATTCATGTTTTACTTCTACATGATTATCCACAATCAAAATTGGCCATGGTGTATTTTCTTTCTTCATGTCCACTTTGGATTGCACTTCGTAAGCTAGTTGCATTTCTTTGCCTTGGTAGTCATTGGTGGAATAGGAATAGTAGATTTCTTCCGCCGAGGAATCAATCCATCGTAACGCATTCATATAGTAACCATAACGCTGATTCATACTTGGATAAGACGGTATCTTTGCAAGGTAATCTTCATCAAACAAGCCATTATGAACCGGAAAGCCTGGATAATTCTTTCCACTACATCCAATCACGTAAGTTAGTTCTTGTTTCTTCACTGGATGTGTTAAGTCCGTTACCGTACAGATTGCGTCTGTAAATACAGCGCTATCTGAATGAATCCCTTGCAACATATGCATGATAAAAGGGATGTTCTCTACATCATGTTTCTCACTTGTCAAAATAGACTGTAGTACATTACGTAACTGTCTACCTTCTTTCAATTCATGTTTATTCTGTAGAATCTTTTGGTTACGAATGATTTCAAATGCATTCATCAATATCTCTTCAAATGTAGATGCTTTCATCAAGCTATCTAAATCTTGTTGGATATTGTTAAATAGCTCATCTGCTCGCTCTTCAAAGTAAGCATAACGTGCAGATTCCTTTTTAAATACTTCTGATGCCTCTAGATACTTTGATAAATGCTTAGGACATTCTACATCTACTAATACTTGGTCTAAATATTTTAAAACAGTAAATAGAGAGCGATTCTGTTTTTGATCATCAACACCAAACGCATCAATATAGAAAGCTTTCATCAAAGCTTCTTTATTTTTTCGATATGCAAGATTGACTAATGCAACATAGCGTTGAATTAGTCTAGCAGATACATCATGATGTACTGTTGAAAATGGGATTTCATATCTTGCGAAAACTTGTTGTACAACTGGATACTGTGTCTTCCATGAAGTAAGCACCAAGTTGCATGGTCTTCGATATGTTGCGATATCTTGTGCAATCGCTTCAATCTCACGACGCGTACTTAATGCATAACGTAAGTGTTTTTGACTTGTTATGCTGTCGGTTGGTTTTGCTTTGTCTTTGAGTTGTTCTAAGATTTCCACATAGTATGGATCTGCCTCAAAGAAAGGATATATTTCTACATCATCTTGTTGTAATTTCTGAATTGCAGCTTCCTTATTTTGTATATTCTCTTTTTCCACAAAAGGAAGATCTAAAAGTATGCGGATGATTTCCTTTAGTTCCTTTTCTTGTTCGTTTGTCTCAGGTAGTGAGTCAATGTGAATGTTGCGTTGAATACACTCTAATACAAACTGAAAAATCTCCTGAATAAATGCAGGATAATCAAACATCTTTTGATATATTGGAAACTCGTCATTTCTCTTTTTTAAAGTATGAGAAATCTTCAACAGTGCCGCATATTTATCTGTATGTTTCTCTCCTAAGGCAACAGAAAGTGGAACTGCTAGTACATTCGCAACGACGCCATGATTATGTTTTGCGAGATCTTCATAAATATACTCTTTTTGATAATTCGAACATAAAATTGTTTTCATATTTAGATTTTATCATAGGCAATCCTGCATATTTGTTAAAATATCCTGTTTTATACAAAAAAATTGGACAATCTTACTGGATTTTTCAAAATCTGCGTGCCTATAATTAATTTGACAAACACTACATAAGCATCAACTAACAATACAAAACTAAATACAATTACTCGGAGGGAAGTATTTACCATGGCAATTTGTGCTATTCTAGGCCAGAAGCTAGACAGTAGGAAAGACGGAGATGACTGTCTATTTAACGGTTATTTAGAAGATTATCTCAGCCTTAAGGAAAATGAGATTGAAGACAATTTAAAAGAAACATTTGAAAAAGTATTAGAAAGAGATCCAGACACAAAGATTTGTGTGGATTTACATTGTGCCGTCAACGTTGAAGCAATTAGTAACCAAATCATCCGCTATAAAGACATCTGCAAGCTTAACGGGAAACCGCTCGTGATTCCGTACATCTTGTATTTTCAACATGATGATGAAGATAGAGCTATCATCATCTATGATTGCAAGCAATATGGCTATATCTACGCAAAGGGTCTTTACTACTGCATGACAGAGCCAGCTGGCGAATTTATTGACTGCAAGAATGAGATTGTTGCGATTTCTTCTAAACAGGAAACAATCTTAAAAGTTCTTGATCAATTATTCACTGTCAAAGCAGGTTCTATTCAACGCAGTATTGACCATGAACTTTTCCACAATTATGAAGAGTTAAAGACTGCATCCAAAGAAGCTGCCAATGCGCTAAAACTTGAGGCGATGGAAAAACTTCCTGCATTAGAAGATCGTACACACGCTATCTACCACTATGTAACAAACTGGTTCCTCTTAAAGAAGGTTCTCTATGTTCAATACATGGTAAATAAGAATATCTTATCTAGTGTTCACGAAAACAATATCAAGAAACAGAGAAATCAAGCAAAGATGAATTCTGAAGAAATTGATATTCTCAGTTTCAGTGAAATGTGGAGATTGCCTAAACAAGAACCTCTTGCATAAACACATTACCTCGACTGCTTGTCGAGGTTTTCATTTACCCAAAATAGTGAATTTAATGCCTAATTACGCGATATATGGTAACATTTTAAAGTAAAGAGGTGTTATATGACAAAGAAGCTAGCTGTAGCAGCACTGCTCATGTTTCTGATTATCGCTACTTTAATCGGTAGTACTTTAATCAAGAATGATTTCTTGAATCCAGAAAAAGAGCCAGTTGTTACTACAACAGAAGATAAAAAAGAAGAAGAGAAGAAGGAAACTCCTAAGCCTGAAGTTGACCCTGAAACAGATACGCGCTTTAGCGATACCAACAGTATCCTACTTCTTGTAAACAAAAAACATAAATTAGAAGAAACTTATGTTCCATCTGATCTAACAACTGTCAATGTTAGTACAAACGGTACTGAATGGACTCTACGCAAAGAAGCTGCGAAAGCCCTTGAAGACTTATTCAATGCCGCAAAGGAAGATGGCATTACACTCCGTTTAGGAAATGGATATCGTTCCGCTTCTTACCAAGGGCAGTTATATCAATCCAGTGTTAATCGTATCGGTGAGATAAGCACAAATAAAACTACCGCAAAAGCTGGATATTCCGAACTACAAACTGGCTTAGCTGCTGCGATTCTCGGTGCAGATACAACCACAGATTTTAATATTAGCTTTGCAAAATCTGATGAATATAAGTGGCTCCAAGAAAATGCATATAAATACGGTTTTATCTTACGTTACCCAGAAAATAAAGACTCTATCACTGGATATTCTTATATGCCATGGCATTATCGTTACGTTGGAAAAGACATAGCTGAACAGATTCATGAAGCAGGTAACGATACAACATTCGAAGAATTCTTCGGTCTAAAAGGTGGAGACTACGAAAAGACTAGTTCTTAATCTATAGAAATTAATTTAAAAGGTAAGTATGACAATAAAGGGTCACCAAAAACTTTTTGGGGAAGACAACCCATGAATTCCAGAGAACACTAGACATCAAATCTAGTGTTCTTTTTCAATACCTTTCTTATAATGTCCACGGGCTTTTCCATCTTTATGAATGGCTTTTAAATCCCTAGGGATAGCTAATATAGAGGGTGCTCACGTGTTGCCCAAAGTAATCTATTTCTTGTGTATTCAAAATTGGCAAGAGAAAAATCATGAGAATTACTTGAATCAGATAGATCGAAAAAATCATCTGCTTTTATTTTCTTCTTTTGACCATGATGGACATTTTGAAGATAGCATAGTTGATGAGGGATTTGATGTAGATAAGATTGTTCAGACACAAATGATGATAGAGGAAGTAAGAGAAGCACTATCAAAATTAAATGATGAAGAAAGAGAAATCATTGATAGACTTTATTTCAATGATAAAATTATTCGTTCAGTAGCTGAAACGAAAAAAATATCCCATCCAACTCTCATAAAGAGAAGAAATAAGATATTGGACAAGTTGAGAGAATTGCTGAAGGATTTTAGATAAAAGTATATGGGGAGTAAGTGAACAGAAGAGTTGCTTACTCCTTTTTTAAGTTTATATATGCTTTTTGTTTTGCAAAAAATAGAGTAATTATAATTTGGTTATTTTTTATTATTAGAATTGATTACATAAGAAACGGAGGAATAATATATGGAAATTATGCTTGAAACAAGAAATTTAACAAAGAAAATCAAAGAACAAATGATACTTGAAAATGTATCAATTAAAGTAGAAAAAGGAAAGATATATGGA
>ERZ772906.976-NODE-976-length-16125-cov-3.526011_pt1 | contig 16125 bp, 21 predicted proteins | sample MGYA00511338_ERZ772906 | MGnify/ENA primary metagenome ERZ772906 (study PRJEB29015, sample SAMEA2738076) | human oral metagenome | biome: human oral; feature: human-associated habitat; material: saliva | place: China | collected 2212 ... | reverse complement strand
GAATGCCATTAAGCTCAAGAAAAACTAGCATAGTATGCGCACCAATACGTTTGTTACCATCTATAAATGGATGGTTTTTAATTAATCCAAATCCCAAGCGGGCTGCCTTCTGTATGATGCCGGGAAATAGTGCAATATCATCAAAAACTTGAAACGGAGTATTAAGTGCAGAATCTAGCATACCATCATCACGGATTCCCACCGCTCCGCCGGTTATCTCAATAAGATGCTGATGAAGTTGTAGTACTTGAGCTTTTGATAAGCGAATCATTTGGATAGAACCTCATAAGCTACACGGTTTTCGCTTATAAGTCTATTGGAAACTGCCATAACATCTTCATCAGGAGCAAGCTGGTATTCGATTGCTTCGTTAAATTCAACCAGAAGGTATCTTGGTCGATTGTTCTTTAGAATTATTACAGAGCCATTTTCGTCAACCTTTCTTGCTACCTTTGAAAAATTCTGGTTTGCTTCTGTTATAGAAACCAAACTATTAGTACTTATATTCATATAGATCACTTCCTCCCTTTTAGATTATATTAACACTATGTTAGGATAAATTCAACCTAAACTACAATAGCTTTACAAAATTAGATAATAAATGTTAGTATGGTATATCTAAAGATATAACCATAATTTAAGGCCTAGCCTTGGGTGGGAAAATGAGTAAAAAATCAAAAACAAAGAAAAAAGTAATTACCGGCGAGATACATAGGGCCAGGGGAGGCTTTGGATTTCTCAAAAGCGATGCATTTGAAAAAGATGTATTCATAGCGAGAAAGCACATGAAGGATGCCATGGATGGCGACATAGCGGAGGTCGCTTTGATTCCTATGCCTCTTTGGGAAAATGGACCCGAGGGCTTTGTCGTAAACATAAAGGAGAGGATGGTAACGGAACTCGTCGGAACACTCGATAAGAGTGGTAAGAACGGCTTTCTCATACCTATGGAAAAGCGTATCAAGGAGGACGTTTTTATCCCAAGCAAATGGCTTAAGGGGGCAAAGAACGGAGATAAGCTTCTTGTCAAAATTAGAAAATATCCGCAGGACGATAGACTGGCCGAGGGTGAAGTTCTCAAGATTATCGCAAGGGAGGATGATTCCGACAGAGATGTCAAAGCTTTGATATATGAGCACGATGTCAGCATTGAATTTCCTAAGGAGATAGAAGCGGAAACTCGAAAAGTTGCTGATCTTGTGCTTGAGTACACGGATACCGGGTCGAGACTTGACCTAAGAAAAGAAGAAATAATAACCATTGACGGTGCGTATTCCAAGGATCTTGATGATGCCGTTTCGCTTAAGAAAAATGAAAAGGGCAACTTCGTTCTCGGAGTTCACATCGCCGATGTCAGTGAGTTTGTGCGCGAGGGTATGGCTCTTGATGCAGAGGCTTTGAGCAGGGGAAACAGCATATACCTGATAGACCATGTTGTTCCTATGCTTCCCGTTTTGCTATCAAACAAACTGTGCAGCCTAAACGAGGGTGAGGACAGGTTTACGCTGAGCTGCATAATGGAGATAGATAGGAGAGGCAAAGTACAGGAATATAAGATATGCGAATCGATAATCAAATCAAGTGCAAGACTCGTCTATGATGAGGTTTCGGATTTTTTGGAGCACGGCAAAGCTAATGCCAAGCTTGAGGCACATGGAGCTATGCTCAAGGACATGCAGGAGCTTGCGGAGTGCCTGAAAAAGGCGAGGGAAGAGCTTGGAAGTATAGATTTTGATATAGATGAAGCAGAGTTTGAAATCGACAAGGACGGTGTTCCTGTGGACATATCGCTAACGGAGAGGCGTACTGCAAATCTCCTCATTGAGGAGTTTATGCTGGTTGCAAACAGAACGGTTGCCGAGCATTACTTCTGGATGGAATATCCTTTTATATACAGAGTCCACGAAAAGCCTCTGCCGGAGAAAGTGATGGAGCTAAAATCATTCCTAAAGGGCATAGGAATATCGCTTCCACTGAACGAGGGTAATATTCATCCTCTAGCATTGAGAAATCTGCTCGAAGAGGCGGACAAGGACGGAAAGCTTTCACTTGTCAGTGCGGTCATGGTGAGAAGTATGCAAAAGGCCTTTTATTCGCCTGAGTGTCTAGGACATTACGGACTGGCTTTCAAGCAGTACTGCGCGCCCCGCCGCTACTGCCGTTGGCACCAATTTCAAAGCGTTAATATTTAGGGCTCCGGCCACCTCTTTCAAGTTCATACAGACTGGCAAAAGCGCCGAAACTACATTCGCTTGCATTTCTAATTTAACCCCGCGCATGCCAATTGGATTTCTAATCCCACCCTGACCCGCAATTGCGTATTCTACTGGAATCACATCAAGTAAGGCACGGTTATCTGGCACAATACCTGATACCGCAAATTCTTTTAAGCGCGCCACGTCCGCCTCGGTAATTTCCGAACCAGTAATCGAGATACCACCCTGCGTTGGCGCTGTGCCAACATTCGAACCATTAATTGAAAGATAAGCATCCGCTAAATTCATCCCGATCATTCGGTCGATTTCGATAGAAGCCGCCTCGAGCGCATGCACCGCATTGCGTAAATTCGTCACCACACCCTTACTCATGCCCCCATTTTGCGGTGACTCAATCTTACCCACTACGGTAATCTGACCATTCATCTCACTGAGGACTACTTCGCGAATATTTTGCGTCCCCATATCGATGCCAAAACTAAACTTTGGTACTTGCTCGTTCATATATTTTCATTATAACATAAACATTTTCCAGTCTATAACAAAAAATCTGACGACTCGCGCCAGATTTTCAAGACTATTCTTTTGGACAGTTTGGTAAAGTTAAAACCTCGTGCCCATCTTCCGTCACCAAAATTGTATGTTCACAGTGACAACCGATCGAACCATCCGAAAGCACCACATTCCAGCCACTCTCTGGATCCACATGATTATATGGTTTTCCGAGAGAAGACATCGGTTCAATACAGAGTGTATCCCCTGGCTTCAAGACATACCCCCTGCCGCGTTTACCAAAATTCGGCACTTCTGGTTCCATATGCATTGATTTACCGATAAAGTGACCGACATAATTTTCAATCACCCCAAGATGTCCTGCGCGTAACACTTTTTCAACCGCATAGCCAATATCCCCCAGATGCACCCCTGGCGCCACCGTTTCAATTCCCGCCCAAAGCGCCTTTTCCGTAGTTTTAATCATCTGCTTCACGGCCGGATTTGCCTTACCTACCACTGTCGTAAATGCAGCATCAGTGTGATATCCCTTATAGCCAATCACTAGGTCAAAAGAGACCTTGTCTCCATCTTCTAATACATAGTCGGTATTTGGCGCACCGTGTACTAATTCGTCATTCACTGAAATACAAATCGAACCCGGAAATTTTTCTTTTAATTCATCATAAGAAACCGTCGCCCCTCGCGCCACAATCTGCTGCCTCACCCAGGCATCCAGCTCACGTTTGGTCATCCCCACCTCGACGTACTCGCGCAAATCTCGCAAAATTTCCCCTAAAATCTTGCCACCTTCGCGCATTGCTTCAATTTTTGCTTTATCCATATCTTTCTATTATACTACTCTTCCACACCCCTGTTAAGACTTCCGTCAACTAGCGCCAAAATTCTATGATTTACCGTCTCCTCGTCGCCATTTCCGTCCACTTCATAGACTTTCAGGCCTTTTTTCTTCATTTCTGCTAAAAACGGCACACTTTTTTCTCGGTAATAATTAATTTTACGCTGCCAAACCGCCAAATTATCGTCTTCTCGGCCTCTCAAGCTCAGTCTATGATAAAGCTCGTTTTCGTCCACCCGAATATCTACCACGAATTCAACTTCCCGAAAAATTCCCGTCTCTTCCAACATTTCTACCTGCTGAACGCTTCCCGGTTGACCATCAAATACCACATTTTTTCCAGAATTAAGTTCCCTATACATATTTTCCGTCAAAAGTGCCACCAAAAGTTCCTCTGGAATCATCGCCCCAGTCTGCGTATATTCTTCAAAACGCTTCGAATCACGGATTAATTCTCCAGCCGAAAGCCAAGTTCGTCCCAATTTCGCCGCCAACATTCTTCCCTGCGTCGATTTTCCCGCCCCCGCCGGACCGTAAATCATAATCATTCCTATGCGCCTTTCTTTATTTCTTTATTACTTCGTTTTTCATCATCGAGAGTGCCCTCTCGTAGACTTCTTCCGGCGTCCCCACTCCATCAAGCACCAGAAATCCAACCCCGCTACCGAGTAGTGGAGCGATAATTTTTCCCCTGTTATCTTGGTAAATTTTCCAGCGTTCCTCAAAAATTTCCGGCGAATCCTGCTCGCGACCTCTTAAAGCTATACGCTTTTGCACCTCGGTTTTTGGTACGTCCACCTCGATCATGTAATCAATTTTTATTCCCCGCGACAATAAAATTTCCACCTGATTCGCCGTCCTCGGATATCCGTCAATAATTGCATTTTCCGCGGTTTCTAATCTTGAAAAAATCAAATTCGAGACCATATGATCATCAAATAATTGTGCCGTCGCCAATTTTTCTTGCACCCACGGCTCCTTACTTTCTCTGAGAATCGCCCCGCCGGAAATCCATTCCCAACCTAGCTCCTCCGCCAGTCTCTTACCTAAAGTACTTTTGCCGCTTCCCGGCCCGCCTAAAAAAATTATATTCATCATTTTAAGTATAGCACCAACCGACATCAAAAAACCCTCATCTGCGAGGGTTTTTAGTTATTTTAAGCCAAGTTTAATTCGTTCGGTTTTTTCTGCTTTGCGGATTTCACGCAAAATTGCCTTACGACGACGCTCTCTCTTGGAAATAGGCTTAGAGAAACGTAATTGTGATTTTGCTAGTGGCATAATTCCACTCTGTAAAACCTTACGATTAAAACGACGAATAATATTCTCGTTAGCCTCACCCTGGTCTTTTCTAGTTACTTTTATTGACATATAGCAGGATTATACCAGAGAGCCGCAGATTTTTCAATATCTAATCACTGCTATCACTTTTTTTAATTTGCAGCAACCGACTTTCCACGGTTTTTCGTCCTCGCCACTCATTGAGTACTAAATTTATATGCACATTGTAGGTAGCGTCCTTATCTAAATTAAACCACTCTTCCCGCGCATTAAAAACCAAAGCCTTGAACAAATTTCCGTCCTTTTCCAGAGTAAACTTCAGATGTTTTTTCTCTGCACCCAGTGTTTCTATGAACTTAATTTTTGTATTCACGAGCTCAAAAATTGGCTCCGTGTTTCCTTGCCCAAACGGCTGAAGTACCGACATTTCTTCATATAAATCCACATCCAGTTCCGCCAAGTTATCCACCTGAATATCTTCCGCTACCTCCAGATATTTTTCTTGTTCAGTTAAGTTTAGACTTCGATAATATCGATTCACTGCCTCTTTGAAGCGCACCAAATCTTCCTTTTTCAGCTTCACTCCACAAGCTGCCGCGTGACCACCCCCACCAATTAAGGTTTTATTTACTGCCTTAATCGCTTCTGCCAAATTAAAATCCCCGAACGACCGACCCGAACCCTTATAAATGCCCTCTGTTTCCCCCAAAACGAAGGCTGGTCTACGGTATTTTTCCACCAATCTTCCCGCAATAATCCCTAGCACTCCTTCATGCCAATTGCCAGCCGCCACAATTACCGGCTTCTCATCGACCAAAATCTCCTCCAGCGCCGCTCGCTGCGCGATTTGCCTCTCACCATTCAGTCGATTCAACTCCTCCGCCAACATTGCCGCCTCTGCTCGCTCTTTCGACATCAAAAGTTTTAATGAAATTTCTGCCGACTCCATACGCCCACCCGCATTTAATCGTGGTCCAATTTGAAAACCAATAGCCTCTGAGTCAATTTTTTGTACACCCGCCACCCGCATCAATTCTAAGAGCCCCACTCGCTTTGTTTTTTGTAAAATAATTAATCCATAATAGGCCAGCTCACGATTAATCTGATTCATCACCATCGAATCACAGATTGTCCCAATCAAAACTAGATCGAGAAACCATTTCTCTTGATTCTGCGGGATTAACCCCTCGAGCACTAGTGCTTGCATCACCATAAAAGCCACTCCCGCCCCACAAATTTCCCGAAGCTCTTTTCTTTCTAAATCGACTTCTTCCTCCCCATATCGCTTCGGATTCACCACGGCAAGCGCTCGCTCTGGCACTCCATTCATCAGTTCATGATGGTCGGTCACAATTGTATCAATTTTGTGTTCAGCTAATTTTTTGATCACTTCCGCGTTATTACTTCCGCAATCTACTGTCACTACCAAATCTACCCTAAGTTCCACGGCTTTCTCTAAGCACCTTTCGCTCATTCCGTAACCATCGATAAAACGATCCGGCAACATCACTTCCACTCGCTTCACTCCCGCAAGCTTCAACGCCTCACACATAATCGTGCTCGCCGTCACTCCGTCCACGTCGTAATCCCCATAAACCAGTATCGTCTCACCCCCATCTATCGCCGCCTTAATTCGCGTCACCGCCACCTCGATATCCGGCAGTTTTTTTGCATGGTCCAATGTATATTTTGGCCGCAAAAATTCTTCCGTCACGCCTCTTTTAGTCAAAATTTCCTCAAAAATCTTCGACATACTTCAAAAAATTATTGAATTGTCTTCGTTACTTTTTGATTTGGTGACATTTGCTGACTTTTAATCACGATCGTCTGCAATTCTTTCAATATTGGATATTGTTTATTTGTCTGATAAATAGTCGTGTTACCCTTTTTCGAAGTCACCAAAAAATTCGCCTTTTCCAGCCTTTTTAGTTCCCTTTGAATATTACCTGCATCTTCGTGAATCAACTTCGCCAGTCCCCTTACATGGACTTTGAAATCCGGATATTTGGCAAAAACTACCAAAATCTTCCGGCGAACCCGAGATGTGATAAAAACATCTAACATTTACCTCTTTCCTTTCTTAAAGTATATCATAAATGCTAAAATATACTTGATGTACTATGAGGTAATTCCCACCACTACTTTCAAAAAATCTCCTCTCTTTTCTGATGGTCTCCTTATCTACTCTTTTGACCAAAATCTCGCCCCAGGCACCATTGTTTCTATTCCTCTCGGCAAGAAAACCGCTCTCGGTATTATTTATCGAAAAACCACCGCTCCTACCGACCAAAATTTCATTATTAAATCGATTAATAAAATTGTTCACTCTATCCCCCTACCTAATCATCTCCTAAAAAGTCTCGCCTGGCTCTCCTCTTACTATCTAAATCCAGTCGCCAAAACCGCCAATCTTTTTCTTCCTCTCGGCATTGAGAAAAACCGTCGCAAAAAATCTTCTGCCTCCACTTTTATTCCCCAGTCTTCTAATCCGATCCAAGACATGGCCTCTCCTACCGCAGCCACAACTACCCACTACCAAATCCCGCTCAACCCCGCTCAAAAACAGACTCTCACCGAACTACACAAAATCAAAACTCACACCAAACTTCTTCACGGCATCACCGGTTCCGGTAAGACCAATATCTACCTCAAGCTCGCTAGCCAAGTTTTTAGCTCAAACCAATCCGTGATTCTTCTCGTTCCTGAAATTTCCCTCACCCCACAATTAGTTGGTCGTTTTCAGGAACATTTTGGCACTCAAGTAATTTCTTTGCATTCTAAACTCACCGAAGCTGAACGCCACCTCATTTGGCAACGCATCCACGAGGCTGATCAATCCACACCATTTATCGTCATTGGCCCACGTTCCGCTCTTTTTTCGCCCCTCAAAAACCTTGGCCTCATTATTATCGATGAAGCCCATGAGCCTAGTTTCTATCAAGATACTTCACCACGCTACCATGCGCTCCGTCTCGCTAGCTTCATGGCTCAAACCCTCAAAATTGATTGTCTCCTCGGCACCGCCACCCCACGTGTGGAAGATTATTTTTTAGCACAAAAGAATCACGCCTACGTTTCCCTCTCTGAAAAGGCTAAAACCATCACTAGTCAAACCAAAATTAGCCTCATCGACCTGAAGGATCGCGCCCTTTTCACACGTAACCGCTATTTTTCCGACACTCTGCTGCAAGACATCGAAAATAACCTTAAACAGCACAAGCAAACCCTACTTTTTCATAATCGTCGTGGCTCTGCCCCACTCACGATCTGCGAACACTGTGGCTACCAGGTCCTCTGCCCCAATTGCCTTCTTCCCCTCACTCTTCATAGCGACTCCTATCAGCTGATTTGCCACACTTGTGGCCACCATGAACCAGTCCCTTCCACTTGTCCGGTCTGCCATCACGGCTCCCTTATCCATAAAGGTTTCGGCACCAAGCTTCTCGAATCGGAACTTAAAAAACTCTTTAAATCTGCTCGCATTGCTCGCTTTGATGCCGATAATACTACCGCTGATTCACTCACCCAAAATTTTGAATCCGTCAAAAACGGTGATATCGACATCATTATCGGCACCCAAACCATCGCCAAAGGCCTCGATCTCCCATTATTAAACACCGTCGGTATCATCCAAGCTGACGCCAATCTCAATCTGCCGGATTATGCCGCCGAAGAACGTACTTTCCAGCTCATCACCCAGGTTATCGGTCGCGTCGGACGCGGTCACACCGATATTAATCACGTTTTCCTCCAAACTTTCCAACCCGAGCATCCAGTCATTCTTGCCGCTAAATCTCTTGATTACGCCAAGTTTGCCGATTACCTCCTCAAAAAACGCCAACTTTCTCACTTACCGCCATTTTTCTATTTACTTCGCATCTCTATCGTTAAAAAGACTGAAGATCTCGCCATTAAAAAGATCATGAGTCTACATAGCACACTCAAAAAATTTCCCGACGTTTATCTTTCCGCTCCTACGCCCTCCTTTCATGAATACACCCCCAGTGGCTATTCTTGGCAAATCATCGTCAAAGCCAAAAAACGTGACTCGCTCACTCACCTCATCGAGTCGCTTAACCAATATCCAGAGATTCGCTTCGCTATCGACCCACCAAGCCTCATCTAATTCGCCAAACCTAATCTAATTCGCCAAACCTGACCTGTTCCACTTAGATCTAACTCGACCCGCTAGGCCTGATTCAGCACTTCAAGCTAAATTTAATTCCTTTAATTTCTAGGTGATATTTTCTGCGCCCACCACGGCGCCCTTATCAAAACTTAAATGGAGGAAGAATAGTATATTTGAAATTATGATTATAAAAATCTAGGATACTTTTTTGGTCATATGTGTTGAGAGATAGTTCTAATTATAGTATGGGAGTTTAATATAATTCTTTCTTCCTCCATCCAAGCCTTGCCTTTTGGCGTCTATTTCGTTTTTTGTCCTTTCCTTTAATTAATTGTGATTATTTAGCTTCATTATAAGACTTCCAATTTTTAGAAAACCTCTCTCCCTACCAAACCCCTAGTCTATCTCTACCGCACAAGATAAAAAGTTACTCCTAAAATATCCATAAATCACCCTTAGAACACACCCCAAAATCCTCACAAATCAACCTCGAAATTATTCCAACAGCTTCAGAAAATGCCTCGCCCCCCTCACCATATATTGCTTAAGCTTTATAAAAACCCAAAATCGGTTATAATATTAAGATATGAAAATTATTGAATCTCCTGACCCAAGACTTCGTCAAAAGTCTCAAAAGGTCAACTATGTTACTGATGAAATTAAAGATATGATCCAGGCAATGGTCGATGCCAGCCTCGAATGGGAAAAATCTCACCCCCACGAGCTCTCTGCCGCTATGGCTGCCCCTCAGCTCGGCATTAACAAGCGTCTAATTATTATCCGCGACAGTATGGATGACAAAGCAAATACTTCCTTCACTACCCTTGTCGACCCAGAAATCATCAAACAAGAAGGTAAAATTGTCGAAGATTTCGAAGGCTGTCTCTCTGTCCCATTTATTTATGGTAAGGTCCCACGCTACTCGAAAATTCGCGTCAAAGCTAAACTCGAAGATGGCACTGAGGTACGCATTAAAGCTACCGATGAGCTAGCCCGCACCCTCGCTCACGAAATTGATCACCTTGACGGTATCCTCTTTATTGATCGTATTAAAGATAAGACTGACGCCTTCTTCGAGCTCGACAAAAACGGTGACCTACAGCCAGTCGATTACGAAACTCGTATTAAAAATAACAAACAACTCTTCCCTGACGAAGACTAGTCTTTTTCTATTGAACACATATTTTATTTGAGGTAAAAAATGAGCACAAAATTTATCTTTTTTGGTAACGGACCTCTGGCGGAAGCCACATTAAATCAACTTCTTACCGCTAAAAATCTGGAATTAGTTTTCCATGCTAAAACTAAGGAAGATTTAGTAGAGGTTGCCCGTTTAATGCAGGAAAATCCTGAAATTAAGGGCATTCTCGCTAGTTTCGGTGTCCTAATCAAGTCCGATTTACTTGAACTGTTTGAACCCGAAGGTATTCTCAATCTCCACCCCTCTCTCCTTCCTCTTTACCGTGGTGCCTCACCAATTGAATCTGCGATTTTAAACGGCGATCAAGATTTTTCTGTCTCTATCATGAAGCTCGTTAAAGCCATGGACGCCGGACCAATTTACTACCAAACCACTCTTAAGGCCTCTGAGTTCTCATCCAACCTACCCGAAAAATCTGAAATCTACCAAAAACTCGCTATCATTGGCGCTAATTGGCTGATCGAACACCTAGACTCCCTACCAAAACCTACCCTACAAGACGATGAGAAGGCCACCTTCACCACTAAGTTTGATAAAACCTACTCGAACCTATCCTTGTCCGAAATGAGCGCCACAGAAGCTCTCAATCGCATTCGTGCCTTCCAAGGCTTTCCGAAAAGTAAGCTTCAAATTCATAGCCATGAGTGCATCATTTTAAAAGCCCACGTCGAAACCGAAAAATCTAATAACCCCCTTTCATTCCCTTGTCAGGACGGCAATTTTCTTGTCATTGATCAGCTTCAACCAGCTAGCAAGAAGCCTATGGATGCCAAATCTTTTATCAACGGCTACCTAAAATAGTCCATTATCTCCCTAAGCTTCCAAAATCCAGAACTCAAAAAACTAACAATCCACCCCACTCTACCCCACTTTACCACCAAAAATCCCTCTTTCGAGGGATTTAAATTTTGTGTTCAAAGTATTTTTAATCTATAAAGTCATCGAGCTACGAATTTCAGCGCTTGAAGCACGTACTTCTTGCTTCAATTCTTCAAATACTTGGCGAGAAACCTCTGCATAATTTGGGCGATTCGTTTGAATCCATTTTATACTCAAATATTCACTTAAAATATCTACCGTCCCCTCTGTTACGCCATAGCGCTTCAAAAGATTTTGATAAACTTCATCTATACGATAATCACCTAGCTTCGCCAAGGCTTTAATCATCACATTTTTATCTTTTTTCATGATACCGTCGAACTCTTCGAGTTGTTCCAAGCTCAAGCCTTCACTTAACTTTTCGCCGATACGGTTTTCTAGCAGTCTCTGTGCTTCTTCGATGAAAGCGGTTCTTTGCATCTCATCAAGATCACCTAGTCCCGTTTCTCTCAAAAAATTTTCATCCACCCGAATCATATTATCTCCTAATTTACCCCATTATAACGCTTTTTTCTATCAACCACAAGCGTTATTCCAGTCGCGACAATTTTTAATCAAAAAATCATCATTCTTCCCCCTCTTCTAAAATCCGCCAAGCCAATTTCGCACATTTCGCCCTCGCTGGCATATTTTGAATCATCGAAAAAACTTCTAACTCACCCCTAATTTTCTGCGCTTTTTCGCTTGAAATTCCCATCACCAAATCAAAGAATCCCTGCATCAGCTCCCGCGCTTCATCCAAAGTTTTCCCTTTAATTGCATCAATCATCATATCTGCCGAAACTTTCGAAATTGCACAACCCACTCCCGAAAAACTTCCCTCCAAAATTTTTCCGTTCTCAATTTTCAGGCTCACCGTTAGCTCATCACCACAGCTGTGATTTACCAAAGTTTTGGTCAAATTCGCCTCAATTTTTTGCTCAAAATTCAACGGATTTAAATTCCGCTCTAGTAATTCTTCTCTGTACTTGCTCTGAATTTCTCGCATTAATTTCTTCTCCAATTTTGCCAAATTCCATTCATTTCCGTGAACATCCCCCGTCGACCATTACTCCAACCCCATCACTCCGCGAACTCTTCTAAGGCACGCCAAAAAATATTTAACATCTATATTTGTATTATAGAAAGCCAAACTTGCTCGCACCACTGCGCCAATTTTCTTCTCTGTTAAAAACGGTTCCGCACACATCATCCCCGCCCGTACCATCACACCAAAATCCGCCAAAATCTGCGCCGTATCATGTGCGTGCACTCCTTTTACGTTAAAACTAATAATTCCATTTTCTGCAAAATACAGTTCAATATTTTCTTCCCCTTCCAGTTCTTCCCGGATTTTTTCAGTTAACCTCTCCTCTACACCATAAATTTCCGAATGTTTCAGCCAAAATTCTTCTACAGCAGAAAGTCCAGCAATCGCCCCCATATTTAGCGTCCCGCCTTCGAACTTACTCAGCCCCGGCGCAAAACTCATCTTCACTTTACCATCCGCAAGCTTCACTGATTCCACCATTTCACCCCCATAATTTAACGGCTTCAACTTCTTCATCAAATCGTATCTCAGATATACTACTCCCACTCCCATCGGTGCTCCAATCTTATGCCCGGAGAAGACTAAGCCATCCACCCCTAACTCCTTCACATCAATCTTCTTATGTGCCACTAATTGTGCCGCATCCATCAAGATTAGACCCTGAAAGCCTATTTTTCTCAATTCTTTCGCAATATTACTGCGGTCCACCCCCATCACATTACTCATTCCCGTCATCGCCACAATTTTGATTTTTGGTTCCGCCCCCTCAGTCTTTACACGTTCAAGATCCAGCTTCATCTCACTCACGAGATCTTCCGTAATTCGCACTTTCTCCCCGTAACGTTCCGAAAAAGCCAAAAGATTACTATGATGAGACTCTAAATCCACCAAGATCTCCCCTTTATCAAGTAAATCCTCCACCCCGTTAGCCAGTAAATTTAATCCTTCCGTCGCATTTTTTACAAAAATTACTTCTAATGGTTCACAATCTAAAAATCTAGCAGTCGTCTCTCGTGCCTGCCAAAGCTCCGTCGTCGCAAGTTCCGACAATTCATAGACTCCACGCAAAGGATTCGCATTTTTCTTTGTATAAAAATCTTGTTCAGCCAAAAGTCCAACCGACAATCTCTGCATAGTAGCCGCGTTATCTAGATAAACAAAAGGCAGGATTTCATCCAACTCATTTTTCTCAAATATCTCAAATTCTTCTCTGTACATTTCGCTTATGCTTAACTTTTTTATTCAATTCTTAGTCTATTTTTTACTCAAATTTAGCGCACAGTTACAGTCTATTTCGCTTATGCTTAAATCTTGTATTCATACTACATATTCTGCATTTCTAACTTAATTAAGTTATTCATTTCCATCGCATATTCTAGTGGCAAAGCTTTCGTAATTTCTTCCGAAAATCCTCGAATCAGAATTTCTTTCGCCTTTTCTTCACCAATTCCGCGTGTCGCAAGATAATATAAAATCTCTTCCGATAATTTTCCCACCGAAGCCTCGTGGGTCACTTCTGCTTCCCCAGATTTTACGTCCACCATTGGTTCCGCATAAGACTGTGACTCACTATCTAAAATCAACGATTTGCAATCAATATAAGCCTTTACCCCCTTCACCCCCTTCCCTACCTTTGCCAAGGTTTTTGTCATACTCACACCTCCATTCTTCGCCACCGACTTACTACGAATCATCGCCGAGGTATTATCCGCCAAACAAATCACCTTTGCTCCGGAGTCCAAGATTTGCTCTCCCGAGGCCAAGCTCATCCCTAAATATTCCATTTTTGCCCCCTCCCCCTTCAAAATCGTTGTCGGATACAGCATCGTTACCTTCGAGCCAAAAGTCCCTGAGACCCACTCCATTTCCCCGCCCGTTTCCACAAGCGCTCGCTTAGTATTCAAGTTGAACACATTTTTTGACCAACTTTCTACCGTCGAAAATCGCATTTTTGCCCCCCTTTTTACGAAAATTTCTACCGACCCCACATGTAAATTATTTTTCTCATATTTTGGCGCCGAACACCCCTCGATAAAATGTAGCTCACTTCCCTCGTCCACCACAATTAAGGTATGTTCAAACTGCCCAATTCCTGGCTCGTTCATTCGATAATAACTCTGAATTGGTAGCTCCGCCGCCACCCCCTTGGGCACATAAATAAATGATCCACCACTAAACATTGCCGCATGTAGCCCTGCAAATTTATGATCATCTTCTGGTACCAATTTCATAAAATGTGCTAAGAAAATCTCCCCTACCGGCGCCCCATATTTTGCCAAATTTTCCTCCGAAGTCTTCTCTGTTGCGAGAATTGCTTCTTCTAGCGGTAAAAACACCACCCCAGATTGCGCTAATTTTTCGCGCATTCGGTGATAAACCACCTCCGAATCAAACTGCGCACCCACGCCAGCCAACCCCTCTTTTTCTGCCTCTGGAATTCCTAAAGCCTCAAAAGTCTCTCGAATTTCCGCCGGTACCTCATCCCAAGAAGTTTTAATCTCGGCCTCGCCCGCCTCTTTATAGAATCGAATTCCCCCCGCATTAATCTGCGAAATTAGTTCCTCTACCCCTGGCAACATCTTCCCTAGATTCTGTTTTTGCCAAGCTCGCACCCCCCGAAGCCTACATCGAAGTACCCATTCCGGCTCTCTTTTTTGTCGATGAATCGCCTCCGCTGCCCGACGCACTACCTCTTTTTTCATCTTATCCCCCCTTCATGCAAATCCTGCGTCACTCTCCCGTCACTATTCGCTTTTTTCACCTCGACGAGCTCTCCATTTATTAGCTCTAATTTTCTATCTACCTTCAATTTTTCTAAAATTCTCAGATTATGTGAAGTGATTAAAAAACTCGCCCCAGTTTCTTGCTGATAATCCGCCAAAATTTGCGAGATTTTTCCCGCCGACTCCATATCTAATCCCGAATCCAGTTCATCCAACATACAAAATTTCGGCTTCAAAGCTAACATCTGCAAAATTTCATTCTTTTTCTTTTCTCCTCCCGACATACCCACCCCACATTCACGCTCCATAAAAAACATCGGAAGCCCCAAAAGCTCTTGATTTGCCATCAAGCCATTACGCACCTCATCGAGCCGCACTTTTTCACCACGTTCCATTAACCCAGTTCGCACAATCTCCGTGGTTGAAACGCCATTTACTTCTGGTGGTGTCTGAAAACTCAAAAACATCCCGAGAAGACTTCGCCCATCAGGACTTAGGTTCTGAATTTTCTTCCCCAAAAACTCAATTTCCCCCTTCAAAATTTCATATCTCGGATCCCCCATAATCGCCCCCAAAAGCGTCGATTTGCCAGAACCATTCTTCCCCTTTAACACCAAAGTTTCCCCCGGCAAAATCTCAAAATTCACCCCCCGAAGCACCACTTGCTGATTTTTCTTAATCGCCACCGTCAAATCTGAAACTCTGAACATTGCACCTCAATCTCTTCTTTATTAAATTATAACATTGTCTCTTGATAGAATGAATTATCTGCGTTATAATTAAATAACAATCCCCTGTAGCTCAATGGTGGAGCAAGAAGCTGTTAACTTCGAGGTTGTCAGTTCGAGCCTGACCGGGGGAGCCATATGAAAAATCAGGCCCTAAAGGCCTGTTTTTTATATTCCCAAGTTTAGTTACGCCAATTTTTATAAGTTTGTCATCTTCGTTTCCCTCCAAATTGGCTAATGAATCCCATTTAGTGGAGTTGTTGTTTTATTGCTGCTTTGTCTGAGGCTCTCATTCAAACTTTATATTATATAACAAAACCTGCGTGATTTAGTGCGAAGTAAATTATTCTCTTTCGCCAATTTCGTCCAATATCATTTCAGATATATTAAATCCAAAGAACATTGCTTCCATCTCTACAAACTGACTAGCGTAGTCGTTTGTACAATGAGTTTCTGTAGACTTATAATTATTAAACTCATAGGAATACAGTTCCGACCTTTCCATATCACTATTAGAAACTTTATGCTGGTAAGCGTGAAACATCTCGTGGGCTATAATATTGAATATTTTACATGCGAGTTCCTTT
>ERZ772906.974-NODE-974-length-16134-cov-30.523851_pt1 | contig 16134 bp, 10 predicted proteins | sample MGYA00511338_ERZ772906 | MGnify/ENA primary metagenome ERZ772906 (study PRJEB29015, sample SAMEA2738076) | human oral metagenome | biome: human oral; feature: human-associated habitat; material: saliva | place: China | collected 2212 ... | reverse complement strand
CTCTTCCCACATCTCTCCGTTCGGGCATGGTAATGCATTTGGAACACACAGACAGAAAAAATGTCGTGTTCTCGGTGAGACAGTCTAAGGAAAGCATGCCTCGCCGCATAACTCTGTCTGTGCAGATGCGTGGTGTTCCCTGCTATCATGCCAGCGGCATACTTCGGGACAGCCTCATCATAGATTTGCCTACACCCGAATTCCCCGGACAGGGAATTGCTGAGGCAACTCTTTTCGATGAACTGCAGCGCCCGATAGCCGAGAGGCTATTCTACGTTCTACCGGATAAGCAGCTGACGATAACAGCCCGCCCTTCCAAAGAAACCTATATACGCCGTGACAGGGGAGAGGTTAGGATACATGTGACAGATTCTGAAGGAAAACCTGTGCAGGCAGAAATATGCATGAGTATCTTTGACAAAGCTTACATGAGACCATCTTATCGGGAAACGATGTTGTCCTATAATTTTCTCTCAACCCAAATACGTGGTAACATTCATCACCCTGCCTACTACTTCGACCACAAGAACCCAGACAGACTGCAAGCCTTGGACCTGCTACTTCTTACGCAAGGGTGGAGGCGGTATATCTGGCAGGCAAGTCGGAAGGACTATCATGGGAAACCATTCCTATGTGACAGCATCATCGGAAGAGAAATCGTGGGAAGCCGTAAGATGAAAAGAAATGCCACCAGTGGAGGTGAGCAGGTTATTCAAGTGTTCGGACCTTCTGGGGACAGCCAGTTCCTTTGGACTGATTCCGTGGGTAACTTTTCTGTTCCCATGTCTATCATGAATACATTTCGGGGGGGATATGTCTATATCAAGCCACTTTTGGGAAAAGAGTTCAAGCCACATCTGACGCTCTCGGATGGCACGGTACTTATAGACTCCATAAGGAGGTCGAAAAACTCATACCTATCCTATTTGAACAATGTTGAGAAAGGAAAGAAAGGCGCGGAGCTTGTCACAACCCAGGCGGGAACGGTATTGCTGAATGAGATACTTGTCATTAGGAAGCGCAGGATGCCCTTCAGAGATAAGTTTATGGGCAGATTGGATAGTCTGGCTCAATTTAATTTAAATACTGCTTGGGTTTGTCCCGATGGCTCGCAGGAACCAGGAACGGTGGGACATCTCAATGACTATTGGGAAGGATATACCCATCATCCGACAGGGGCACCGAATGCCAATTACGGAGGAAAGAGATTAAAGCCAGAGATAGGAAAGCGATACGAACTGATTAAGTATTTACCACGAGAAGATGGAGAATGGTATATTGCAGATATAACTTCAATCGTATATCAGGGGCAGTTGTACACCGATGAGGAATTGCTCCGTATGAATAATATAACGCGTTGTAAGGGCTACTATGGCCAACGCGAATTCTATACTCCCGATTCCGCGGAGATGCTGTCCTCGCTACCCGATGCGCGGAATACATTGCTATGGAGTCCCTCTGTTCTGACTGACAAGAACGGAGATGCCATCGTGCCATTTTGGACATCTGACATCAATACGCAGTTTATAGGAGTCGTGGAGGGTACCGATGGTCTGGGACTATTAGGCAGTAACACTTTTGAGTTTCATGTATCAAAAACCATGGAAGAATGAAGACGAGAATATTTGAAAGCCGGACAGTAGGGCTGATATTCATGCTGCTGTACATAGCCAGTACGGGGGGTGCCTCTGCACAGACTCGCAATGACACCCTCAGTCAGATGAGAGACTCTATCGTACATCTGAAGGAGGTACAGGTCAGTGCCTCACGTCCGCTGATAAAGGCAGAGCTCGATAGGATAACCTATCATGCAGCCGATGATCCCGACAGCAGGAGCATGACGCTGTTGGAAATGCTGCGGAAGGTGCCTATGGTTACGGTAGAGGGGAATGATGTCGTGAAAGTAAAGGGCAGTACTGATTTTAAGGTATATGTGAACGGAAAGCCAAACACCATGATGAGCAACAAGCCCACGGAGATGATGAGGACCATCCCCGCTTCGACCGTCAGGAAGATAGAAGTCATGACGAATCCCGGTGCCAAATATGATGCGGAGGGCGTGGCAGGGATACTCAACATCATTACGTTAGGCAGTTCGAAGCTGGAAGGCTACAACGTCAGTCTGGGCGTGGGAGTAATGAATATAGCACAAAGTGCAAACGTGTCAGGACTGGCTAAGGTCGGGAAATTAACTTTTTCATTCACGGACGGAGTAAGCTATTCCAAACCACCCAAGGCATGGCAGGAGACGGAACGCACAGGTAAAACGCTGTCGGCAGCAGGACAGATGCACTCCTACTCTGATTATCAGGTCAAGGCACCCGCCCATTTCATGGAATTGGGCGGCAGCTATGAGTTTGACAGCCGCCACTTGATCAGTATGACGGCAGGAGTAGAGAACTACACAGGGAAAAGCCGGACGGACATGCACACTGATATGTACGACGGCAATGGTGGGCATAGATACAGCTTCGATAATGAGCATGCGTCACGCAATCGAATTAATAGCCTGTACGCAGGAATCGATTACCAGCACACGTTTGGCAGACATGGCGGTGTCATAACGCTGTCGTATCGCTTTTCAGCAGTACCTTCCACCGTTATGTCCTCCAGCCTTTATTACTGGCAAAAAGGGCAGACACCGGATTTAAGTTTCAAGGACCTGTGTACCACGTCCGATCTGCATATGGACGAACATACCAGTCAGATAGACTATACCGTAACCAGAGGTGGAAAGCATACATGGAGTGTGGGGGCTAAATACATCCATCGCAGCCATAAGAGTGACAATGTCGAAGCTACAAGAACGGCAGGTACGGAAGACCCTTTTGAGGAAGATCAGAGTCAGTTTCTTTCTTACAGACAGAGGACTGATATTTCATCCGCATACACGGAATATGCCATACAGCACAAGCAAATATCAGGAAAGATGGGATTGCGTTATGAGCATTCTTCGCAGAAAGTAAGCTATCCTGAGGATAACCTCCTGACGCGTCATGAAAGTTTCGGTGCGCAATTCGATAACGTGGTCCCTTCCTTGTCAATAGGTTATCGTATAGGGGAGGCACAGATGCTCACGTTCTCTTATGCCATGCGCATATCACGCCCCAACATCTGGAATCTGAATCCCTATGTAGACCGGACGAATCCTACAGTCATCAAGACAGGAAACCCTGACCTGACCACATCATCCTCGCATAACCTGAGCCTCTCGTTCAACTCGTTTGCCCGGCGCTTTGGAATAAACATGACGGCAGGACTCGACTTACAGGATTGTGGCATCATCGGCTACTCCTATTGGGGTAATCCTGTCTCCCTGACCGACAATATGGTAACAGGGGAAGATGGCACCCTTATCTCCACGTATGGCAATCTGCTCAAGAGAAGTAATGTTTATCTGAACCTTTACATCCGGTGGGCACTCTCTGGGAGCGCCACCTTGAATGTCAATGCAAACGGAGCATATACCAATCTTAAAAGTTCACAGCTGGGACAGCATAATAATGGATATTCAAGCAGTCTTTCGGTCAATTTACAGAAGAACCTGCCGTGGAGGTTGAGAATGGTGGCAGGTTGTTCGCTGAACAGCCGAAGCTTAAATCTGCAAGGGTATACCGAAGGCTCCATGATGTACCGTCTTATGCTGATTCGTTCTTTCTTGAAAGACGACAGGCTGACGGTGACCATCTATGGAAATAATCTGTTCCAAAATGATTTGCGTATAGAACAGCTTACCGAAACTGCCGACTTTACAAATCGCTTTACGAATGTAAGACGTGACTATCGCAGCTTCGGTATAAACGTCAGCCTGCGTATAGGAAAGCTGCATGATAAGGTGAAACGCACATCGAAGAGCATATCAAATGATGACATCATCATAGATGGGAATCCAAGAAACCAGAAATAGTAAATAACTGCCCCCCCTTAAAGCACGGGCCTTTTCTCATTTCCTTTTGCTTGTCGTTCTCATATCCATTGACTTTTAACACATGACTAACTGAGGTTATGCAGTGTGTCCATATACCTCATCCCATTTTAGGGCGAGTTTTTTAACAGTGTTGTGTGTCAAATATGTTTTGTGGATACTTGGATCTTTTTTTTTGAATGTTGCAGCATGAAATCTATGAAGAGGAATTTAAACAAATACGGACACACATAAGCGTGTGTCCGTAAATGATTTTAAGGTGTTAGACGTGAAGTCTGTCAACCCTATTAGTAAGTTAAAGCGTTTTTACAATAATGTCTGTTATGCGTTCTTGGTTTCAGTAACCGTTTCTTTACATAACTTCTCATTTGTTGTATTAACTGTATATTTATCTTCTCCTGCATAGAAACGGCGGTGTGCTTCCTCTTGGCGAGGTACAGAGAAGTTACTAACACGTTTCATGTAACCAATGATGCGAGTGAGATAATCAACATTCTTAGAATGGCAATGTGGACATTCGTGCATATAACGTTTGTCTATGTGACCGCAGTCGTTACAGACTGTATTTGGAATGTTGAATGTGAAGTAGTTGCAACCTTCCTGTGCAGCGACACGCAACAACTGGCGATACTGTGGTTCGGAGAGGTGCTCTTCGAGGTTCATGTGAAGTGCAGAACCACCAGTTAGATGTTCTATATAAGGTGCTCCGTGCAGTTTGAATTTGTCGAGAATTGTCAACGAGTTGTCCTCAACGCGATAGAAATAGCTGTTATAGCAGCTGCGTGGAACAAAATACCCATCTTCGGAGTCCCATTTAGCATGTTTTACTCCTACATTCTCTGCAGGAATCATCTCACAGTTGAACATGGCTTCTTTTGTACGGAAAGCCTTATTCTGTGTTTCTATCAATCCAAGTACTGTCTGTACGAACTTCTTATATTCCTCATTTGGTGTGATGTCAAGTCCCATGAACTCTGCTGCTTCTACAAGACCATTGATACCAATTGTGAGGTATTGGCGATCAATGTTAATATATCCTGCATCAAAGAGTGGTAACATGTGATTACGCAGCAACTCCTTAAGGTTTTCATTGTATGCTAATTGAACCTTATGGCACAATTTGATGATGTGGGTTAGATACTCCTTATAATCAAGGTTATTATTGACTGCATACTGAATACAGCGGTTGAGATTGATAGTCAATACACTCTTCGAGCCTGTTGAGACGCCACCAGCACCGAGCGTATAAGAGAAACCATTGTCTTGAATCTCGTTACGCAGACGGCAGCATGAACTGAGTGAGTCAGCATTATCGCTCATATATGTGAAGAAACTATGTCCTTCAGAATACATCTTAGCAGTAAAGTCACCCCATTCTTTATCTTTGCAATCACCATTTTCGGCTAATAATGCCATTGTTTCAACAGGGAAAGTGAGAACAGTCTTCAGACGCTCTTGATTGAACCAAGTCATAAAGCGTTTTTGTAACCAAGAAAGACTCTCCCAGTCAGGCTGTGAACCATCTGGGAAATAGAAGTTTCCAAAGAGAGACTCGAAGTATGGTCGGTCGTAATATGATATGTTCCAGAATACAGCTTGATAGTTGCGAGCACCTGTAGGCTGGTTGAGTGAATAGACTATTTGCTCAAAATAATCAGTAATTACCTTGTCTATTGAACGTTTTCTAAGGCTGAGATCAACTACTTCATCAGCACGCTTCCAGTAGTCTTCACCATATTCTTTTTGTATAAAGTAATTCATATACATAAGGAACTCTGGTGTTGCGCAGGCACCAGCAAGCATAGAAGAAACCATGAATACCATGTTGATAAATCCTCCGCAGAAACTCTTAAGATTGGTTGGTGCGGTAGAGTTTCCCCCAATAGAGGTTGTACCACCAATCAGCCAAGGATACATGGTGATTGAAGCGCAATAGTTTGCGAGGTTTGTCTCATCATTCTTATATATAAAATGGTGGTTAAGAAGGTCGATGTATTCATCAGCCAAGTCTTTACCATACATTTTCTTAATACGATCAACAAGTAGTCTACGGTTGAGACGAATAAAGCCTTGCTTTGGAAGTTCGCCGATAAGGGTAGCAATATTCTTGTGTTCAACATTGGCGTTAGCATCAAATTTTGAGCCCGTTGCTGCGTTAGAGGCTACACAATAGTCTGAGAGGAATTTCATCTTTTCAAGTGTCTCACGATCTTCTGTGTGCTGCTGGCGATAGACAATGAAACTCTTTGCTACATGATAATATCCTTCTTTCATAAGTGCTAACTCTACCTGATTTTGAATATCCTCTACCTTGATGTCGTTTTGGATATTCAAGTTAGCAATGATTTTTGACAATGTCCCCAAGTCGGTAGGCTCGTTGACACTTTCGAATGCCTTGAGGATTGCATTCATAATTTTGTCGAGGGAGAATCGATCCTTTGACCCATCACGTTTTGTGATTGTAAAGTTCTTCATTTCCATTGTTGAATTATTATTTTTAGGAGTTTAATTTTCTTTCGATATTATTTTTAGGATGTGTGATTTTAATACACTAAAGTAAAGCAAAAGTTGTCAGTTTTGGATAACTTTTTTTATTTCGTTGTTTCTAAAGTTTTCCATTTTGATAAACTTTCTGATGCAAATTTATATAAAACTATTCATTTGGCAAAGAATATTTGAACTAAAAAATATTGGATAAATTACTAATTATCTGTGCTTTTAGTTGTGAAACGTTGGTGGCATAAGGTGTTGAAGTTAGTTTCACTCGATGAAATATTTTTTTGATATAGATGTTCTTGTACCTAAAAAAAGAATCATTTAAGTTGTTTACTAAATTATTCTTTTATTACATCTGCTAAGATATGTTTGTGAAGAAGTTTTTAGGGATGAGATACTTGGTTAAATATATAAAGTTATTTTATGGTTGTTATTTGCTTCACACATATAAATAATGTAATTTTGCAGGTGGAAATAATAAAGTTATGAAAGATATATCATTGATAGCCTTTGATGCAGACGATACTTTATGGGAGTGTCAAACATATTTTGAGGCAGTAGAGAAAGAGTATTGTGAGGTTCTTAAGCCTTATGCTTCGGCTGATGAGGTCTCCAAAGCTCTTTTTGCTGTTGAAACAGCAAATATGCCACTTTTGGGTTACGGTAGTAAGGCTTTTTTGTTGTCACTATTGGAGAATGCAATAGAGGTAAGTGAAGGAAAGCTAAAAGCAAAGGAGGTTAAGAAGATTATAGATTTAGGAAAAGGACTTCTCGAGTTACCAGGAAGGCCAATGGATGGCGTTGAAGAAACATTGAAAGTCTTGCATGATGCAGGAAAGTATCATTTGGTTGTTTTTACTAAAGGTGAACTACTTGATCAAGAGAATAAGTTTCGTCGTTCTGGGTTAAGTCTATATTTTGAAGACATTATTGTTGTTTCAGATAAGACAGAAAAGTCTTATCATCAGTTGTGTGATCGATATTCTATTGATGTTGACCAACTATTGATGGTGGGAAACTCTTTTCGTTCGGACATAGAACCTGTGTTAAAACTTGGTGGCTGGGCTGCTCATATCCCTTTTCATACTGTATGGCAGCACGAAGTCGTTGAGGAATATGATCACCCTCATTTGTTGAAATTGGAGTTCTTTACACAGTTAAAACATGTTTTATTAAACGGCTTTGTAAACTGTTGGTGAATCTTTTGTAATAATTTCATTATATGTCGATTATTTTATGTAAGTTTGCATTTCAAAAACAATAAGGATATAAAATACATATTAAACTAATCATTGATTAAATGTTAGCACCACAAATTGAATTTTCAGATCGAGAGGAGCGTATTGAGTTTATTCAAGAACGTTTTCATTGTAAATCACCTGCATGTGGTGGTTGTGGTTCATGTAATCTTCCTGATGGTGTACCTGCTGCAGAGTATTTTGCTGATTATATAGATGGTAAGGTTGAATTTGTTAAACTTGCTGCAAAGATTTGGGAGTAGGATTTTTTCTTCTTCCAGATAATCTAATGTTAAGGTGAAATGCAACTCATAATAGCTTTTTGTTTATAGTCCGCACTATTGGTGCTTTCCCTTCGCACCATTGGTGTTTGCCCTCCGCACCACTGGTGCTAAGCACTATCACCATGAAACATAATGGTAGGAAATGGTAATAGATACTGTAAATTAATATATAATAAGAGATTATAGAAAACATATATAGGGATGCTTTATTTGGCAATAATAAATGATATGCTATAAGCGTTTTTGTGTTTTTTATCATTCTACATCTTTTGATTACAGATTTCTTTTGTATATTTGCAGTTGTAATTTGTTACTGATTGAAAACAAAAGTATGTTTATGAGAAATTATTTAAAATACCTTATGTTATTTTTTGCTATGACTTTTAGTTATAGCGTGTTGGCACAAAGTGTTCAATGGCGTGATCAACACAAGGTAAAACGTAAAGAAACTATCTTTGGTATTGCTAAAGAATATGGTGTAACAATCCCACAGCTTCTTGATGCTAACCCAACAATGAAGCAGGCAGGTTATGAACTGAAGAAAGGTGACCTAATCTTTGTTCCTTACTCAAAGGAGGGCGACTTCCTTCCAGATGGTTCTGTAAAAGGTAAGACGGATAAGAAGGCTGCGTCAAAGCCTACTGCTGCTCAGGCTCCTGCAAAGACTGTGAACGCTATTCGTGTTGGTATTATGCTGCCTTTGCATAACCAAGATGGTGATGGAAAACGTATGGTAGAGTTCTATCGTGGTGTATTATTAGCTCTTAATCAGATGAAGACTGAGGGGATTAATACAGAAGTACACGCTTGGAATGTACCTAAGGGTGCTGATATTCGCAATACCTTGCTTGAGCCAAATGCTTCAAAGTTAGATGTTATCTTTGGTCCTCTTTATTCAGAGCAGGTAAAGCCATTGGCTGATTTTTGTCGTGCGTATGATATTAAACTTGTTATTCCTTTCTCAATATCAGGCAATGATGTAGAAACAAATCCTAATATTTTCCAAGTATATCAGACAGAGGCTTCGCTGACAAATAAGGCTATAGCTGCTTTCTTGGAGCGTTTCCAGAAATCACATCACCCTATTTTTGTTAATTGTAAGGATGAAACAAGTCAGGTAGGCGACTTTACTACAAGTTTGAGAAAGCAACTTGACTTACAGAAGATTAAGTATAGTCTTACAAGTTCAAAGTCTTCTAATGCTGACTTCTCTAAGCATTTTGATGCAACTCGACCAAATGTTGTGATTCTTAATTCTGAGAAAAGCCCACAGTTGAATGAGGTTTTCGCTAAGTTGGCTCAGCTGAAGAAGGCCCGTCCAGGCTTAGCTATCAGCCTTTATGGTTACAACCAGTGGTTTGTTTACCAAGATTATAACCTTGACCAGTACTTCAAGTATAACACTTATATCCCATCTACCTATTATTATAATAAGGCAGCGGATAAGACAAAGGAGTTAGAAGAAAAGTACACAGAGCAGTATGGTGAGCCTATGTCAAGACAGTATATCCCTCGTATGGCACTTACTGGTTATGATCAAGCACAGTTCTTCGTACGTGGTTTGAAGGCAAACGGCAAGAATTTCAAGGGTACTGCTGCAGAAGTTAAGTATCGTCCATTGCAGACACGTTATAACTTTATACGTGTAGGACAGGGCGGATATATCAATGACAACTTCCAACTGGTTCACTTCAAGACAGATCAGACAATGGAGAATCTTGTCTATTAAACAGAAGAAGAGTATCTTATCCAAAAGATGAAGAATAAAATCTCAAGAATATTAGCTATTATCCTACTTGCGTTGCCATTGACAGTAGCTGCGCAAGTAGGTGACCATCGTAACGACTTTGCCATTGGTGTAAATGGTGGTTACGTACTCTCTAACGTAGGTTTCACTCCGAGTGTAAGACAATCCATGCATGGTGGCTTCACGGGAGGATTAAGTATACGTTATGTGTGTGAAAAGTATTTCAATACTATCTGTTCTATCTATGGTGAGGTGAACTATGCTTCAGTTGGATGGAAGGAGAAGATTTTGACAGGAACAGATCAGCCAGTAATTAATTCTAATGGGTTGACTGAAGAGTATTCACGTACTGTTAACTACGTTCAGATTCCTGTCTTTGCACACCTTGCATGGGGACGTGAGCAGAATGGCTTTAACTTTTTCTTTCAAGCTGGTCCACAATTAGGACTCTATCTTGGAGAGTCTACTTCTAAAAACTATGATACTCCTAACCTTGCTACTGATGGAACAGGGCGCAGTAATCCAATAATAGCGCAGGAGTCAATGCCTGTTGAGAAGAAGTTAGACTATGGTATTGCTGCTGGCTTAGGTATGGAGTATAGTAATCGTCATGTAGGTCATTTCTTACTTGAAGCCCGCTATTACTATGGATTGGGTAATATCTATGGAAGTTCAAAGAAAGACTATTTCGGTAAGTCTAATTATAGCAATATTGTTGTCAAGGCTACCTACCTTTTTGACATTGTAAAAACAAAGTAATAATTAACCTATAATTTTATCATTATGTTTGAGAACCAACCTAAAGCACTGTATGCATTGGCATTAGCCAATACTGGTGAGCGTTTCGGCTATTATACCATGATAGCTGTTTTCTCTTTATTTTTAAGAGCCAATTTCGGGTTATCTGCTGATACGGCTGGCCTGATTTATAGTATTTTCCTTGGCTTAGTTTACTTCTTGCCATTGGTCGGTGGTATCATGGCTGATAAGTATGGCTATGGAAAGATGGTGACTATTGGTATAGTTGTCATGTTTGCTGGCTATGTTTTCTTATCTATTCCATTGGGTGGCGGAACTGTTGCTTTTATTGCAATGTTGGCTGCTTTATTCTTGATTAGTTTTGGAACGGGCTTGTTCAAAGGTAACTTACAGGTAATGGTAGGTAACCTTTATGATACTCCAGAGTTGTCTGCAAAACGTGATTCAGCATTCTCTATTTTCTATATGGCTATTAATATCGGTGCACTCTTTGCTCCTACTGCAGCCGTAAGAATTAGAGATTGGGCTGAAACATCACTTGGTTATTCTGGTAATGATGCTTACCATTTCTCTTTTGCGGTAGCTTGTGTATCATTGATCGTGTCAATGATGATTTACTACGCTTTCCGTAGCACTTTTAAGCATGTAGAAGCTGGTGCAGGTAAGAGTAAGAAAACTGATACAACAGTTGCAGCAGAAGAGCTTACCCCACAGCAAACTAAGGAGCGTATTGTTGCTCTTTGTCTCGTTTTTGCTGTCGTTATCTTCTTCTGGATGTCGTTCCACCAGAATGGTCTTACATTGACTTACTTTGCTGATGAGTTTGTTAGTCCTAAGGCAGAGGGTATTCAGACAATGGCATTTGATGTAATCAACCTTGTGATGATTATCTTCATGGTTTATAGTCTTATGTCATTCTTCCAGAGTAAGACTTCTAAGGCTAAGTTAATTTCAACAGTTGTTTTCCTTGCAGCGGCTGGTGTTTTAGTCTATAAGTTTAATAACATTGGTGCTCCTGTTGATGTTAGTGCTCCTATTTTCCAGCAGTTCAATCCATTCTATGTAGTAGCATTGACTCCTTTGAGTATGGCTATTTTTGGTGCTTTGGCAGCTAAGGGTAAGGAACCAACAGCTCCTCGTAAGATTGCTTATGGTATGATTATCGCTGGTAGTGCTTATTTCCTTATGGTTTTGGCATCACGTGGTTTGCTTACTCCTAACGAGCAGGCTGCTGCGAAGGAAGCAGGTGAGATGGTTCCATTTGCTTCTGGTAACTGGTTGATTGGTACCTATCTTGTACTTACTTTCGGTGAGTTGTTGCTTAGTCCTATGGGTATCAGCTTCGTTAGTAAGGTTGCTCCTCCAAAGTATAAGGGTGCGATGATGGGTGGATGGTTTGTTGCTACAGCTATCGGTAACCTGCTTGTCAGTGTTGGTGGTTACTTGTGGAACGACCTTCCTTTGACCGTTGTATGGTCTGTCTTTATCATACTTTGTCTCATTTCTGCTGGTTTCATGTTCCTTATGATGAAGCGTTTGGAGAAGGTTGCATAAAAGTAGACTTTCACGTAATCAGATTTTATGATACAATAAAAGGCTGAACTCTTTCTTTGAGTTCAGCCTTTTATCATGTAATCATATTTGAATGACCAATATCTCTATCATATAAGTAAGTCGATTAGCGTCTTACTCTCTTATTATAAGGGTGATAATCCTTCCTTCTTTTTATCCTCTTATCAACGTGTTGTAGCCTAACACATAATGTGCGAACGCTCCGCACATATTGTGCGGAGGGTTAGCACCAATGGTGCTGAGCACTAAACGCCTAACAATATATTGTTAGAACGAGTGACGTTTATTGTTAGAAAAGAGTTACGCTACCCTAAACAAGGATAGCGTATTTTGTTAAGGGACTTACCCTTCCAGTCTATAAGGTTTACTTACTTTAGTTTTTCAGCTAAATACTTACCCGTCAAACTCTCCTTGCAACGAGCTACCTCTTCTGGGGTAGCAGCTATTACGAGGCTTCCACCCTTGTCTCCACCATCAGGACCAAGGTCGATGACATGGTCGGCACATTTGATGACATCGAGATTATGTTCAATAACCAATATCGTATGTCCACGTTCAATGAGCGCATTGAAAGCATGGAGTAGACGCTGGATATCGTGGAAATGCAGACCCGTTGTTGGCTCATCAAATATAAAGAGCGTTGGTTCTTGCTGTTCCTGTCCGATGAAGTAAGCGAGTTTCACACGCTGATTCTCACCGCCAGATAGGGTAGAAGAACTTTGTCCGAGCTTGATATAACCAAGACCTACATCCTCTAAAGGCTTCAATCTGTTTATAATTGCTTTGCGCTTATGCTCACCGAAGAACTGAATAGCCTCAGATACGGTCATATTCAGAATGTCGTTGATATTCTTTCCTTGGAACTGCACGTCGAGTATCTCACGCTTAAAGCGTTGTCCGTGACATTCTTCACATTCAAGAACGAGGTCTGCCATAAATTGCATCTCTACCGTAATGACACCTGCACCCTTGCATTCTTCACAGCGACCACCTTCTGTGTTGAATGAGAAATATTGTGGTGTGAAGCCCATCTGCTTTGATAACTGCTGGTCTGCAAATAGCTTTCTGATTTCGTCGTATGCTTTCACGTAGGTTGCAGGATTAGAGCGTGTACTCTTACCGATAGGGTTCTGATCTACAAACTCCACGTGTTTAATCTGTTTCCAGTCACCACCGATAGATGAATATTCACCTGGTGTGTCGGCAACCTCATCCAAATGACGTTTGAGAGCAGGGTAGAGAATACCTTTCACAAGGGAAGACTTTCCGCTACCACTGACTCCTGTCACTATAGTAAAGACATTCAGAGGGAACTTTACGTCAACACCTTTAAGGTTGTTCATGCGTGCCCCCTTCAATTCTATTGCCATATTCCAAGGGCGTCGACTTGTAGGTGTGTTGATAACTTCCGTTCCTGTGAGATATTTGATGGTATATGAATGAGGATACTGCTCCAGTAATTGCAGTGATTGAGTATTTTTCTTCTCTTTAATATCTCCCTCTATTCGCTTGATATCAGATACTTTACCTTCGAACACAATCTCACCACCAAGTCGACCTGCATCTGGTCCAACGTCAATCAGGTAGTCAGCAGCACGCATGATTTCCTCATCATGTTCCACAACAACCACCGTGTTACCTAATGTTTGAAGTTCCTTCAGTACATGAATGAGGCGGTCGGTATCTCGACTGTGCAAACCAATGGAAGGTTCGTCAAGTATATAGAGTGAACCAACGAGGGAAGAACCAAGGGAGGTTGTGAGATTGATGCGTTGACTCTCGCCACCACTCAAAGAGTTTGATTGGCGGTTAAGAGTGAGATAGCCCAATCCTACATCTAAAAGGAACTGCAGACGACTTGTTATTTCGGTCATCAATCGCTTACTAACTTCCTGTTCATGCTCTGTTAATTCCAGTTTGTCAAACCATTGCTTAAGATTAATGATTGACATATCAACGAGCTCGGTAATAGCCATACCGCCTATCTTGACCCAAGTTGCTTCCTTCTTTAGCTTCGTACCGTGGCAGTCTGGACAAACAGTTTTACCACGATAACGACTGAGCATGACGCGGTATTGAATCTTGTATTGGTTTTCTTTCAACATTTGGAAGAAAGTATCAATGCAGATACGATCGTGAATGTCTTTCTTTCTGTCGCTTGGTAGACCCTTCCAAAGGCTTTCCTTCTCCGCTTTAGTTAGTTCAAAATAAGGCTTGAAGATAGGGAAGTTGTCTTTTGCAGCACGTCTGCAGAACTCATCTTTCCATGTTGCCATCTTCTCACCGTGCCAACATTGTACGCAACCATCATAGACAGAAAGAGACGAATCTGGGATTACTAATTTCTCATCGATACCGATGACGCGGCCAAAACCCTCACAAGTCGGGCATGCACCGAGGGGAGAATTGAACGAAAACATATTATCGTTCGGTTCTTCAAAGCGTATGCCGTCAGCTTCAAAGCGTGTTGAAAAGTCATAAGTAAGCTTAGCTGGTAGAATCATCAGTTGCATATTGCCGTCCCCCTCGTAGAAAGCTGTTTCGCAAGAGTCAGTGAGTCGGGTCAGTGTATCTTTGGAATTGTCAACCGACAGACGGTCAATAACGAGATAGATACTCTTTGCTTTATCCTTTGCCGTGCTTTTATTGTCATCATCAGCAGGGTTTTGTTCAAGCCAGTCTTCTATGCGAATGAAGTCGTCATCCACATAGATACGAGCATAACCTTCCTGCATCTCCATCTCAAGTTGGTTCTGTACGCTTCGTCCTTCAACGATGTGTAGAGGAGCAAGAATACAGAATTTTGTACCTTCTGAGTACGACATCACTTTCTCAATGACGTCTTCAACAGAATGATGCTTTACCTCTTCGCCAGAAACAGGACTAAAAGTCCTACCTATACGAGCATAGAGAAGACGGAGGTATTCGTATATTTCGGTAGAAGTGCCCACCGTTGAGCGTGGATTACGTGAGATAACCTTTTGCTCAATAGCGATAGCAGGGGGGAGTCCTTTGATGAAATCGACCTCAGGCTTAGACATTCTGCCTAAGAACTGACGGGCATAAGCTGAAAGACTTTCCACATATCTGCGTTGCCCTTCAGCATAAAGTGTGTCGAAAGCAAGCGATGACTTGCCCGAACCTGATACACCAGTAACGGCAACAAACTGGCCTTGAGGGATTTTTACATCTATATCCTTTAGGTTGTTAACCTTAGCCCCTTTTACCTCAATATATTTATTCATAATTATCAACTTTATTCTACATTTATCCTTACAGACTCTTAAAAGAGATTTAAAGGACGAATAGTAATATGCAAAATTACAAAAAAACTTTGGTTCTTTCTGATATTTACTTTATATTTGCAGCCGATATTATATTTTAAAAGAACACAATTATGAGAGTTAAGAAATTATTGGTTATAGCTCTGATGGCCCTCCCAATGATGAGTATGGCACAGAGCTCATACGAGCAGATAGGTGAATCTGCAAACAGTACACAGTTTGAGAACAAGCAGAATAGCGCAGCTTACCAGCAGTGGTTGAGCCAGTATGAAGAGTGTGGTCAGCGTATCAATGATATATCTGAGCAGTATCAGCGCGAAGTTGACAAGCGTGGCTATCCAAAGAAGAAGACTGTTAAGGCGAAGATGGCACTGGTTAATCAGTATATCAGCCTATTGCAGCAGCAGCGTGATTCTCCAGAACTGAATCAGGGTGTTGATATTGACAAGGTGAATAGCAAGATTGCTATGTGGCAGGAGCAACTTCAGGGTTTGGCTGCTTTGCTGAAGAAGATTTAAATCATATTTTATTGTAATATTAAAAGAGCTGTAACGGCATTGGCAGTTACAGCTCTTTTCTTTGTTTTATTGCTCTTCTCCATCTGTGTTAAGCAGAATCTTCTTGCTTCCTTTCTTTGCTTCGAAGTAAGGTGGTTCGTCCCTTAACGTTATACTGTCATAGATGAAAGGTGCTACAATGGTGTCTTTCCCATCAGGAAGTATCAAGCCAAGCTTACCATCCAATTGGGCTATGAGTGGCATTGTTCGCAAATCATCAACATAGACATAACAAGTACGAAGGAACTCATACTTCGGTTCAACGAGTGTAC
>ERZ772906.967-NODE-967-length-16186-cov-3.401153_pt1 | contig 16186 bp, 17 predicted proteins | sample MGYA00511338_ERZ772906 | MGnify/ENA primary metagenome ERZ772906 (study PRJEB29015, sample SAMEA2738076) | human oral metagenome | biome: human oral; feature: human-associated habitat; material: saliva | place: China | collected 2212 ... | reverse complement strand
CGTATAATTAGCTTGACAGTCTGGGACATACCAGGCTATTTAATTTGGGAGGAAACACTATCGTGGCAAAATCCGCAAAAGGTAAATCAAAGCAAAAATCACAAAACCGCATCACTCGCATTACCGCTGGCGACAAAGCTGCAAAGCCAAAGAAGCCGAGCATTCTGGCGACCGCCAAAGAATTAGCTGGCCGCGCGCAAGCCGAGAAATCTAACATCAAGACCGCTAGGCCATCTGGCGCCAAAACCAAAACCGCCAGCAAAACCAGCAAATCAAAAAGCTTAAAAAGCCGCCGCAATCCGCTCAGTGCTATCACTAGTTATTTCCGCGGCGCCTGGCAGGAGATCAAACAAGTCCGCTGGCCAGACCGCCGTTCAACCTGGGGCATGGTTGGCGCACTGATCGTTTTCACCGCAGCGCTGTTTCTGGTTATTATCTTGCTGGATTATGGCTTCGCTTGGCTATTCAAACTAATCATGGGAACAAAGTAGAAAGGATCTTATGGCAAAATCAAATCGTTATGACAGCTCGCGGCAATGGTATGCTATCCATACTTACAGCGGCTACGAGGAAAAAGTCGCTGAAAGCATCCGCCAGCGCGCTCAAACCATCGACATGGCTGACAAAATTTTCGATGCCATTGTGCCGAAAGAAAAGCAAGTTCAAATCAAAAATGGCAAGCGCAAAATCATCAACGCCATCATCTTTCAGGGTTACGTCTTGGTCGAGATGAAATTAACCGACGAAACTTGGTATATCGTCCGCAACACGCCAGGCGTTACCGGCTTTGTCGGCAGCGGCACATCGCCAACTCCAGTTTCCGAAGCAGAAATTACCAAAATTAAAAAGCGCATGAACGTCGAGGATCCAAAACATCAAATCGACTTCACAGAAGGCGAGGTAGTCAACATTATCGACGGACCATTCAAGGGATTTGACGGCACTGTCAGCGAAATCGACTCAGCCAAAGGCACTCTCAAAATCATGGTCAGCATGTTCGGCCGCGACACGCCAGTCGAGCTCGATGCTTTGCAAGTCAAAAAAGTCTAGGCCGCCAAGCAAAAATCCTATCACAGCAAGAGAGTTGACGCTCTGCAAAACCGTACAACTCGCCGAGCTTTAGCTTGCGTAATCTCGTAAAACACGCTATACTATAGCAGTTACGCACTAAATATCAGCTTCTCAATATATTTAGTAAAGGAAAATTATGGCAAAGAAAATTATCGGTAACTTGAAGTTACGTATCCCAGCTGGCCGGGCGACCGCGGGGCCTCCAGTTGGCTCGACACTTGGCCAGTGGGGCTTGAATATGATGGACTTTATCAATCCATTCAACGAAGCCACCAAAGGCATGATGGGCAAAGATGTCATCGTGCACATTCAAGTCTACGAAGACCGCACTTTCACCTGGAACTGCTTGGGCCAGCCGGTCGACGACATGATCCGCAGTGCTATCGGCATCCAAAAAGGCAGCGGCAAGCCGCACGTCGATAAAGTCGGCAAAATCACTCGCGCCCAGCTCGAGGAAATCGCCAAAACCAAGATGGATCAGCTCAACGCTATTGACTTAGATGGCGCCGTCAAGGTAGTTGCTGGTACCGCTCGCAGCATGGGCGTAGAAGTTGTTGACTAATTAAATAGTTTACACACTCCGGCGCCTAGGATATAATAGGCTAAGTGTCGGGGTGTGGCGCAGCTTGGTAGCGCGCACCGTTCGGGACGGTGAGGTCGCTGGTTCAAATCCAGTCACCCCGACCATGAAATTATTGGGCGTACGTTCAGCTTAATTGAACCTCTGGCTATTAGCAATCAAAGGAGGTTTTATGCGACGAAGAGTAAACGTACGCGGAATTATTATCAACAACAAGGGCGAAATTTTCTGCCAAAAACTAACAGCAAATTCTGACAAGGGTCGTGATTTTTGGTGTACGCCGGGCGGTGGACTAGAAATGGGCGAAGGCTTACTAGACGGCTTGCGTCGAGAAATGATTGAAGAAACTGGCGTCAAACCAGAAATTGGTAAGTTGTTATTTATCCAGCAATTCGCCGAATCAGGCGAACAATCAGCGCACGGCCCGAATGAACAATTGGAATTTTTCTTCCTCATCACCAACTGGCAAGATTACCAGCAGATTGACCTGGAACAAACATCGCACGGCGTCGAGGAAGTAGCGGAATGTGGCTTTGTTGATCCAAAAACCACGCGGATTCTGCCAAGTTATTTGACAGAGGTTGACCTGGACCAGCTGGTTAATAAATTGACAGAAGTTCCAGTTCTAAGCGAATTATAGCGAGGTCACTCGGGCTATTTGGCGAAGAATTTTTTGGCACGTTCAGTTTTCGGGTGATCCATTACCTGAGCTGGCGTGCCATTTTCGATTATTTCTCCCTTATCCAGAAAAATCATCCGTGTCCCAACTTCGCGGGCAAATTTCATTTCGTGCGTCACGATTACCATCGTCATTCCCTTTTTGGCAACTTTTCTAATCACATCCAAAACTTCGCCAATCATCTCTGGATCTAGCGCTGAAGTCGGCTCGTCAAAAAGCATAATTTTCGGCTCCATCGCTAGTGCCCGCGCAATTGCTACTCGCTGTTTTTGACCGCCAGACAAACTATTCGGCGAAGCATCCGCTTTATCTAATAGCCCAACATCGTCCAATAAACTTCGCGCCAATTTTGTCGCTTTTTGATCTGAAAATTTACGCAGTTTTTTCGGAGCTAATTTAATATTTTCAATCACGCTCAAATTCGGGAACAGATTAAATTGCTGAAAAACCATGCCAATATTCTGGCGCAACGCATTCAAGTTCACGTGTGGATCAGTAATTTTCACTCCATCGACAATAATCTCGCCTGAAGTCGGCTCTTCTAATAAATTCAGACAACGCAAGAACGTCGACTTGCCAGAACCAGACGAGCCAACCACCACGACAATCTCGCCTTCTTCAATTTCCACGTCAATATCGCGAAGGACTCGATTTGTGCCGAACGTTTTTTTCAAATTTTTAACGCTGATCATCGTCATGCTTCAATTTCCTTTCTACTCGCGCCATTACTCGCGTAAAAATCGCCGTCAAAATTAAGTACATCGCCGCAGCGGCAAATAGCGATTGAAAAGCTGTCGCCGTCTGAAAACGAATATTGTCCGCGCCTCGCATAATATCATTCAGACCAATCCAACCAACAACCGAAGTTTCCTTTAACAGCGCGATAAATTCACTAATCAACGCCGGTAATGAATTTCTCATTGCTTGCGGCAAAATGACTAGCCGCATTGCCTGCCAATTACTCAGACCCAAAGACCTAGCTGCTTCCATTTGCCCCTTGTCAATACTCTGAATTCCGCCACGAATAATCTCAGCAATGTACGCGCCGCTATTTATCCCGAACGCCACCGCCGCCACAAAAATCTTCGGCATAAATTGATACGACCCAAAAACGACGTAATACATAATCAGCAGCTGGACCAAAAGTGGCGTGCCGCGAATGATATCGACATAAATTTTCCCCAGACTAGCCAGCGGATTAAAGTTCGCGAGTCTGCTCGTTTTCATCTTGCCAAATGGTCGTAAATTCGACGTGCGCATCAGGGCGACAAGTACACCAATTGCCGACCCTAAAATAAGCGACAACACAGTCAAAACCAGCGTCACCTCTAAGCCATGCCATAAGAATAACCATCGACCGCCGCCAAAAATCACTTCCCAAAAATTCACGATTTAGCCTCCTCACCAAAATATTTGCGGATTAATTTTTCATAGCGGCCATCTTTTTTCATCTTGGCAATTTCTTTATTAACCTTTTCTAAGAGGTCTTTATTATCTTTTTTAATAGCAATCGCATAACTTTCATCGCTGAGCGCACCCGGTAAGATTTCTAAGTCAGAAAATCCAGCCGAATACTGCTTTGCGGGAGCGTCGTCCAGAATAACCGCTTCAATTTTTCCCGAACTTAATTCCTGCAAAACACTCGGTGCGGTTTGGAACTGCGTGACTGATGCGCCAGCAATCTTAGACGCCAAGGTATCGCCAGTCGTACCCAGCTGTACGCCAATTTTTCGCCCTGGCAATTGATATTTATTGCGAATCGGACTACCCTTTTTAACAATTATTCTTTGTGACGCCGAATAATACGAATCTGAAAACAACGCATTTTTTTCTCGCTCGGGCGTCACTGTCATTCCAGCCGCCACCATATCAATCTGTCCACTATCCAGCGCCGGAAGTAGCCCGTCAAACGACATATCTTCGACCTTCAAATCTTTACCCAAGCTTTTAGCAATTTCCCTTGCCAGATCAACATCAAAGCCAACCACTTGATTGTTATCAATATATTCAAACGGCTTAAATCCAGCATTTGTGCCCATCACCAGAACATCAGTTTTTGAGCCAATTACGCCATCTCGATGTAAAATATCGCCCAACATCAAACAAATCATCCCCGCAAATAAAACCAGCCCAATCCACCAACTAATTCCGAATGTGCGCGTCTTATTCTTGCTCATGCTTTTATTATACCCCTTCATCATCAAAAAAACGTAAGTGATATAATAGAATAGTGAGAAAAATTAAATTTACCAAACGTTTCTGGATTAAATCAATATCAATCATTTTGCTTTTTTTGGCGGCATTTTGCTTAATTGCGGCGCGCTATAAATATATCGTCTTTAAAGATTCACAAATTGACGAGATAATTTTTTATTTTGTTAACGGCTTAGCTGGCGGAAAATCTGACAATTTATGGTCGGCCGTCCTACAAAATCTTCCGCTGGTTTTCCTATTATTCGGCACTTTATTAATCCCAATGTTCGACAAATCGATCTCTTTCATCAATCGCATAATCGCCTTTTGCTTGAAAAAAATCAAATCATCACGAAAACTCACCTTGCCGTTTTTACGATTACGAAATCAAGCAATTTACTCGCTGAGTATGTTTTTAATTGCGATCGTCCTTCTGATTCAAAGTTTCGGCATCCCTAATTATATTTACGCCCTGACCCAATCGACCAAATTATACGAAGAAAATTACGTCAATCCAAAAACCGCCAAATTAACTTTTCCAGAGAAAAAACGCAACTTAATATACATCTATTTAGAGTCAATGGAAAACACTTTAGCATCAAAAGCTAATGGCGGCAGCTCCGAAACCTCCATCATTCCAGAGCTGGAAGAATTGGCGTTAAAAAATACCTCATTCTCAAACAAAGCATCTGGTGTTGGCGGCGCTTTGCCTGCAACAAACACTGGCTGGACTGTAGCGGGAATGGCTGCGCAATCTACTGGCGTCCCACTGAAAGAAAACTTGGTTGGCGGACGCGATCATAACGCCCTGGGCGAGTTTAAGAAGTTCCTGCCAGGCGCTTATAGTCTTGGTGAGATTTTAGAAAAACAAGGCTATAATCAAACGTTCGTTATGGGCTCAGAAGCAAGCTTTGGTGGTCGAGATAAACTACTGACTCAGCACGGCAATTTCAATATTGAAGATTACAATTACGCCAAAAAACACGGAAAAATATCCGAAGATTACAAAGTTTGGTGGGGTTATGAAGATAAAAAATTATTCCAATTTGCCCGCGAAGAAGCCTCGCGTTTAGCAGCATCAGACAAGCCGTTCAACTTACAACTACTCACCGCCGACACGCATTTTACCGACGGCTATTTGGATGAAACCTGCGCTAAAACCTTCAGCAATCAATACGACAATGTTCACGCTTGCTCCTCAAAACAGGTCGCCGCATTCGTCAATTGGGTTAAATCTCAGCCATTTTATGAAAACACCACAATTATAATTTCTGGCGACCATTTAGGTATGCAGACTTCATACTACGACGAAAAAATTGGCAATACCAATTATCAGCGAACCATTTACAACACGTTTATAAATCCAGCCATTTCAACTAGCCACTCAAAGAACCGTCAATTCACGACATTCGATATGTATCCGTCAACTTTGGCGGCGCTAGGAGTTAAAATTGACGGCGACCGATTAGGTCTGGGCACAAACTTATTTTCTGGAAAGAAAACCTTGGTCGAACAATACGGCGGAATTGAAAACTTAAATTCAGAACTTTCCAAACGTTCCGCTTATTACGAAAATAAGATTTTCACCAAATCTGGCAATTAGCCATTGTAGCCATTTGGATTATTGCTCTGCCAATTCCAAGCGTCGCGGCAAGCATCTTCAATTGTCAATTCTGCTCGCCAACCTAGCTCTCTCTCCGCCAAACCTGGGTCTGCATAGCACGCCGCGATATCGCCCGCTCGGCGCGGCGTAACTTGATACGGAACATCACGACCAGACGCCTTCTCAAACGCCTTCACTAATTCCAAAACTGAAGTGCCACGACCAGTGCCGATATTATAGACTTTATATTCATTCGGTCGGCCTAAATTCTCCAGAGCCGCCACGTGAGCCTTCGCCAAATCAACCACGTGAATATAGTCACGCACGCCAGTTCCATCTGGGGTGTCATAATCGTCACCAAAAACGCTCAAATGCTCTCGCTTACCAACAGCAACTTGTGACACAAACGGCAGAAGATTATTTGGGATTCCTGAGGGATTTTCCCCGATGCGGCCGCTCGGATGCGCACCAACTGGATTAAAATAGCGGAGAGATGTAAATTGCCAATTTTGATTTGTCGCAGAAATATCGCGAAGTATTTGCTCAATCATCAACTTTGTCTGACCGTATGGATTTGTGGCAGACAACGGCATATCTTCGGTAATTGGCAATCGAGCAGGATCACCATAAACTGTTGCCGAACTAGAAAACACCAATTTCTTCACGTCAAATTCTTGCATCACATCAAGCAAAACCAACGTGCTTTCGAGGTTATTTTTATAATAAAGAAGCGCCTTTTCAACCGATTCACCAACCGCCTTCAACCCAGCAAAATGAATTACAGCATCAATTTTCTCAGATTTAAACAATTCTGATAGTCGCTGATGATCACACAAATCAAATTCGTGAAACGGTATTGATTGACCAGTGATTTCTTCAACTCGCCTCAGACTCTCGACGGATGAATTTGATAAATTATCGACCACCACTACGTTATGATTCGATGATAATAGTTCGATGATCGTGTGACTGCCGATATATCCAGCGCCACCAGTGACAAGAATATTCATACATTTAACATATCACAAAATAACTATTTATTTTATTAGCACTCTTGCACTGAGAGTGCTAATTTGCTATTATGACTATATCAAATTTCACCATTCTGTCTTTTACTGGGGCGCAACAAATTAGGACTAAAAATCAAAAGGAGGATTTTATGCCACCAAACATGAATCAAGAAGAAACAACTAAACCACTCGAAAAATTCGGTACAGATATAACGGCGTTGGCGCGAGAAGGTAAACTCGATCCAGTGATCGGTCGAGATGAAGAAATTCGACGCACTATGCAAATCCTAAGTCGTCGCACTAAAAATAACCCAGTTCTTATCGGTGAGCCGGGAGTTGGTAAAACCGCAATTGTTGAAGCGTTGGCGCAACGAATTGTCAAAGGCAACGTTCCCGCTTCACTGAAGGATAAGCGACTAATTTCCCTAGAAATTTCCAGTCTTCTGGCGGGCGCTAGTTTCCGCGGACAATTTGAAGATCGACTGAAAGCTGTTCTGAAAGAAGTAGAAGAAGCGGCTGGCGAGATTATTCTTTTTGTCGATGAAATTCACACCATGGTTGGTGCTGGAAAAAGTGAAGGCAGTATGGATGCAGGCAATATGTTAAAGCCGGCGCTGGCTCGCGGAAAATTGCACATGATTGGCGCGACGACACTCGCTGAATATCGCCAATATGTCGAAAAAGATGCCGCTCTAGAACGAAGATTCCAGCCAGTTTACGTTGGCGAACCAAGCTTTGACGACACTGTCGCCATCTTGCGCGGATTGAAGGAAAAATACGAAATTCACCATGGAGTAAAAATCGCCGATGACGCAATCGTGGCAGCCGCCAGATTGTCCACCAGATATTTGCCCGACCGATTTCTACCAGACAAAGCAGTCGACTTGCTTGACGAAGCGACCAGCTCGCTCAAAATGCAGTTAGAAAGCGTGCCAATTGCACTGGATCGATTGAACAATAGACGCTTGCAATTGGAAATCGAGGAAGCGGCGCTGAAAAAGGACAAATCCGACCACGCCAATATTCGCAAAGATGAAATCAAGGAGCAAATTGCCGAAATTAAAGCCAAAGCTGAAGCGATTGATAAAAAATGGCAACACGAAAAAGACATTTTACAAACCGTCAATACGGCCAATGAGAAAATGGACAATCTACGTTCGCAATTGGAGATTGCTGAACGCGACGCAGACTTAGCCACCGCCAGCCGCATTAAGTATGGCGATTTACCGGAGCTGGAGAAAAAATTAGCAAGCGCCCGCGAGGAATTGGCGGCAATTCCAACTCACGACCGATTGCTCCGCGAAGAAGTTACGCCTGACGATATTGCTGGCGTGGTAGCGCGCTGGACCGGAATTCCGGTGGAGCGATTGATGGAAAGCGAATCTAGCAAATTGACCAAATTGGAGGAATCGATCAGCCGCCAAGTCATCGGGCAAGATCGCGCCGTAGCAGCTGTAGCGAGCGCCATTCGTAGATCACGCGCTGGACTCGGCGATATCAATCGACCGATTGGCTCATTCCTATTCCTCGGACCTACCGGCGTGGGAAAAACAGAAGTCGCGCGTAGTTTGTGCCGTGAATTATTCGACGACGAGCACGCCATGATTCGAATTGACATGAGCGAATATATGGAACGCCACGCCGTAGCCAGATTGATCGGTTCGCCTCCAGGATATGTCGGCTACGATCAAGGCGGTCAATTGACAGAAGCCGTTAGACGACGTCCATATAGCGTGGTTTTGTTTGACGAAATCGAAAAAGCACATCCCGACGTGTTTAACGTTCTATTGCAAGTTTTAGACGACGGTCGATTGACGGACGGACAAGGACGAACGATTGACTTTAGCAACACCATTATCATCATGACCAGCAACGTCGGATCGCAAATGATTATGGACTACACAGGTGATGACATTAGCTCTCTCGACAATCAAATTTTAGAGACACTTCGTGGTCATTTCCGCCCAGAATTCTTAAACCGAATTGACGACATCGTGATTTTTGACCGAATCCGTCCTGAATCGATGCGTGCAATTGTTGACGTGCAATTAGAAAAAGTTGTTCGCCAAGTTAAAGATAGCCGCGACATAACGCTGGATTTTGACAATAGTGTCCGCGACATGTTGGCGCGAGACGGTTACGACCCAAGTTTCGGCGCTCGACCACTTAAGCGCTTGATCCAAAAACGCGTGCTTGATCCTTTGGCGCTCGAACTGATCGACGGGCGAATTCACGACGGAGATACAGTAAAAGTTGCTGCCGTGGATGATCGAATTGCCTTTACGAATATCGTATAATAGGCGTATGGGTCGAATTCGCAGCAAGCAGGAATCCATCAAATCAGCGCTTTTAGGAGTCGGCAGAATGCTTGGTTTACCGAAATATTTCCTGATAACAATTGTCGCGACCGTCGCCTTCGCCGTGATAATTTATTTCGCAATCAACGCCAATTTTTACGGACCACTAATGATGTCGCGTTTACCAATCCTCAATAAAATCGCATTGCTCGGTTCGATGATTATAGACATCTTCAAACAAAGTTTCACTTCACTAAATGGCGCACTGCTTATGGTAGTGTCAATCCTTCAAGGTATATCGATCGCCGCTGTAATTTTTACAGCAAAAAATAATCGCGACAATGAAAAAACTGTATCTCGACAAGTCGGACTAAGCGGAATCGCATCAATTGCCGCAACAATTGGACTCGGCTGCGTTCCTTGCGGAACATCACTAATCTTGCCAATTGTAACCCTATTTTTCTCAGGAGCTGCCGCCGCCACCGCCGCAAATATCGCCAGCACAATAGTCCTTTTGTTGGCTTTACTGCTCAGTTTATTCTCGCTATATAAATCAGGTCAAATTATTTTTATGTACACAGAATTATCTAAACAGGAGAAAATATGAATCGACAAAAATCATCAGGCATAGCGCTTATTTGGGTTCTTTCGGGAATTGTAATCGTGGGAATTGTAGCTTTGTTTATCTATGGAATTGTCAATCGCCCGCCGAATCGTCACATTGGCGATAATAAACCATGGAATGAAAAAATGTCACAAGGATCCGCTGACGCAAAAAACGTGTTCATTGATTATACTGACTATTTTTGTTCATTTTGCGCCGAGGTCGAAGCCGCAACCAGCACAGAATTCTTCAAAAATGACTATATTAAATCCGGAAAAGTTCGTTATGAGCATCGCGTAGTAACATTATTAAAAGAGATGACCAACAATACCGAAACCGGTGCTCACGCTGCGTTTTGTGCTGCTGATCAAGATAAATATTGGCAGTACACCCACGATATCGTCCCGCGCATTAAAAGCGATTACTTCGATAAAGGAATCGGCGTAAAAAACGTTGCTGTGCCGAAAAAAATCCCCGCTCTTCCACTGGAATATTTCCTGACTTCAGCCAAAAATGTCGGCATGAATGAATCGCAATTTTCCGATTGTATGACTAAAAAACCGCACCAAAAAGAAATTGATAGCAACACGCAAAAAGCTTTGTCGCTTGGCGTGAATGGCTTGCCATATATGGTTATTAACGACTATCAAACCAGCGGATTCGTCGGTGGCGAAAACGGATTAAGAAGCATTCTTAAGGCTGGCGGCGTTAAATAATTGCCACTATTTCAGTTGACTCATAAATCCACGCAGTTGAGATAAAGTCCGCTCTATTCTTTCATTAGTCCAATATTTATCTGGCGTGACATTATCGTCGCCAGTTGATTCCTCTTTGTAGCGGCCGATAATCTTGCCGTTCTTGACAATCGATACATCAGGCACAAATATTCGAGGATTGCCATTTTTATCTTTTTCCAAATACGGTTCTAATTCCTTGACCAATTTTTGGTAAACTTCGTTGTTGCTAGCGCGAGCATCACGAATATTCAAATAGTATATTTTATCAACACCTTCAGCCCGAGCCGCCCGATCAACGTGTTCGCTCAAATGCTGGCACCACGGACATTGCGGAAAGCCCAAGAAAACCACGCCGCTGCCGTTATCAAAGATATCGAGGATTTCTTTATCGCTGGCATAAACGAAGCGATTATTTGCCGCCACTCGCGGATATTCTGACTTGAATTTGGCGGCGGCGGACACGTTAGTAGACGGAGTCTTCGGCTGCTCGGCAGAATGCTGACGGTTATACCACAGCCCAGCCGCAGCGCCGCACAAGATGATTATGACGGAAATAATCGTAATAAGTTTTTCATTCATACCAAACCTCTTTTTTCATAACGTCGTATCCTTCTTATAATTTTTCTTAGCTTCCAGCGACAACGATATCGCCAAACCGCGCGAATCATTCGTCTTATCCCACTTCCGCGCGCGAATATGACTCATCACTAGCTCTTGCGCTTCTTCAAATGTCATAATTCCCCCTTCTGGTGTAGATTCACTATAGCTAGTCTAATTATAATGCAGCGTTAGCATTATGGAAAACAGTAAAAATCGCACAAAATAGAAAGGCATTTTTCCAAAACATAGACGATTAGAGTTTTGCTCTCCATTTCCACCTGAAAAGCTTAATCACTAGACGGGCTTCTACTTGACTAGTCGCAATCGCTCAATCAACCAATCCCGCGGCAAAATCGACAAGAACCAGCCAGCGCGTGGCCCGGAATCTTTACTAATGAGCACACGGTAGATGGTAGTGAAGAGCTCCCGCGGCGGCAGCAAACCGCTCTCTTTGTAGGCGTAAATTGCTTTATGAAACCAGTTACCATCAGCCCCAGCCGGCGCCTCGGCGATATCGTCAGCTAATCGCCTCAAGTATTCTTTTTGCTCTGGCGAGAACTCATCGGGATTTACCTCGTCCGTCAGACGGAACTTCAATGACTCGGGCGCCCACTTTTCCAGCCACCGACTAACATAGCCTAGTTCTGTGATGATCACTGCTTCTTCCTCGTCGACGATGCGGGCGTATTCCGAACTGCGCCGCAAAATCTCTACTGTTTTTACCATGTCGCACAGCGCCGCTTGGTATGAAATAACCAGATGCGAGAATGGAATTGAGCTGACCGCTGGCTGATCTAGTCCGTCAGTACACAAGAATAATAGCTGTTTATCAAGCTCATTTTGCGGATGCTGCTTCATCGCCGCGAAGTCGTCAACCAGCCGCACCAGGCTATCGGTCTCGTCAAAATACAGCCGCTTGGCTGGCGAATACCGGAGTATAAAGTAGCGCACTACCTCAGGCGGCAGCATATCAACAACGTCGTGTGCGTTCACGCCAGTACCCTTGCTGGCGCTCATCTTTTTCGTATCACCGGTGCGATTAATAAATTCATATGGCACTGGTACTGGCGCATCAATGTCATAGACTTCACGAGCGATCCGTTTGCCGGTATCATACGAACCGCCCTTCGTCGCGTGGTCACGACCAAACGGCTCAACATCAACACCGAGCAGCCACCACCGCCCCGGCCAGTCCAGCCGCCAGTCCAACTTTACCTGCCCGTCATCATACCGAACTGTGTGCTCCGAGTCATCGTGACTACGATAGGTAATCGTTTTAGCATCGCTATCCATGCTGATGAACCGGCGATTTTTTAGCCGATCATGCTCCATGATTTGAATTGGCGACCACTGATCATCCAGCTGTCGACCCGATACTTCCTGGATGGCCGACTTAGCTTTGTCAATGCGGCTCAGCGAGCGCTCGATGGCCGGCACAAAAAACCCGCTCCGATATTTATCGCTAGCATAGATCACGTCCATGGTGACGCCAATTTTCTCAGCACTGTCGAGGAATGGCTTCAGGCAAAAATCCCCCCACGAATCGTACCGATCATCTGGTGACGGCACCATGCAAAGCGGCATACCCAAGTACTGCTCATAACTATCTGGCAAATTAACCGGCACCTTACGAAAGGCGTCGAGGTTGTCTGAAACGTGAACGTGGCGCGCCCGAATGCCTGCTTGCTTCAGCGCCCGCACTACAGCGTCAGCGATGACAATTTCACGCAGATGACCCACATGATACACACCTGACGGCGATGCGCCCGAGGCAACCAAAATATCTTTATTAGCATCCTGAAACGTATTTACTATATCATCGAGCCACTTCATGTGCTATATTATACACTAGCTTGTTACAAAAGAGTTAACGTTGAGCAATCATTCCAGCGATATCATAGACGTAGTCCCATTTTCTACCTATCATGAGAGTCAAAAAAGCAATTAAAGTATTTGAAAAGATTCGCGACTTACCCTACGGAACAAGTGGCAGTGATGAAGTGTGGTCGTGTTACCAAAAATGCGTACTCTTGAAACAAGAACTGCAGCACATCGGCATTACCAGTCAATTGCTAATTGGTGTTTTTGACTGGCAATACCTGCAGATCCCCGAACACATCCTCAAAATTCGCCGCCAACAATATGAGAGGCATGTGATACTACGCGTGTTTATTGATGAATTTGCGTACGATGTCGACCCATCAATAGATATTGAGCTTACACCAGTATTACCTATGGCTTGCTGGGATGGCAAGTCGAGCACAACAACCATGGCACCACTGCGACGTCTGCGCGTCTACCGGCCACATTCCTTACATGAGCGTATTTTATCACAACTACGACGTAAGATATTTCGAAGTAACCCCGAGAGTTTTTATACTGCAATCGACATATGGTTAGCAACCATACGAGTAAGTTGATATTTTTTATTTTAGTGTGCTATATAACAATCTGATTGAGACATTTTATTATTCCCACCTAAATAATTTAATAGCCACGAGGTAAATCGCAAAAGTCCAAGCCGCAATGATACCAAATTGTGGTAAAACTTCTACGAAGGTCGCATGCTCGGTCATGATTAATCGAAAGCCGTCCGTAACTGGCGTTATAGGGATAAATTGAGCGACACTTCGCAACCATTCTGGAAATAGATAAAGTGGAAAAAACGTGCCGGATAAGAACATCATTGGGAAAGAAATTAAGTTACTTAATGACGATGACTGATCTTCGTTCTCTGATAACCCAGCAATTAATAACCCCACACCAACAGTCATAAATGCAGACAATACAGACATCATTGCAAATAGCACCCAGTCGCCCCGCATATTAAAGTAGAATATCAACGTCCCAGCGACAACCATCATAACCAAACTAAGCAAGGAAATCGTCGTATAATGAATTGCCGTGGAGATGATTAACTGACCAGAAGTAAATGGCGCCGCGCGTAACCGACGATATAAACCGCGTTTCTTTTCAGCCGGTATTTGGTTAGCTAGGCCAAAAATACCCATACTCATCAAACTGAAAGTCAATAGTCCCGTAAACATGTAGTCAAACGATTTTAATTGCTCATCACCAATCGCTTTACCAACAGCTTTAAGCGGAGCTTCAGGTTGACCCATCTGACTATTGATACTATTGGTAATTTGGTTCATCACTGCCACCAACGCGCCGCCTGTTTGCTCAGAACCTTTGGAATAAATAACATTCATAGTGCCTGTTGGAATAGGATGATTACCATTATTTTTTATCGCGCCAAAATCACTTGGAAGCTCAATAATACCGTTAAGCTCCGACCGCTTCATTTTTTCGCGTGCGTCATTCATATCTTTAACGTCTTTAATTTTGAGAATCGAATCCTTCGAATTTTCTTTGGCATTTTTAACGAAACTTTTGGCAAATTCTGTCTGCGAATTGTTGACAATTGCAATATTAAAACTGGTCGAATCATTACTAAAAACCGACCCGAACACTAATAGAAAAATCAGCGGAAAAAGAAAGGTGAAAAATAGCGCCATTTTATCTCGAACGAAACGCTTTTGCTGAGCGCGAACTTGCCCGAATATTCCAATCCAATATTTTTTCATGTTAATCCCGAATTGCCTTTCCCGTTAAATCAATAAACACGTCCTCCAAATTGGCTTGCTCGACAACTTGTTCCTTCTTAAAACCACGTGCCAATAATTGCTGTATAAGATTATGCGGCGTATCAATTGTGATAATCTTACCACTATCCATAATTGCCAGACGATCACATAATAATTCCGCCTCGTCCATATAATGCGTCGTCAAAAGAATCGTAATTCCCTCGTCGCGAATTTCCTTAATCAAATCCCACAAATTTCGGCGCGCCTGCGGATCAAGCCCTGTGGTCGGCTCGTCCAGAAACAACACTTTCGGATTATTCACCAATGTCGAAGCAATCGCAAAACGCTGTTTTTGACCACCAGAAAGCTGCTCGACGTAATTCTTAGCCTTTTCCGTCAACTGAACCTTAGCAAGCAGCGCCTCAGTATCAACTGTCCGACCATATAAACTACCAAACATTTTCAATTGTTCACGCAAAGTCAGTTTGTCATAAAAAGCCGTCGACTGAAGTTGAATACCAATTATATTCTTAATATCCTTAGGTTTCTTAGCGACATCTATGCCGTCAATTGTAGCCACGCCGCCGTCAATTGGCCTGAGCGCTTCCAGCATTTCCAACGTTGTTGTTTTGCCCGCACCGTTAGGACCAAGAATCCCAAATATCTCGCCCTTTTTAACTTCAAACGACACGCCGTCGACGACATTCTTGCCATCGTAAGTCTTGACGAGTTGGTCAACTGTTATGATTGGTTTGGGTTGAGCCATATAAATTCCTTTCTACTCCCTAACAGAGAAATATCGCGCACGGTGATCGCTCGCTTTTGAGATTATTATAGCACAAGAAACCCTATTTCATCGGTGCGGTTTTGAATAACGCCCATGCTGCTAGCATAGAGTAATTAACAATCTGACCGTTAGAAATCATCTGCTCAAGTTTGTTAATTTCTAACCAACCGCTAGAGATAAATTCGGTTCCATCTGGCTGGCACGAATAATTATCTCGAAAAACGCCGCGCGCACAGACAACGTACAGCTTGGCATTAGTACGGCGATTGTCGGCATAAAACCAGCCAATTTGCTGAAAATCTTCCGCCAAAATATTAGATTCTTCCGCCAATTCGCGCTGGGCAGCTTGCTCGGGAGTCTCGCCTTCTTCAATTTTACCGCCGGAAAATTGATATAATATATCATCAACCGGATACGAATATTCCCGCTGAATAAGCA
>ERZ772906.965-NODE-965-length-16209-cov-3.029900_pt1 | contig 16209 bp, 16 predicted proteins | sample MGYA00511338_ERZ772906 | MGnify/ENA primary metagenome ERZ772906 (study PRJEB29015, sample SAMEA2738076) | human oral metagenome | biome: human oral; feature: human-associated habitat; material: saliva | place: China | collected 2212 ... | reverse complement strand
ACGGGGCAGGGAAATCTACCTTGCTCAACTGCTTGACTGGCCATACGCCTGTGACCTCAGGCAGTATTCTACTAAATGGGCAAGTTATTAGTAACCAAGCTGAAAGCAAGAATGCAGCCCTCATTAGCCGCATTTTCCAGGATCCGCGCATGGGGACCGCCCCACGTATGACGGTCTTTGAGAATCTTATGTTGGCCTCTAGACGGGGCCAAAAACCTGGCTTTAAGCGATCACTTACTAAGGATAACTATGAGGCCATGAGAAATTTATTGAGTCAGTTCCATTTGGAATTGGAAGATCGCTTAAATGTGCCGATTGAAGCCCTGTCTGGTGGCCAACGCCAAGCAATCGCTTTAATCATGGCAACACTTAAAAGACCAGAACTCTTACTCTTAGATGAGCATACTGCCGCTTTAGATCCGCGTACTTCTCGTCAGGTTATGCAAATGACCTCTGACCTAATTAAGAAGGAAGGGCTGACGGCACTCATGATTACTCACCAGTTGCCAGATGCCATTGAATATTGCGACCGTATTCTGCTGATGCATAAGGGGCATATTCAGCATATCTATGACCAAGATGAAGTCAAGAGCTTATCGGCCCCTGTCCTGTATCGCCATCTGGAAGACTTGATTGAAGCTGAAGCCCAAGCGAGTCTCTAAGGAAAGGGAATTTCTTATGACACTTTTAAAAGGTCGTCACGTAGTGCTACTAGGGTGCTCAAATGGCAAGTCCAAGACCACTCAAGCTCAAGATAATCTGGATGCTTTGGTGAAGCTCCTGACCAGTCAATATGGTGCCAAGGTTACGATTAAGCCTAGTATTTGGCTAGATCAGGATACGGGTGGTCACTGTCCAGCCGAGCTTAGGGCAGACTATTTGGCTAAGGCCTTAGCTGATTCTGAGGTCGACTGGATTATGGATTTAACAGGTGGGGACTTAGCCAACCAAACCTTATCATCATTACCGACAGCATTTTTCAAGCACTTAAAGCGCGACAAGCCTGTCTATTATATGGGGTATAGTGACAATAGTGTGATGCTTAATGCCTGTTTGGCTCATGACATGATTATACCGGTGAATTTCTTTCCCCTGGCCTTGGTATTAGATAGTGCTTCGCGTGCTAACTTTGAGGCTTTCTTGCAAAGTAAGCTTGAAAATGATTTGGAAGCTTTTGGGGGAAACATTCGTTGTTTTCTAAAACTGGCCGGTACTAGTTTCTGGCCACAAGATATAGTAGGGCGTCGCTTATACCTGGAAGCTAGTTCAGGTTCCTTAGAACGAATTCAGTCCCTAATCGTACAGTTTAGTCAGCTAGTTAACTTGGATGATTTAGGCGAAATTTGTCTGGGACAATTCAATGAATTAGACGATAAGGGACAGCGACCAATTTTAGTGGACTATCTTAGTAGTATGACTGAGACCACCATCACCGAAAATTCCTATTTGGGGCATCGTTCCCCCCTTGCTCCCTTTATTTATCATAGTATTAGTGATACAACTCTTCCGGATAACTAAAAAAGACAGGAAACTCATCCGAAAAATAGTGAACTTTGGCTGGAGAGATGCAACTGAACGTTCGTGAAGTAGCACTATATGTAGTAGGTAAAATTTGTTAAACCAAAAATTTTTACTATATATAGATTGCCTTTTCCTTCGAAACAGGGTATGATAGTAAAGTAAATTCGAAGGAGGGATTCGAACGATGAAGAAAATAACGGTATACTCAAAACCAAACTGTATGCAGTGTGATTTTACTAAGCGTTTCTTAGATCAGCACAATCTGGAATATACAGCTGTAGACGTTATGCAAGATAGTGATGCCCTGGCTCGTGTGCAAGCTCTAGGCTTCCAATCGCTACCTGTAGTCGTAGCGGACGGTGTTGAACCATTTTTTGGTTTCCGTCCAGATATGCTTGAACAATTGGCATAAAAGAAAAGACCCGGTTTACGCCTTATAGAGTAAACCGGGCTCTTTTATTTTAGAAGTTGTTTTGCATAGTGTGAAGGACTCATGCCGTATTCCTGGGTGAAGACTCGTGAAAAGTACTGTAGGGATCCGTATCCCAAGGTTTCAGCAATCTCAGATAGGGTTAATTTAGATTCTTTGATTAGAAGCTTACTACGCTTTAGGCGAAGTTGGTTGATATAGTTTTTAGGTGTCATGTTGGCATATTTCTTAAATAGCAACTGTAGGGTTGAGCGCGATAAACTGAAGTGATTAACCAAATCATTGACCTGATTCTCAGCTTCCACATGATGATGTAGATAATCGACAATGGACTGGAAGAGTTCGTTCTCGTAATTTTCACGCATAGAAGTACTTGGTTCATCATAGAAGGCCTGATCACTTTTAAGCATTTGGATAATGACCGACTTGAAGAGGGTAATCATTTCATCAGCATAAAAGGGAGCGCTTGGACGATTAGATAATTCCACCATTTTTTCGATAACTTGAGTGTAGTGATTGCTTAGATGTACAATTTTATTTTTAAGTTCAGGGCTAATGCCACTTGCTTGGAACATAATGGATAGATAGGTAGATACGCCATCTTTCTTAACCATTTGGCTGTGTCGCTGATTAGGATAATAGAGCATACAATCATGCCGCTTGGCAACATGCTTCATTCCTTCTACTTCGTGGACAAGTTCACCTTGGTCAACAATGGTCATTTCAAAGTAGTCATGTTGATCGTTGACGAAACGGTAAGGAGCAGTCTTGACTTGATAGAAGAAACCATAGACTTTTTCAATTTTGATTTCTTCTACAAAGTCTCTGACTTTAAGGGCTTGCTTAGCAGCCACTAATTCTGGACGATGGTTAAAGCGGGGTTCTAACAGAATGCTACATTCATCTGTAATAGATAAGATGTTAAAGCAAATATTAGCATGTAACTCAATCGAGCCTTGTAAAACAAACTCTTGGTAAGTGTCCACTAGATAGGGATTGTGGGTCATAATGATCAGCGCAATACCACTGTGAGCGGTAATTGTAACAGTATCAGGAAATTTCAGGAAACTATCTGACTTCTGACGATTGATGGTGAGGGCTTTTTTGGTATGCTTATGACTATCAAATTCAAAATTAGTGAGGGTATCAAAATAGTCAGCGTGAGCAAAAGCGGATGTCTTAATGTACATAGGATCACCCCTAATATTTATAACATATTTACCTTTTTAGTATACCTCAATTTTGGCTATTAATCACTAAAAATGTCCTAAAAATTAAAAAGGATAAATTAAAAATGTCTAAGATTCCATCAATAGAGTTGTATCTAGCCTTAAATAGCATTATACTATTGATTGTAGAAAGTAATTAGTCATGAGAGGAAGGAAATCTCAATGCCAACAATCGAAATGGCCAGAGTTGATAATCGACTCATTCATGGCCAGATTTCAGTTCGATGGTGCAGTAAACTCGAAATCAATACAATTATTGTCGTCAACGATGCGGTTGCACAAAACAAGATACAACAAGGCTTGCTAGATATGGCTGTTCCAGATGAATTTCATACACGCTACTACACCTTACAACAAGCCATTGACAAGCTGCCTAATCTGTCTTCAGATAAAAAAATGTTACTCATTTTTGAGAATATCCAAGACCTACGTAGCGTGGTAGCTGCAGGAGTTAAAATCCCATATATCAATATTGGTAACTTGGATATGTCGCCTGGTAAACGTCATATTGCAGCCTCAACTTCCTTAAGCCAAGAGGAAATGGATTGGCTGGATAGTCAGGCTCAAGCAGGGACTAAGGTTGAAGTGAGACGAATTCCGTCCGAAGAAGCAACCTATGTATTTTAAGCTTTAGAACAAGTCCAGGCCCTTGGTTTGGGCTTGTTTTTCAATCTTTGTAAATGTTAGGAAGTGCCCTATGATACGCCCAGCCCAGGCTAGTGATGTGCCTGCTCTCTATGATTTGATGGCCATTATCTGGCAAGATATGGAGTTTGAACCATTTGTGGCTTTAGATTCTCAGACTTTTAAAGAGGCTATGATTCAACATCTCTTAGATACTAAGCAAAAATATAATTACCAAAATTGCTGGGTCTATCAATCTAGACATACGGGCCAGATTCAGGGTCTAGTCTTAGGGTACCCGGGCCATTTAGAGCCTAGATATGATCGCCTCATAGAGAAGCATTTTGGTGATCACACAGAGTTAGGAGATTTCTCCTTGACTCGCGAAAGTCGAGACGATGAATGGTACATTGATATGCTAGTCGTAGCTCCTCAAGCTCGGGGATTAGGTATTGCGACCGCCTTGGTTAAGCACCTTGAATCTGTTCACTCGGAGGGGACAGTTTTAGGCCTTAATTGTGACTTAGTCAATCCCAGAGCCAAGGCCCTTTACCATCGCTTGGGATTTGAAGTCAGAGACCGAGTCACTTTCTCAGGCCATGACTACCACCATATGCAAAAAACTGTAAAGCCCTAGGAGGATATATGAACTTTAAAGACTATACAAGCAAAGACTGGATTCGCTTAGTAATTGGACTCTTGATTCTAGTCCTAATCTGGTATTTCCGTCCTGGTGGCCTAGATAGCCCTAAGGACAAGAATCACAGCCCTGAGTCTAGCCAAGGAGCGCAAAATTCTGGCTCTACTAGTGAGAAGCTTGATATCAAGGCTTTTACTGGGACCAACTATCAAGTCCTGCCAAAAGGCCAGAAAATTCTGGTTAACTTTGTCCGCATTGTAGATGGGGATACAGTTGTCCTCTCCTTAAACGGACATGAATTTCGGACCCGTTATCTGATGATTGATACGCCAGAATCGGTTAAGGAAGGTCTCAAGCCACAGCCATTTGGTAAAGATGCTGCCCATCGCAACCAAGAATTACTGACCAATGCTAAGCAGGTTACCCTTGAGTTCGACAAGGGACCCTATGCCGATGATTATGACCGGGCGCTTGCCTATGTCTATGCCGATGACAAGTTAGTATCCCTAGAATTAGTCAAGGAAGGTTTGGCCTCGGTTTCCTATGTCAATCCTCCTAACAACAGTCAAGAAAAGACCCTGAGACAGGCTCAAAAGCAAGCAAAGAATGCCAAGAAGGGTATCTGGTCTATCCCCAACTACGTCAATGATAAGGGGAAATTTACTATCCAAGAATAAGAAAGGAATCGCCTATGCAGCTAAGAAATAAGCAAGCCAAGCAAGTATTCAAATTCAAGTTGAAGCGCAAACTTCTTTTAGTTATGAGTCTATTGACTTTATGGACGCCTCTGTCATTGGTTCAGGCTCAAATGACCATTGATAAAAATGAGTCAGCCATGCAGTCCGTAGGCCAAAGCAGTGAGTCGAGCCAAGAGGGGTCAACAGTCCGCGTGCGTGCTATTGGCGATATTCTCTTGCATGACTTTGTCTATGAACGGGCGCGAACTGCCAATGGCTATAATTTTGATAGCATGTTAGCGCCAGTCAAGTCCTATTTAGAAAATGCTGATATTACCGTTGCTAATATGGAAACTATTGTGGCAGGGGAGTCTGTTGGTTTAGGGACCTATCCCTTCTTCAATGCACCGTCACAGATTGTTGACAGCCTTAAAAATGTTGGGGTAGATATCGTCAACAATGTGTCCAACCATACCATGGATATGGGGGCAAAAGGGGTATTAGCTTCCATTAAAGCCCTCAAACAACGAGACATGATGTATGTGGGTTCTTATGAGAGCTGGGAGGACTATAATACACCTCGCATCATTGAACGAAACGGCATTAAGGTTGGTTTTTTGGCTTATGCCTATGGCCTCAATGGTTTGGAACGCCCTCAGAATCAGCAGTATCTAGCAACACTGATCGACAAGCAGCTCATACCACTTGAAATCAAGGACTTGAATAGCAAGGTCGATGTTTCCGTTGTTATTATTCAAAATGGTGAAGAGTATGAGACCATGCCGACGGCAGACCAAATAGCTACTCATCAATTGGCTCGTGATGCTGGTGCCAACTTCGTTTTAGGTGGTCATCCACACGTTTTAGAGCCTTTTATCTACTATAATGAATATCAAGCGGGACTCTTCTCACATGGTAACTTCCTGACTGGTCAATACGAGATAGCAACCAAGGTAGGGGGGATCACAGAATTTACCTACCGTAAGCTAAATGATGGTAAGGTTGTTCTGGATAGCATGCGTTTTATGCCAACTTATAATATTGGTCTACCAGAGTCTACTGAATACCTAGTTGTGCCACTGGCTGACTGGCAGAAATACAATATTGCCAATGGGCAAGCCCTTATGGATGAAATCCGTCAACGTATGACGCGCTTTACTAACAAGGTTCAAGTCGTTGATTACTTGGATTAATCATACATATTTTATATAAAAGAAAAGCCTGTTGGGATGGGCTTTTCTTTTTTTTTGTCGATTTTTCGGATATAATTGGCCTATTTTGGGTATATATATATGGAGGGGAGCAGTATGAAATTAAAATTTAAAGGCATCTTGACAACTAGCTCCTTACTAGTTGTCATGGTGGCTAGTCAGGTAGGGGCACAATCAGCCTATGTTTTATCTCAATCTGTTAATAAGATACCAGTTGAGGCCTCAACTTGTGTCAGCCTTATTCGTCAAATGACCCAAGCAGATGCAAATGACACTAGTAGTTCCCAGGACTTAGCGAGTCAGATGCGGGATCAAGAAGCTAGTTTAGCCAGCCTAGAAGAAGAAGCCAAGCAAGTACAAGCTGAGCTAGCTAGCTTAGACGATAAAATCAAATCCCTACATGACCAGCTAGATCAAGTCTTAGATAGTGCATACCAAGATTTAGTAAAAGAAAATCCTGAATTAGCTCAAGCTAGTGAAGACCAGCAGGCAGCCACTTTAGCCAATCAGCCTCAAGTGGCCAGTTTGCAAGATGCTTTATCGAGTGCGCAAGCTGAGAAACAAGAAAATCAGACCAAGTTAGACCAAATCAAGTCAGATATAGCCAATCTGGATTATGAGCATGACCATAAAGAAGACCAATTAGAGCAATCAAAATCCAACAAGACGGCGCTGAATGCTTGCTTGCTTTATCCTTACTCTAGTCACTATCTTAGTGCCGAGAGCCTAGCGCTCAATCCTGCTAGTGAGACCTTGGCTGACTATTTGGTTCAGGTCAATCAAGTGCTCAAGCAGATTGTTCCCTTAGCCTATCAAAAGCTTAAGTACCAAGAGATTGAGACACTATTTTCACCTGAAACTAGCAATCTTGATGAGGTTAACAAGCTATTGGAGGGCAAACAGGACTTGCGACTTTCGCCAGAAGGGGAGACCTATTATCAGTATGCGCAGGAACTATCACTCTTTGACGTAGAAATTTTGGCTAATCTAGCCCTGCGTCACTACTACCAATCAGGTGATAAGGCGACTTTGCAAGCAAAGTTCGATCAAGTCTACCAACTCAAAATCGGCCAATATCGTTATCTGACATCCATCAACAAAGAGGTTTTTCAAGCCCTTAAACAAGGTTTAGCCGACTATCTTAACGCCCACCACTATGGTGCTGAAGCCCAAGGAAAATTGCAAGCCTTGGTGGAGCGTTATCAATTACATTTAGTGAATTATAATGAGACCAGTCAAAAGTGGCAGCTAGTTGAAGATGAGGAGGAAAGCTTCCTGACGATACCGGATTTGATGTCAGAAGATCCTGAGACTAACAGTTCAAATAGTGAGTTGGGTGATAGCAACCAGCATAATTCTACTAGAGAATGGACACCGTCCGACCATGATAGACAGACAAGAGACTCTAGCAGTCAGGGGCATCAAGAAACTTCAAGCTCAAGTCAAAAGCAGTCAGAGTCTAGCTCGGAATCGTCAGCGGATAATAATCCCGAGACACTAAAACGACTTAAGCAACGACTCAATAAGCGTCAGGCTAAGAACTCGAATCATCAGAGCAAGTCCAAGCATCAAACCCCGTCTGGCCAATCTAAAAAGGAGGCTAAAGAAAAAGCCAATTCAGCTCAAGCCAATGAGAGCAGTCAAGAGAAGGGGAAGGGCAGTGTTAAGTTACCTAATACAGGCGAGCAAGCCTTTTACATGACATTAGCCTTGGCACTTTGTGGCTTAGCTGCTATTATTGTGGCGGTCTATCTCTACCGTCGTTACCGTGAACGCAAGAAACTCAAAGACATTCATTTTGACTAAGCAAAGCATTTTGTGATGGGCAGGAAAAATCGTATAATAAAAGGGTAAAATGCAAAGGAGTGATTAATTCATGAATGAAGTAGCAAACTACCTAGAACAAGTCAAAGTATTCCAAGCTGTCAGCCCTGAAGAAGCCAAGGCATTGATGGACGCCAAAGATGGTGGCATCCTCTTTATTGGCCGTGAAAGCTGCCCATACTGCCGTCGTTTTGTGGCTAAACTTAGCCCATTAGCACAAGAAGCTGGCTTAAAAGTGGCTTATCTGCACTCGCAAAATCCAGAAACTTTGAGCCAGGTGCAACAATTACGCGATCAATGGCAAGTTCCAACTGTGCCAGGTTTCCTCTTTTCGGACAAAGAAGGGGTTCATGTTAAGTGTGATAGCTCCCTAAGTCCAGAGGAGATTCTAGCCTTTGTTAAGCGCTAGTTACTAAAATATTCTTGATTCCTCTTAGCTGATTCTGATATACTGAGACTAAGCAAAAAGGAGGAAGAAGATGTCTAAATTACCAAATTGCCCGCAATGTGATTCTGAATATACCTACGAAGATGGCCAGCTCTTTGTCTGCCCAATGTGTGCCCATGAATGGACCCAGGAAGACGAAGTTGCTCGCGCTGAAGCCGGGATTATTCGTGATGCCAACGGCAATCAACTTGAGAATGGTGACAGTGTCACGGTTATTAAGGATCTTAAGTTGAATGCGACGACAACGATTAAACAAGGGACCAAGGCTAAAAACATCCGTTTAATTGATGAGCCAGTTGATGGTCACGACATTGCATGTAAAATTGATGGCATTGGTAGCCTTTATCTCAAATCAATTTACGTCAAGAAATAACCAGCGTCTTAGGACCCGTTCTTACGTCAAGAACGGGTTTTTTGCCGATTAAATCAGCCCTTGGACTGATAAGGACAGACTGATTTTAGGTTACAATAGAAAGTGTTTAAGAAATCATGAAGGGGAGGGGAGACCATGCAGCAGACCATGCGACACTCATTGAAGCAATTGTTCTTGCTTTTATTTCGTCATTTGTTAAGTTTTGTGACGATTGCAGCCCTTCTCCAAATAACCATTACCTATGTAGGGGGCTATCTTCTCAAACTGATTTTTCGTTTGGCTCTCGTTCTGGGCAACCAGACCCATTTAGATATTAATAATTTTTCTTATCTATTGAAGCAACCCGATAGTCTATTAGCTTTTCTCTTATTTGCCCTCTGTTTTGCGGCACTTTTCTTTATCGAGTTATCGGTCTTGATTTATGTTATTTATGCGCGCCAGCTCAAAAAGGAAATATCCTATGGAGCTGTGATTCGCCAAGCCCTGGGTCGCTTAAGGCATTTATTTGGCCTTAGTTTTCTCTATTTTCTTAGCTATGTTTTGCTTACCATTCCCATATCGGGTCTGGTCATGCAGTCTTCGCTGACCAATGGCATCAGGGTGCCAGATTTCATTACAGGTGAGTTTCTTAAAACTTGGCAGGGGACAGTTCTTGTGACGCTCCTAGCTATCACTCTCTTCTATCTCAACTTGCGCTTGATTTATGCCATGCCACTGATGATGATTAAAGACCAGAGTTTTCTCCTTTCCCTCAGGGAAAGTTGGCAAATGACCCGATATAAGAAGTGGAAATTGCTCTTAATCTTCGCTATTTTCGGTTTTATCCTGGGCTTAATTAGTATGGGGCTGATTAGCTTATTCATTGAAGCGGCTATGTTCTTAGATCCATCTGGTAATAGTTTTATAGTCCAAGCCCTGCTCTTGTCAATTCTCAAGTTTATTAGCTTCACGGTGATTATCTTATCCAAAGTCGGGACCCTGATCATTTTAGTGGATCAGGTAGTGGCGCCTGAAGTGACCAATTCTCTGCTCTTAATTGAGCCTAGTCATCGACGTCATCGTCGCCGCATCTTCCTATTAGTCTTCAGTCTCATATTCTTCAAAATAGGGGAGAATGCCTTTTTACTAGCGGGCCAAACCTATCAGACTCAGCAAGCCATTATTGGTCATCGGGGTTATGTGGAAAAGGGCGTAGAAAATACCATCCAAGCCCTTGAAGCTGCCGCTGAAAATGGCGCCACCATGGTAGAATTAGATGTTCAAATGACTAAAGATCAAGGTCTAGTCGTCATGCACGACAGTAACTTACAGCGTTTGGCGGGCATCAATAGAGAAGTTTCGGATATGACTTATGATGAATTAGTGGGACTGACGCTCAGTCAGGGAGACTATCAAAGTCAGTTGCCATCCTTTGAGGAATTTGTTAAGCGAGCTCAGGAGCTAGATATTGATCTTCTAATTGAGCTCAAGCCACATGGCAAGGAGCCAGATAATTATGCTCAACTGATCGTTGCTAAACTCCAAGAATTAGGGATTACTAGCCGCTATCCAGTCATGTCTCTCAATCATGAAGCGGTTGACGCCATTGAGTCTCTCAATTCTGATATTAGAACAGGCTATGTGATTCCATTGCAATTTGGTGCTTTTGCCAAAAATGAGGTTGATTTCTATGTCCTAGAGGCTTTTTCCTACACTAGTGAGCTAGCCAAACAAGCCCATCAGGAGGGAAAAGAACTTTATGTTTGGACCATAAATGATGAAGATGAAATCCAAAGCTTTCTCTATCAGCCTGTGGATGGCATTATTACTGACAAATTGGAAACACTCAAGGAAATTCAATACGGTATCTCAGACAATCAAACTTACTTCGAACGTGTAGGACAACTTATGGCGCCACAGTTCTGAAAGGATTAGATTATGACATTTCTTTTTTTACTACTACTTGTCTTGGTCAGCTTGCCATTCTTTTGGGTTTATTGGCATGATAAGCGAACCTTATGGTTGGGATTTTGGTTCCTGGTGTCGGGCTCACTAGCCGGCATGATTGGTATCTACCTGACTTTTGTGCTGGAATGGCAATTCTTTGCTGTCATTTTGGTCGTCCTGGGTGTCCTCTTCATTTTGACTTTGATGTTAGCGCCTTTAATCAGCCTAATAGCTCTCTTGTATTCAGGCCTTACCTTGATTCGAAGGGAAGGCTTCAATCTGGTCAATTCACTAGCGCTCATGCTAGCATTTGGCATGATTGGCTATATGGTTATCTGGCCTGTTCTAGCAAGTCGTTTGTCACTCAACTGGCCAATCTTTAACGTCATCTATGGGCTCATGGGAAGCACTATTTTCTATTTTGCCGCCTTGGTCGGCATCTTTTTCGTTACTAACATTCTCAACTTTATCCATTTTGTGCGGCCTCGCTATTCTTATATCGTAGTGCTAGGAGCTGGCTTGAATGGGACAGAAGTGACGCCCTTGCTTGCCAGTCGAATTGATAAGGCCATCAAACTCTGGCGCCGTCGCCCTCAAGAAGTAACCTTGATTATGTCGGGTGGCCAAGGTTCAGATGAAGTCATCTCAGAAGGGGAGGCGATGAAAGCTTACGCCCTTCGACAAGGCGTGCCCCAATCCGCCATTCTGGTCGACAATCAGTCTCGTAATACCCATGAAAATCTTCAATTCTCCTATAAGCTAATGGAAAAGGGGAGAGAGGACTTTGTCATTGTCACTAACTATTATCATTTATTGCGTGCCCTTATTCTGGCGCGGCGGCTAGGACTTAAGTGTCAAGGTTATGGCGCCAAGACTAAGCTCTATTTTTCGATTAATGCCTTTTTACGCGAGTTTATTGGCTATCTGACCTTAGCCTGGCGCCTACATTTGACCCTGATAGGGGGCTTGTGGGGGCTGACGCTGGTTTTATCTCTATTAAATGGCTTACTTAACTAAGAAAGGAAGTCTCTATGCAAAAGAAAAAGTTCATTTATCTCTTGTTTGCCTGTATCTTGTTCGTTCAAGCTTCATTAGCTGTGCAGGCTAAAACAAGCTACAAATTACCTAGTTTAGAAGAAATCCAAACAATCAACAAAGACTTGAAAGTGGAGGCTTTGCTTAAAAAACTACCAGTGACCGCACATAGTGATGATCCGCTGCTTAAGCTAGTTAATAAGAATAATCCTAATGCTGATAAAAAAGAACCAGAACTGGCTTGGGATAGCTACGGTAATATCTATCATCAAGACTTACTTAAGCCCTTAGAAGACTTAATGGAAGCTGCTGGCAAGGATGGTTTCTATTATCGGGTTGTATCAGGTTATCGGTCTGTTGAAGAACAAGAAAATAACCGTAACCTTAGCATTCAAAACTATCTGGCTGAAGGCTTAAGTCAAGCCGATGCAGAGTCCGTTACCAATCAATATTTCGCGCCAGCGGATGCCTCAGAGCATACGACAGGCTTGGCTATTGATCTTTTAGGCACTGAATGGCTAGATAATGGTGGTGAGCTGGAGGCTAGCTATTCAGAGACAGATTCAGCCAAATGGTTGGCCAATAACGCTCATCGATTTGGTTTTATCTTACGTTATCAGCAAAATAAAGAGTCCATTACAGGTTATAACTTTGAACCGTGGCATTTTCGTTATGTAGGTAAGGTCCATGCGGGCTTTATTCATGATAATGGCTTGACCTTAGAAGAATATCTGGCTTTGTTGGCTAAGAAGGAGTCTAACTAGATTCCCCAAGTGATCATCCTATAATGTATATTATGTTAACTCATGGATATCAGAAAATATCTAGGTCTCTACTGACCCATCTCCCTTCCACTAGAAAGGATTTCTAATATGAATTTTGAATTTACCAATCAAGCAATCGACTTTATCCAACAAGCGCTATCTCAACATGATAGCAAATCTTACCGCATCCTTATGGATTATGTGGATGGTAATAGCCCTTATAATGATGATCCAGTTGGTTGTCACTGCAACGTTATGGGCAAGTATCGTCTACTTATAGTGGCCGACAATGACCCCAAAGTACCTTTTGACCTCTATTCAAGCAAGCTTGAGACTAATTTTGAGCCCATCTATCTCAACCCTCTCTATGACATGATGTTTGATCATCAACATAAGATTGGCTTTGATCCGGCTTATCCAGCCTTGACTTTATCAAGTGATGCAGGTCAGATTACACCTAAATTACCTTTAATAATCGTCCTGCCTGCTTCGTGAAAACGATGACAAGTGGCCACTATCATGCTATAATAGAGTCACTTATAAGCGCAATATTTAGGAGGTTTCCTCTATGGATATTCAGTTATTTATTCAACGGCGCAAGTCATTAGGTATTTCTCAGTCTGAATTGTGCCAAGGAATTTGTACCCAAGCCACCCTGAGTCGTTTTGAAAATCAAGGCCAAGTTCCTTCTGTTAAGATTTTACTGGATTTGTGTCAACGATTAGATATGAGTTTAGGCGAGCTCTTCCCACGTCAAGATGTCCAATTGACTGAACTTTATCAACATATTGAAGCGGCGGAAAATGGCTTTGTAAGAGCTGACTATAAGTTGGCCAATCAGGAATTAGCTGCTGTGGATGCCAAGCAAGTCAGTCCCCTTTCGCTTAAAAAACGCTACCTTTACCTTAAGGGTTTCCTGGCTGCCTTGGCTAAGGCTTCTATCAATGATAGTTTCTTTTACTTAAATCAACTAATGACCGATTTACATACTGATTTTGAGCCACTCTACAGTTCCCTAGCTGCGGCCGGTTTAGGCTTGGCTTACGCTAATGCGGGAGAATCCGAACGGGCCCATCACTACTTTGAGAAAGCTCAAGACGGGCTATTAGATTATGAACCGGCTAACCACCAGGAACTATGGCGCATTCTCAATATTGTTTTGCATTCAGCTAATTTTTATGCGACAGCCCAGGAATATGACCAGTCTAACCGTCTCTTGCTACATGGTATTAGCCTTTCTAGCCAAGCTGCGGTATCCCATTATGTTGATCGTCTCTACTTCCGCCTTGCCCAGAATGCAGAATCTCAGGGTTTAGAGGTGGAACAGATTAAAGAATATTGCGCAGACGCTCTGGCCTTTGCTAAATTTAATGGCAATAGTCAGTTACTGGCGCGCATTAAGCAATTCCAATCTCACATCTAAAGCAAAATCCCATTATATCATATATGATATAATGGGATTTTTTGGTAGTCATAGGTTTTTGCTGAAGGCTTTTTGGGTTTTGTAACAATCATAGCCAATAGACTGATAAAAGGCGTGTGCCCCAGTGCGATGGCTACCAGAATTGAGGCGAATGTGGTGGATGCCCTTTGAAATAGCTTGGGCCTCCAAGGCTTGCATCAAAAGCCGCCCTATTCCTTGGTGATGATAGGTCTGGTCGACTGCTAGCGCCATAACATTATAGGCGGGATCGCCATAAAAAGAATAATAGTAGCTAGCATGGACAATGCCCAAGACCTGTTTAGGAGCTTCTTGGCTTCTTGCCACTAGCAGAATCTGCTGGTCGTCCGCCAAGAGAGCTTGCAGTCGTTCTTGGCAGGCTTCTAGGGGATAATCATAGCCTAATTCTTGGCTGGCTAGCTTTTTTAGGGCCGCCGCATCCTCAACTTGAGCTAGTCGAATTTCAATAGCACCAGTCATCTTATCACCCTTCCTGACTTGCTAAATTTTCAGCTGGTGATAAGGCTTGATCGGCCCAGGTCAGTTTGATATGGCAGTAGCCACCGGGGTGTTTATCTAAGTAATCTTGATGATAGTCTTCGGCTGGTACAAAGTGAGCCAAAGGCACCACTTCAACAGCAGTTGGGCGCCCTGCTCTTTGCTCAAAAGTAGCCACTAAATCCTTAACAGCTGCTTCTTGGCTGGCACTAGTGGTGTAAATCCCCGTACGGTACTGACGACCGATGTCACCGCCCTGCTTATTGAGGCTAAAAGGATCAATGACGCGGAAGAAATGGCTGATTAATGTCGCAAGATCGACCTGGCTAGGATCATAATGAATAGCTAGGGTTTCCGCATGGTCTGAGCTTTTGAGGCCTTGGTAGCTAGCCTGTGGGCTTTTGCCGTTGGCATAGCCAACTTCTGTATCCACCACACCTGTCAGGCGCTTATAATAGCCTTCCATGCCCCAAAAGCAGCCTCCTGCTAAATAAAGTATTTCTGTCATCCTCATACCCCTCTCTTGGCTCTTGATACTTCTATTATAACACAAGCCCAAAATAGACGTCCTCAAAAAAGCACCAAGTGCCTGGCACCTGGTGCTATAATAATTAGCTATTTGCTATTATTTGATACGTCCTGGACGTTCTTTGTAACCATAGTAAGCGTCTTGAAGGATTTCCACCATGTCAGCTACCATTGGTAAGCGTGGGTTAGCTGGCGAACATTGGTCTTCGTATGCTAGGTAAGCAATTTCTTCGACTGTTGCCATATATTCCTTCTCATCCACGCCTTGGCCCTTGATGCTCATGTCGATCCCTACACGTTCACCTAAGTCGTAGACTGCTTTAGCTAAAGCGTCGACAGCCTCTTCAGGTGTTGAAGCTGGCAAGCCTAACATCTTAGCAATGTCTTGGAATTTAACATCGGCCTTGTAGTAGTTGTATTTTGGCCAAGTGGCAGCCTTAGCTGGACGAGTCCCGTTGTAACGGATAACGTATGGCAAGAGGATGGCGTTAGTACGGCCGTGAACTGTGTGGAAGAATCCACCAATCTTATGAGCCATAGAGTGAGACATCCCTAAGAAGGCGTTGGCAAAGGCCATACCTGCCATAGTTGACGCGTTATGCATCTTCTCACGTGACTCAAAGTCAGCATTCTTAACAGAGCTTTCTAAGTTTTCGAAGACTAACTTGATTGCTTGTAGAGCCAAGCCATCTGTATAGTCGTTAGCCAAGGTAGAAGTATAAGCTTCCACTGCGTGGGTCAAGACGTCCATACCAGTATCAGCTGTAACTGATGCAGGAACGGTCAAGACAAAGGCTGGGTCCACGATGGCGATGGTTGGTGTCAAGGAGTAGTCAGCCAATGGATATTTACGGTTATTCTTCTTGTCAGAGATAACGGCAAATGGTGTTACTTCAGACCCGGTACCAGAAGTGGTTGGAATCCCAACGTATTTAGCCTTTTTACCCAATTCAGGGAAGCGGAAGGCACGTTTACGGATATCCATGAATTTTTGTACTAAGTCACGGAAGTCCACTTGAGGTTGTTCGTAGAACATCCAC
>ERZ772906.962-NODE-962-length-16256-cov-3.442195_pt1 | contig 16256 bp, 9 predicted proteins | sample MGYA00511338_ERZ772906 | MGnify/ENA primary metagenome ERZ772906 (study PRJEB29015, sample SAMEA2738076) | human oral metagenome | biome: human oral; feature: human-associated habitat; material: saliva | place: China | collected 2212 ... | reverse complement strand
GCCCACCCCTGCGGCCCGCCAAAACCGTGTTAGCTAAGCTCACCACCTGCGGCGTAGAGCGATAGTCGCGCACCAAGCGCACAGTTTTAGCGCCCTCATAGCGCTGGTTGAAATGGGTCAAAAAGTAGGGGGTGGCGCCGGTGAAAGAGTAAATGGTCTGGGAAACGTCGCCCACCACGCATAATTGACGACGGCGCGGCCCCAGCCACAAATCCAGCAGGCGCTGCTGCAACGGGGACACGTCCTGATACTCATCCACCACAAAATGGCGGTACTGCTGGCGGATACGCATGGCGATATCCTCACGGTCCCGCAAAATCCCCACCATCAGCAGCAACACATCTTCAAAGTCGATAGTGCGCCGGTCAGCTTTAACCTCTTCATAAGTTTGCAGCAGTCTAGAGACAGTTTCCGGCTCCAAGCCGGCTACCTCGCGGCCCAGCTCAGCGGCCTTTTCCAGATAGTGCTCAGGGGAAGTCATAGTGACCTTGGCCCACTCCACCTCAGCAGCCAAGTCACGTACCGAGTCTTTATTAACCTGCAAGCCCAGCGTCCGCGCCGCCACGCCCACCAGCGGGGCCTTATGCTCCTGGATCGGCGGACACACTCCCCCAATGGCGTTAGGCCAAAAATAGGTCAGCTGCCGCAGCGCGGCGGCGTGAAAAGTACGCGCCTGCACCCCAGGCACCCCCAAATTAGCCAGCCGCGAGCGCATCTCCCCCGCCGCGCGGGCAGTGAAGGTCAGCGCCAACACCTGGCTGGGCTGGTACACCCCCTGGGCCACCCCGTTAGCGATGCGGTAAGTAATGGCGCGGGTTTTACCCGTGCCGGCGCCCGCCAATACGCATAGTGGCCCCGAAAGCTGCTCAGCTACCTGGCGTTGATCGTCATCAAGGGCTTGCAGTAGCTGCTCGCTAGTAGGAGGCGTTGAGGTCATATAGCTACTTTAATGGCTTCCCGGCCGCGCCTTAGCGTGACCGGTACGCTTGGGCGCCCGGCGCACTTGGTCGTGCCCGGCAGACCCTAGCCGCTCGCTCTACGGGCGCATCTAGGGCTCAGCGCGGCTAATGCACCGGCGGGGCCAATGCGCATCTAGGGCTCAGCGCGGTTGGGGTAGCTCGCGCCCGTACCAGGCGCGCACCAGGGCGTGACCGCTGGAGGCCCGCCCGGGCACAATCACCTTGCCTTCAAGCACCAGCTGGGTAAATTCCTCGCGGCTAGCCCAAAAAGCGTGGCCTACCTCTTGCATATCGGCCTTGGGTTCTTGCTGGCCGCCAGCGCGGGCGGTGAAAGCAAACATTAGTGAACGCGGAAATGGCCACGGCTGGCTAGAGCAGTAGCTAGCCTGGCTGATCTTAATGCCGGTTTCTTCTAAAGCTTCACGCACCACTGCCGCCTCTAAAGACTCTCCGGCCTCCACAAACCCGGCCACCACCGAGTAGCGTCCTGGCTGCCAGGTGGCGCCGTGAATTAGCAGTAGACGCTCGGCGTCGTCGGTGATTGCCACAATAATTGCCGGATCGGTACGCGGATAGGTGATATGAGCGCAGGCGGTGCAATGCTTCTCCCAGCCCGCGCAGGCAAGCTTTAAGCTGGCGCCGCAGCGCTCGCAGAATTTAGTGTTTTTGTCCCAAGTTGCTAGGGCCACGGCTGCCGCCGCCAGTTCGCCCTGGTAGGGCTCTAGCATTCCGGCCACTGCCCGTAGCGGCGCAAAGCAGTGCTGCCAGTTCTCTTCTAGCTGCTGGCTGGAGGCCTGCCCGGTAGCGTGCTCAGGAACTTGCGCGACGGCGGCCTGGCGCCCTGCGCTAGGCTGCCCGGCAGCTCGCTTGGGAACCTGCTGTCCCAGGACTTCAACGCGCAGAGCCAAGTAGCTTTTTTCACCATATTTACCCAGGTAGTAAGGCTCTTGGGGGCTAAAGGGTAGCTGCGCCACCTGGGCGTGGTTTAGCTCAAGTAGCTGCTCGGCTTCCATATGGGCGTCGGGTGGGGTTAACCCGCCGTGAGGGGCTTGGCCATAGACATGGTCCGATTTAATGGCCACTTCGCCGCGCGCAGTAACCAGGATGTAGCTGGTGTTGGGCGAGTCTTTAAGCGAGTTCAGGTAGTTGACGTCGTTGCGCCTGGCGGCGTCTCTATCAAACTGTCCGCTAGCCATGGGTAAATCCATGCTTTCAACTATAGGCCGCTTGTATTTTCTAAACTAAAGCCATGAGCTTGGCCTATCTAGATCACGCAGCCACCAGTCCGGTCCGACCCGAAGTGGCTGAGGCTTACGCTAAAGACTTAGTTGATTTTTCTGGCCTGGGTACTAACCCTGCTTCCACCCACAGCAGCGGCCGGCGCGCTGCCGGGGCCCTGTTTGAGGCCCGCGAGCGAGTAGCTGCCCTGCTTGGGGCCAGTGCCCATGAGGTTATTTTCACCAGTGGCGGCTCTGAAGCCGATGCCCTGGCGGTTAGCGGTTTTGCTTTCGACGCCGCCCAGCGCGGCCAGGGGTGCGCCCTGCTAGTTAGCGCCGTGGAGCACCCGGCGGTGCTTGACTCAGCCCAGCGCGCCCAAAATTTTGGCTCCACTACTCGCCTGTTGGCGGTTGACGCCCAGGGCCAGGTGGATTTGGAGGCTTTAGCGCAAACGCTGCAGCAGGTAAGCGTGGATGATGCCCTACTGGTAAGTGTCATGCTGGCTAATAATGAAACTGGCGTGATTGAGCCGCTAAACGAGATTGCCCAGCTGCTTGCCTCCCATGCCACCCACCGCGCTGAGGTTATTGAGCGGCGCGCCGCGAATGGGGGCCGAGCTAAGCGTGTGGGTAGCGCGGCAGTGGCGGCGCTTAGTCCCCAAAACCGGCCCTGGCTGCACACTGACGCTACCGCCGCCGTCGGCAAAATGCGGGTGGATATGGGCCAGCTGCAAGTTGACGCCCTGAGCCTGTCTGGCCACAAGCTGGGAGCCCCGGTAGGGATTGGGGCGCTGGTAGCCAACCGCTCTATGCCGTTGAAAAGCCCTTATGGGGGCGGTGGCCAGGAGCGGGGGTTGCGTTCGGGCACGCAGGATGTGCCCGGGGCGCGAGCTTTGGCTTTAGCCATGGAATTAGCTGAGGGCGAGCGTGAAGCTAAAACTGCCCAGTGGCATCTGTGGCAGCAGCAGTTGCTCGATTGCGCGCGCGCAGCGGGAGGCACGGTTTCTGCTGGGCAAGCCCCCACGATTAGTTCCACCGCGCATGCCTGGTTTAGCGGGGTTGATAGTGAAGCGGTGCTGATGGCTTTGGATATGGCACAGGTGGCGGCCTCTGCCGGTTCGGCCTGCCATGCGGGCGTGGCCGGGGCCTCTCACGTTTTGGAGGCTATGGGGGTTGACGACGACGCCGCTAGCTGTGGCCTGCGTTTCTCCTTTGGCTGGTCTACTACCCAGGCGCAAATTGACGCCGCAGCGGCTGCTTTGGGCGGCGCTATTGAGGTTGGTAGGCGGGCTTGGGCCACGAAAAACAGGTCGAAACTAAATTACCTTTAGGCTTTTGACACCATTGTCTGTAACACTTGTTACATGAGCGCCTATGATCCTAGACAGCGCCGCGAGCCAGCCGCGCCTGAGAATTCCCAGCAAAACGGCTATTTTTCTGCCCAGGATGCCCCTGCCCAGGGGCCTAGCGCAGCCTTTCAGGTTAATTATGACGGCGCCCGCGAGCAGCCCACCACGGCTTTTAACGCTTCTGGTCAGGCCTCCTATGACTATGTAGAACTAGATCCGGTTGTTTACCAAGCCACCCAGGCCATGCCCCCGGTTGGTTCACAGCCTGCCTCTGGCAGCGCTCACGCCGCTCCGCCGGCCACCCAAGCCATGGACCCGATTGACGCGTTCACGCCAGAACCCACCCAGGCCATGCCGCCAGTTATTCAGCCCAAGGGCGCGGGCCAAGATCTGCCTTATGCCACCCAGGCTATGCCGCCAGTTGGTTCACAGCCTGCCTCTGGCGGCGCTCACGCCGCCCCGGCCACCCAAGCCATGCCTGCGGCCACCCAAGCCATGCCTCCAGTTGACGCTCAGGAAGCTTTACCGCCTTCAGTTTCCCCGCGCCGTGTCCGCGCAGCGGGAGCTGTAGGAGCTGGCGCGATGGCAGCAGGCGGCGCGGCTAGTGCGGCTCAGCGTCCGCCAAGTGTGCCGCCAGGCAGTATTCCCCCAGGCAGTGTCCCCCCAAGTAGCATTCCCCCGGGCGGGCCACTTACTGATGATGAGCCCGCTGAGGATGAAGAGCCCACCAAGCGCAGCAAATTTATGCTGTGGTTCATTTTGGCGCTGCTTGCCTTCTTGGCGGTCTGTTTCGCTATTGCTTGGTCTGCTACCGGCAATTCTGTGCCCGAACCCACACCTAGCGCTCCGGCTGTGATTACTCCTTCGTTGGACAGCACGGCTACCCCTGCGCCAACTTCCACCACTAAGCCGCTGGGTAAGTCCTCGCCGTCGCCGACGCAGGAAAATAACAATAACAACAACAATAACAACCAGCCTGTGCAACCTAGCCAGCCTGAATATACTCAGCCGCCGCAGCAGAATTACCCCTCTGCGCCGTCGCAGCCTAGTTACACTTCCCCTTCTCCTTATCCGAACGATCCGGGTAATGATGATGACGACGACGATAACGACGACGACGATGGCAATAATTACATTGTGCCTGGACCAGGTGACCCAAATAACTCAAATAGCTAACAAATATTACTGTTTGACCTAATAAACCCCCGCTTCCAGGTTATTCTCAGACTACTTCCAGCCAAATTTGTTATTAATTTATTGGCTGGTTTAGTCCAGCCGCGCTCCCCAGCTCAAAAATTCGGCGGTAGCGCACATGTAAGAACAGGAGGTGTAGAAATTGAATATACGATTCGTACCATTTAGTCAGTGGGATCGAGACGTTAAAACCAAGTTCTATACCTTAGTAATTGCCGCAGTTATGGTTGTGGCTTTGCTAACCGGTTTGAGCATGTGCGCGCCTGCCGCAAAATCTAAAGGCGGCACCCCTCAAGTTGCGGCAACCACTCACACCCCCACGCCAACAGCTAAACCCTTGGCGGCTGGGTTAGTTAAACCAAAGCCAAAGGACTCTCCCTTGCCTGCGGCTACCGCAACCCCCACTGAAGAGCCCACCTTTGAGCCAGAGCCAACTCCCACCCCAGAACAGAGCACTAGCGCCGCCCCAGAACCTACTAGCGCCCCCACGCAAGCACCCGTTCAGCAGCAGCCAAATATAACTATCCCCACCTCTGCTCCCACTACTAGCACAGAGCAGCACCCTGTCACCCAGCCCACCACTGCCCAGTCCCCTGAAACTAAGGTGCGCCCACGTCGTCCGCGTAACCTTGACCGCTCCAATGAGGCCTACTATCGCAGCTGCCGTGATGCCTACTACGCCGGAGCCACCCCTATCTATTGGGGCCAGCCCGGTTACCGTCGCGGCCTAGACCCCAACGGTAACGGCATTGCCTGCGAAAGCTGGCCGCGCCGCTAAGAGCAGCCAGAGTGAACGCCGAGCTGCAGTTTCACCAACAGCCAGTGCCCAACGGCAGTTTTGATAGAGCGCTCACCACGCGCTGATTTCAATTGACGCTTAAACCTTTACTCCCCTAGAGTCTGGCTTTGCTGGTTTTGTGCCTAAAGGGTGCAAACACCCCAATCTTTAGGAGGCAAATATGCGTGTTTTGGCGGCACTTAGTGGTGGAGTGGATTCTGCGGTGGCCGCCGCACGCTGCGTGGAAGCTGGCTACGACGTCGTCGGCGTACATATGGCCCTTTCACGCAACCGCGCCCAATCACGCTCAGGTTCACGTGCCTGCTGCTCGATTGAAGACGCCTCCGACGCGCGCCGAGCCGCAGACGTGCTGGGTATCCCCTTCTATGTGTGGGACCTATCGGAAGAGTTTGAGGCGCTAGTAATCGAAGATTTCCTAGCCGAGTACCGCGCTGGACGCACCCCCAATCCCTGCATTCGTTGCAATGAGCGGGTTAAGTTTGATGTTTTATTAGAGCGCGCCATGACGCTGGGCTTTGACGCGGTAGCCACCGGCCACTACGCCCGCATTAGTGGCGGCGCTGCCAGTGGCAAGCCTGGAGACACCAGCCAGCTAGAGCTACGCCGAGCAGTAGACACCGTCAAGGACCAGTCTTATGTGCTGGCCGTTTCGGGCCGCCAAGCCCTTTCACGGGCGATTTTCCCGCTGGGAGATGTGGAAAATAAGGCTGCGGTGCGCGCCGAGGCCGCCCGGAGGGGCCTGCCGGTAGCTAGTAAGCCTGACTCTTACGATATTTGTTTTGTGGCCGACGGCGACACGCGTGGTTTCCTTCAGCGCAACCTGGGTGTGCAAGAAGGCCAGATGGTTGACCCTGAAGGAAACGTGCTAGGCACCCACCAGGGCTACTACGGTTTCACTATTGGCCAGCGTAAAGGCTTGGGACTAGACCATCCGGCTGCCGATGGGCGCCCGCGCTACGTTTTAGAAACCCGCCCCGCCACTAACCAGGTGGTGGTAGGCCCAGCCCAGCTGCTTAGCCGCACCACGCTCAGCGCCACTGACTTGATCACTTTGGTTGATGACGCCGACTGGGAGCACGTGAGCTTGCAGCTGCGCGCCCACGGGCGGGCCGTGCCCGCGCAGGTAAAGCTCGACACCCAGGCCGCCACCTTGGAAGCCCAGCTGCAAGAGCCGGTGCGCGGCATTGCGGCAGGCCAGTCACTAGTGGTTTACGACGGCGAGCGCGTACTAGCCCAAGCCACCGTGGCCTAGAACAAGCCAGCGCGCCTAGAAAGCGCCCCACCAATTGCGCCAGCCATGCCGAGCTGGCCATGCCGAGCTGGCCATGCTGGGCTGGCCAGAACCAAAGTAGCTGGCGCCTGGCCCCCTAGGGCTACCCAGCACCTGTGCAGGCGCCAGTGCTCACAAAGCCCACAAAGCTCACAAACAAAGCGTTGGCCCCGGTTAGTTACTAACCGGGGCCAAGGTTTTTAGCTAACAGGCCAGTTAGCGAGTCTTGGCTAGCTCCTCAATCAGCTGAGGTACCACTGTGGACACGTCGCCAACCACGCCAAAGTCTGCCATCTCAAAGATGGGGGCTTCAGAATCGTCACAGATGGCCACAATAGTGCCGGCGCCCTGGATACCACTGGTGTGGTGCACAGCTCCAGACACACCCAGGCCAATGTATAGGCGCGGGGCAATAGTTTCACCGGTCTGGCCTACCTGCGCTGAGCGCTCAATCCAGCCCTCATCGCAGGCCACGCGAGTGGCGCCCACAGCCCCGTTAAGCAGCTGCGCAAGCGAACGGACCAGGTCAAAGTCGCCGTCGACACCACGACCGCCAACCACCACAGTGCGGGCCTGAGCCAGCTGCGGGCCGGCAGCAGCCTCATCTTCGGTGTGGCTAACTACCTCAACGCGCTTAGCGGCCTGGCTTACGCTCACCGCCAGGGTCTCAACCTGGGCTGCAGCCCCACCACAGGGCTCAGCCTCTACCGCACCGGCGCGCAGGCACACCAGCGGCGGGTTGGCGCCAGAGTCAGCACGCAGGTCAAAAGTGGTGTTCCAAGAACCCGAAAGCACCAGCTTGGAGGCGCGCACATGCTGGTCAACAACCTCTAAGCTGGCGGCGTCAGCGATGCAAGCGCTGGCTAGCTTAACGGCGGCGCGACCAGCGATTTCCTTGGCGCGGTGGTCACTACCCAGCAAAATAAGGGCAGGCTTAACCTCGTGGGCGGCAGCAATTACTGCGTCAGCCCCAGCGGCAGAAACCAGCTCGTCAGCCCCGGCGTAATCAGCCACCAGCACGCGGCTGGCACCATAGTTACCCCAAGCGGCGGCGTCGACCTTACCCGAAACTACAGCCACCACATCGGCGCTAGTCAGCGAGCGGGCGGCAGTTAGTAGTTCAACGGCAGCAGCACTGGGGGCGCCGTCACTTAGCCCACCAGCCACCAAAATCGTAGCGTCTAACATATTGCCTTCTCCCCTCACACCAGCTTGTTTTCCACTAGCCAGGTAGCTAGCTGCTTACCGGCTTCACCGGCGTCGGTAACAATTACGCCACCGCTGCGGGCCGGGCGAGCCTGCGCGTCAACCATTTCAATGACGCCGGGGGCCGGCTCGATACCTAAATCGCTAAGCTCCCAAGTATCCAGTGGCTTCTTCTTAGCCGCACGCATGGCTGCGAAGTTGGGGTAACGCGGGTCATTAGCCTGGTCAGTTACAGACACCAGGGCCGGCAGCTGCGCACGTAAAACTTCGTGCACGGTACCCAAGTTGCGCTGCACGTTTACCACATCGCCCTCAACCTCAAGGCTGTGGGCCATGGTCAGGGCCGGCAGGTCCAAAGCGCTAGCCAAGGCCCCAGGCAGCATGGCACTCATCGAGTCCAGCGAGGCCATACCGGTAATAACCAGGTCAACCTCACCAATTTTTTCAATTGCTGCAGCCAATACCCGGGCGGTAGCGACCACGTCGGAGCCAGCCAACGCCTCATCGCTAACCAAAACGGCACTATCTGCCCCCATTTGCAGGGCACGACGCAAACCTTCTTCAGCGTCTTGCGGGCCCATAGAAAGCGCCACAACCTCGCCGTCGTGCTCTTCTACTAAGGACACTGCTGCCTCAACAGCATTTTCATCTAGTTCGTTTAGAACATCGTCCTCGCCACGCACTAGGCGCTCGTCTTCAAGGCGACGTTCGGATTGCACATCCGGTACGTGCTTCACGCAGACCACAATTTTCATAGCAAATAGACTGCCACAGGCCCGCCAGCAACACCATGTTAGGCAAGCCTCATGCTTAACGTTTCACAATTGGCTTGATTAGCCCAGCCCACAAGTACATGTGAGCTGCACCTGTAATCAGCACGTAATATTTATTTTGTCCCACACTGGTTCAAAATGAGAGACAATAACCCTGTGTGTCATATGCAAACCGATGAGGAAGTTCTACTGCCCGCCCCTCTAAGCGAACAGGCAGCATTAAACCCCTACGTTTTGGGCGCTACGCCTAACGACGACGGGGTCGATTTTGTAGTGAACGCCCCTGGTGCAAGTGCAGTTGATCTGTGCTTGATCGACGGCGAAGGTACCAACCTGCGCGAACGCCGTATCGGCATGCATGACCACCTGACCGGCTCCTGGTCAGCCCACATTAGCGGCCTAGGTCCCGGCCAGCGCTACGGCTACCGCGTTTACGGGCCCTGGAACCCCAACGAGGGCTTGCGTTACAACCCTCGCAAGTTCCTCCTAGACCCCTACGCCAAGGCGCTAGCTACTAAAGCAGTCCTAGATGACTCCCTTTACGCCCACAAAGTAGACATCCATGGCCTACCAACCAGTGCCAACTGGGAGATTTCTGAGCTAGATTCCCTGCCCTACGCCGCCATTGGCGTGGTAGCTGACCCCAATTACCAGCCGGTTGCTCCTTCACCGCGCATCAGCGCCGCTCAGCGTGTGATTTACGAAACCCACGTGGTGGGTCTAACCAAGCAGCTAGAAGCTATTCCTGAAGATCTGCGCGGCACCTACGCCGGTGTAGCCCACCCGGTGATGATTGAGTACCTAAAGAACCTGGGTGTAACCACCATTGAGCTACTGCCTATCCACGCCAAGTTCGACGAACCCTGGCTAACCCGCCGTGGCCTTAGCAACTACTGGGGTTACTCCACCTTGTCTTACTTTGCCCCTGAGCCCACCTACGCCACCAAGGCCGCCCAGGAAAGCGGCCCCCAGGCAGTGCTTAATGAAGTGCGTGCCATGGTCTGCGCCCTGCACGAGGCCGGGCTGGAAGTAGTTTTGGATGTGGTCTACAACCACACCGCTGAAGGTGGTTTCGATGGCCCCACCCTATCTCTGCGCGGCTTTGATGATCTGGGCTACTACCTGCACGATCCGGTAAACAAGCGCCAGTACCTGGATGTTACCGGCACCGGTAACACGGTAGACTTCCGTAACCGCCTAGCTATCCGCCTCACCCTAGACTCGCTGCGCTACTGGGTTAGCGAGATGGGCGTGGACGGTTTCCGTTTCGACCTAGCCGTAACCCTGGGCCGCCACGCCGGTGAGTGGCGCCGCGACCACCCGCTACTGGTGGCCATGACTACCGACCCGGTTTTGTGTTCCAAGCTGTTAATTGCTGAACCTTGGGATGTGGGCCCGGGAGGCTGGCGCACCGGCGAGTTCCCCACCCCATTCCTCGACTGGAACGACCGCTACCGTGGGGCTCTACGTGAATTCTGGCTCAGTGACCCCAAGGAAATGAGTCACGGCAACAACGGCCATGATGCCCGTGAGCTAGCTACCCGCATTGCTGGTAGCGCAGACCTGTTCGCCTGGGGTGACACCGTGCACGGCCGCACCCCGCTAGCCAGTGTGAACTTCGTTACCGCCCATGATGGTTTCACCCTGCACGATCTAACCACTTACAACCACAAGAACAATGTTGCCAACGGCGAGGACAACCGTGACGGCACCTGGGATAACCGCTCTTGGAACCACCATGATTTTGATGGTGAAGCAGACCAGGTTCCTGGCGCTGAAATCGTCAACATGATGCGTTTGCGTAGCGCGCGTAACCTACTGGGCACCTTGTTCATCTCCTCTGGCACTCCCATGCTGCTAGGTGGTGACGAGTTTGGCCGCACCCAGGGTGGTAACAACAACGCCTACTGCCAAGATAACGAGATTTCCTGGTACGACTGGAACTTAAAGACTTGGCAAAAAGAACTAATTGCCACCACCAGCTACCTAATTAAGCTGCGTCAGCAGCACCCAGCGCTGCATCGCCGCCAGTTCGCTACCGGTCAGGTTGCCCCTGGGGACGAGATTCCCGACCTGTCCTGGTACGACATCACCGGTAACCTCATGCGCCCTGAGCAGTGGCATGACAACTACACCCGTGTACTTTCCATGCTGCGTTCAGGTAAGCCCTTTGGTGACAGCGATGCCCTGATCCTGATTAACGGCACACTCAACCCGCATGAAATTAAGCTTCCTGCCGGGCGCGGCGACGACTACGAACTGGCTTGGTACTCGGTTTGGGACACCCCCCACGCTGATTACGCCCTGTTTGATGACGACGACGACGACACCGACTCTGTGACCACCTCGCTGGCTCAGCCTGGCTCCATGATTGCTTTGTCGCCCCTAAGCATGCGTATCTACCTGACTAAGCCTAAGCGTCAGGCCCGTTACAATGGGGCTCATGACGCAGTCGACACAGCCAACTAAGGCAGAACAGGCGCTAGCCAATTCCACTGACGAGGCTTCTTTGCGGCGCACCCAGGCGCGCAGTGAAGAAATTGCCGCCCAGATCGGTGAGCATCCCGAATATTTCCGGATGCTCACCGGTGCTCGTCCTACCGGGCACCTACACCTGGGCCATTACTTTGGCACTATGCAGTCTTGGAAACAGCTCCAAGACGCCAATGTAGACACGTGGATTTTGGTTGCCGATTACCAGGTAATTACCGACCGCGACGGCGTAGGCCCGCTGCGTGAGCGGGTTTTGTCGCTGGTTGCTGACGCTTTGGCGGTGGGTGTGGACCCTAAACGTTCCACTATCTTCACCCACTCGGCCGTGCCAGCGGCCAACCAGCTCATGCTGCCCTTCCTGTCGCTGGTCACCGAGGCCGAACTGCACCGCAACCCCACCGTCAAGGCGGAGCTGGAAGCCACCAACGGGCGCGCCATGAGCGGGCTGCTGCTGACCTACCCGGTGCACCAGGCGGCCGACATCCTCTTCTGCCAGGCCAATCTCGTGCCGGTCGGCAAGGATCAGCTCCCGCATCTGGAGCAGGCCCGGCTGATCGCCCAACGCTTCGATAAGCGCTACGGGCGCGCCGTCAAGAAGCACCCGGTCTTCCGCCGCCCGGAGGCTCTCCTCTCCGAGGCGCCGCTGCTCCTGGGCCTGGACGGGGAGAAGATGAGCAAGTCGCGCGGCAACACCATCGCCCTGCGCATGAGCGCCGATGAGACCGCCAAGGTCCTCAGGAAGGCGAAGACGGACTCCGACCGGCGCATCACCTATGACTCGGCCGCCCGCCCGGAGGTGACCAATCTGATCATGCTGGCGTCCCTGTGCGGGGCCGGGGCGCCGGTCGAGATCGCCGAGAGGATCGGCGACGGCGGGGCCGGGGCCCTCAAGAAGCTGACCACGGAGGCGGTCAACGAGTTCTTCGCCCCGATCCGCGCGCGCCGGGCCGAGTTCGCGGCTGACGAAGGGTTCCTGCTCGGCGTGCTCCATGCGGGCAATGAGCGGGCGAACGCCGTGGCGAATGAGACGCTGGAGGCCGTGCGCACCGCCATGGGCATGGATTACTGAACCTGTACTGAGACCGCCGGGATCCGTCCATGAGCGACATCGTTCTGCGCGATCTGGAACCCGAGGAGCTCGATTCACCCGAATTGCGGAGTCAGCTGCGGTCGGCGACTCCCGCAGCCCGGCGTCCTATAAGCACCTCGTGCTCGCGATCCTCGTGATCTTCATCGTCGTCGGGGCGAGGCGGCCGGGACCTGCGTCCGGCGCGGCCCGACGGCAGGGCTCGGAGGAGGGGGACGCCCGCACTGGTCGGGCGGCGTCCTCGCCGGGAGTCGCCGGACAGGCGGAGGCGATGGCGGGACACGCGGTGCGGAGATGACGCGGATGCGCATGACCCCGTACGCTTGGTCTGTGACCGCGAACACCACGCGCAGTGACGCGTCCCAGCCCCCCGTCCCACCGACCTCGGCCCCCGACGTCCCGGTACCGGCGCCCTACTCCCCCATCGGCCGCATCCCGGTCATCGAGGTCTTCCCCGTCGTCGAGGACGGGCGCTGGCCGGCCAAGGCCGTACCCGGTGAGGTCATCCCGATCCGCGCCACCGTCTTCCGAGAGGGCCATGACCGCTTCGGCGCCACCGCCGTTCTCGTGCGTCCCGACGGCACCGACGGCCCCAGCGCACGGATGTACGAGATCGCCGCCGGCCTGGACCGCTACGAGGCCCGTCTGGCGCCCGACACCCCCGGTGACTGGGGGTTGCGGGTCGAGGGCTGGTCGGACCCCTACGCCACGTGGGCGCACGCGGCCGGCATCAAGGTGCCCGCCGGCATCGATGTCGCCCTCATGCTCGAGGAGGGCGCGCGCGTGCTTCAGCGCGCCGCCGAGGTCCCCGGCCGGCAGGTCGACGACGTCGACGCCCTGCAATCAGCCGCAGGGCGTCTACGCGATCAGACCCGCTCCGACGACGAGCGGCTGGCCGCGGGCATGTCCGAGGCCGTGATCGCCGCCCTGAGCCGCCTGCCCCTGCGCGACCACGTCTCGCCGAGTCCCACCTACCCCCTCCAGGTGGATCGCGAGCGGGCCCTGGCCGGATCCTGGTACGAGATCTTCCCGCGATCACTGGGTGCGACCACCGACGCCCGCGGCCATTGGCGCACCGGCACGCTGCGCAGCGCCACCACGCATCTGGATCGCATCGCGGCCATGGGATTCGACGTCCTCTACCTCACCCCGATCTCCCCCATCGGCGCCACCAACCGCAAGGGCCGCAACAACACCCTCAACGCGCGCGAGGACGACCCGGGCTCGCCCTACGGCATCGGCTCACCCGCCGGCGGTCACGACGCGATCCACCCGGACCTGGGCACCTTCGTCGACTTCGACGCCCTGGTCGCGCACGCACGCGACCTCGGTATGGAGGTGGCCCTGGACCTGGCCCTCCAGTGCTCCCCGGACCACCCGTGGGTGAGTGAGCACCCGGAGTGGTTCACGATTCTGGCCGACGGCTCGATCGCCTACGCGGAGAATCCGCCCAAGAAGTATCAGGATATCTACCCCCTGAATTTCGACAACGACCCCGAGGGCATTTACGCCGCGATTCTTCAGGTCGTGCGCACCTGGATCGATCACGGTGTGACGATCTTCCGAGTGGACAATCCACACACCAAGCCGCTGACCTTCTGGCAGCGTCTGCTGCGCGAGGTCCGCTCGACCAACCCCGAGGTGCTGTTCCTGGCCGAGGCCTTCACCCGCCCGGCGATGATGCGCACCTTGGGGGAGATCGGCTTCCACCAGTCCTACACCTACTTCGCCTGGCGCAACACCAAGGAGGAGCTGACCGACTACATGGTCGAGCTCTCCCAGGACACGGCCCATATCCTGCGCCCCGCGTTCTGGCCGACCACCCACGACATCCTCACTCCCTTCATGACCAACGGCAAGGTCCCGGCCTTCAAGCTGCGTGCCGTCCTGGCCGCGACCATGTCGCCGACATGGGGCATCTACTCGGGCTACGAGCTGGCCGAGTCGGTTCCGCGCCCCGGATTCGAGGAGCAGCTCAACAACGAGAAGTACGAGTTCAAGCGGCGAGATTTCGCCGCTGCGCGTATCAATGGCATCGAGGAACTGCTCACGCGTCTGAATGCCGCTCGCGTCGCCCACCCGGCTCTGCGCCAGCTGCGCGACGTGTGGTTCCACGGCACGAGCGACGACGCCCTGATCGCCTACTCCAAACGGATCGACGCCGCCCACTGCCCCACGGGGGAGGACGACGTCGTGCTCACCGTCGTCAACTTGGATCCGCACGGGGCTCGCGAGGGCGAGGTCTACCTCAACCTCGAGCAGTTGGGCCTGCCCGCGGGCACCGACGGCTCGCGCCCGGTGCTGCGGGTGACCGACGAGCTGACCGGCGACGAGTTCGAGTGGAGCGGTACCAATTACGTGCGTCTGGATCCCTTCGGCGGCCAGGTGGCGCACGTCCTGCGCGTCGAACCTTTGTGAGGCCCGGCGCGCAGTCGGGGCGGGGTGGTCCCCTCGTCCCGACCGCGTGCCACGGTCCCTCCTCCTTCGCCGCACATCCCCTCGCCGCTCGTCCTCGAAAGGTCATCGTGTCCGTTCCCTTCCCGTCGGCACCCGCCCTCCCGGCGTCCGTCGCCGTCCCCGCCCTCGACGCGTATCCGGCGCTCCTGCCGGCCACGCCGAGCGGGTCCGCAATCGCGGGGCGGCCCTTCGAGTCCAGGATGTTCATCCCGGGCGTCCCCAACCTGCCGATCCAGCCGCGGCCGGGCCTGTCGTCGGATCCGCAGTGGTTCCGCACAGCCGTGTTCTACGAGGCGCTGCTGCGCTCCTTCGCGGACTCCGACGGCGACGGGGTCGGCGACTTCCGGGGGCTGGCCTCCCGTCTGGACTACCTGGCGTGGCTGGGCGTGAATGCGCTGTGGATTCCGCCCTTCTATCCCTCCCCCATGCGCGACGGCGGCTACGACATCTCCGACTACACGGGCATCGACCCGCGCTACGGCACCATGGAGGACTTCCGCGACCTGGTCCACCAGGCCCATGAGCGCGGCATCCGCGTCGTCATCGACATGGTCCTCAACCACACCTCCGACGTCCACCCCTGGTTCCAGGCCTCGCGCTCGGACCCCGACGGACCCTTCGGTGATTTCTACGTGTGGGCCGACGACGATTCCGGCTACGCCGGCACCCGGATCATCTTCGTGGATTCTGAGGAGTCGAACTGGTCCTACGACGTCGAGCGCGGTCAGTTCTTCTGGCACCGGTTCTTCTCCCACCAGCCCGATCTCAACTACAACAATCCGGCCGTGGTCGAGGCCATCCACGACGTCATCCGCTTCTGGGCGCGTACCGGCGTCGACGGGTTCCGCCTGGACGCCATCCCCTACCTGGCCGAGGAGGAGGGCACCAACTGCGAGAACCTGCCGGGCACGCACGACGTCATCGCGGGCATCCGCAGGATGCTCGACCAGGAGTTCCCGGGCACGATCACGATCGCCGAGGCCAACCAGTGGCCGGCCGACGTCGTGGAGTATTTCGGTACCCCCGAGACCCCCGAGTGCACGATGTGCTTCCACTTCCCGGTCATGCCGCGCATCTACTACGCCCTGCGTCAGGGGTCGGCGACCGCCATCCGCTGGGTGCTCGAGCGCACTCCGGCGATCCCGGCGCACGGCCAGTGGGGCACGTTCCTGCGCAACCACGACGAACTGACCCTGGAGATGGTCACCGACGACGAGCGCACCATGATGTATCGGTGGTACGCCCCCGAGGATCGCATGCGCGCTAACATCGGCATCCGGCGGCGTCTGGCGCCCCTGCTGGACGCCTCGCGCACCGAGACCGAGCTCGCCATGGCGCTACTGCTCTCCCTGCCGGGCTCGCCCTGCCTGTACTACGGCGACGAGATCGGCATGGGTGAGAACATCTGGCTGGAGGACCGCGACGCCGTGCGCACCCCCATGCAGTGGGACG
>ERZ772906.961-NODE-961-length-16274-cov-5.629447_pt1 | contig 16274 bp, 10 predicted proteins | sample MGYA00511338_ERZ772906 | MGnify/ENA primary metagenome ERZ772906 (study PRJEB29015, sample SAMEA2738076) | human oral metagenome | biome: human oral; feature: human-associated habitat; material: saliva | place: China | collected 2212 ... | reverse complement strand
GAATCAGCATAAAGCTTGTCAGTACAAGCTTTATGCTGAAATATAGTTTTTAAGGGACGACTAAATAAATATTAAAAATTTACATTCCTATTCCTGTACCAACTCCACCAACCTGACTGTCGTTTTTCTTTTCTTGAAAATCGTTAGAAATATTAGTTTTATTTGTTTGGAATTGTCTTTTTGTATTACCAAATTTCCAAGTAAGTGTTAATCCTATTTGCTGAACAGGAATCACTATATTTACACGTTGCGTAAAGTCAGTTCCTTCGCTATAAGTGTTTTGTTTTATTTTTCCAGAGAATGGAGTAAAGTAGTTTAAAGCTACATTTAGTTTTTCGTTAAAGAAATCTTTCGATAAAGCTAAATTTATCATATCAAATCCTTGACTATAACCTTGCAATGTATATCGTTTTGTCATACCTCCGGTATATATACTTGCTTTCACATTCCAAGGCAAAGTTTGTTGTATTCCTATAAAAGCAGTAGCTTGCCAAGCATATTTTTTTTGATTAAGTTTATTAGAACGCATATCTCCATAATCTAATCCACCATTAAGAAAAATACGTGTATTTGGCGTTATAGAATAGTTTATGAATGTGTTTAAATTAGTCCAACGGCTACGCACAATATTACCATAAGTAGTGTTCAATAAACCGTTAGCATCCATAAACGAATATTGTTCTATCTGATTGTTTGCAAATGCTTCGCCTAAAGTAAGATTTATCATAAATTTTGGAGTAAAAGCATTGAATACAACACTTATGTTGTGGCTTTTTTCTACATCAAGGTCTGGATTACCGTATGTAAGTACAGTTGGTATAGAACGATCGATATATGGATTTAAGAATGTAATTCCCGGACGCGAAATGCGCATATTGTAGTTTATACCAATATTTAGCGTAGCCCCTATATTATAGCTAAAGCTTGCCGAAGGTACTAAATTATTGTAGCTTCGTTTAAAATTAGAACCATGTCCGAGTATAAATTCTACATTCTCCCATGTATGTTCGTAACGTGTACCAAATTTAGAACTAAACTTACCCAAAGTTAATTTATATTCTATATACGATGCTAAAATGCTTTGTGTATTTTTGTAGTTTACACTGTTAGTGGCGTTCAGAACTTCGTTTCCACTTATTATATTGTAATATTTAGAATCGGAAGTATTTCTTCGTCCTATAAATTTAGCACCTATATTAAGTGTTTGTATTTTAGACAAAGGTGTTGTATAGTCAGCTTGAAATGTATGTTCTGTACCACGCATTTCAGAATCAGAATGTAAATCGTTTAATGTTAGTGGTATTCCCACAGGTAATGGGTCGTAAATGTTTCTACTTTCTGTTGTTGTAGGGTTTGTAGTGAACAGATAACTCAAGGTAATGTTACTTGTTTTATTGTGGTTTAAAAAGCGTTGATAGTCTATGTTTCCATTAAAAGAAGTGTTTTTATTGTGTGTCATCATATAGTTTCCATACGAAAACCCACTGCCATACATACCACCAGAGAAAATTGTTGTTGGATGTCCGTTACTCTTTATGTTGAAATTCATTAAACCAATAGAAGCTCCTATATTGCTTAACGAATCTATGTCGTAACCCAAACTAAAGTTTGCCATATTGAAAGGCACTTTTGTTTTACTTGTTTGAAACGAATTCATTTTCGACCCATCAGAAGCAATACGTTCTGTTGTAAGTTCCATTTTTCCTGTTTGCGAATGGTTGTGCGTTACATTAGCACTGTAGGTTAGTTTTCCTTGTTGTCCGCTTACAAATACAGAACCATTCCAACCAAAGTTATTAATCATACCACTAATACTTCCATTGTAACCGTTCATATTATTTTGTTTTCCACTTATTTTATTCATCACAATGTTTAAAACACCACCAACTCCTTCAGCATCATATTTTGCGCCAGGGTTAGTTACAACTTCAATTGACTTAACTGAAGATGCAGGCATCGATTTAAATATCTGTGAAGGATTAGCAGAAAACATTACATTTGGTTTGCCATCTACATAAACTTTAAAAGAACCTTGTCCGTTTACAGTAATATTATCTTGTCCGTCTACCGTTACCAATGGAACTTTACGCAACATATCGAGTACAGTTTTCGATTTAGAATCAACATCGTTCTCTATATCATAAGTCATTTTGTCGGTTTCCATTTTTACAAGTGGCTTTTGTGCTACAACTTCCACACCTTTCATCATTTTTTCATCGTCTTGAATTAAGATAGTTCCAAGATTTAAAGTAGTGTTTGCTGCACTAATATGCACTTTTCGTGTTATAATTTTACGCCCAATAGAACTTATTGTAAGTGTAAAATTGCCTGTTCCTTCTACTTTTTGCAATATTTTACCATTATCATCGGTAACAGACATAGCAATAGGTTTATCTAATTTCCCATTTTTAAACACACGAATAGTAGCAAACGATTCGCTTTCACGTGTAATAGAATCGAGCAATTCACCTATAATGGTGTTTGTTTGTGCATTCATTATTGTGGCTATCCACATTAATGCAAATGTTAGTAATGTTTTTTTCATATTATTGTTTTTGTATTTTATTTTTGCACAAAGATAAATATAATATAAAGTAGCCGAAAATAAATTTCGACCACTTTATTTATTTTTTCGACGAAAAGACATTTTTAATTTACTTGCGATTCTATTTTGTGGCGAATACCTTTCATTGAAGTAAGAAAAGCTTTGGCAGAACCAAACTTCAGGTTCATATCTAAACGAATTGGAATATGGTTTTCGTCGTCGGTTACAAAAAAGTTGGCTATATTACGCCACTTATCATCGTCCTTTTCGTAATAAGCAAGTTCTAAACAACGATATTTTTTGTCGTTATCAGCTTTTATTGTTTTCTTACCATTATAAATGATACGTGCAGGAGAGAGCGATTTTCCATCAACCAATGGGAAGTTTACAACAAATCCTTTTTTCCAATTTGCAGGATTAAAACTTCTTGCCCTTAAAAAAATACTCATCATATCATAAACACATTCTTTTGGCGAACTAGTTTTCCAATGTTGTTCTCCATCATTGTCTATTCTATGTTGCTTAACTTGTATTTTTCCTTTTGGATAAGAATAAAAAACTTCATCTACAGTATATCTTTTACCTTCCTTTGCTCCTTTACGATAATAAAGTGGTTCCAAATCCTTTGTATTGTAACAAAGCAATGTATCACGCATTATAAAATACTTATCTAACTTTCCATTTCCACGCGTTGTTAACGAAGCACGAAAAGCAGGAGTTCCTTCGTAAGTAGAAGAAATAGTATACCATGAAGCAGTTCCTACCTTTACCCAAACAAATTTCCAATTGAAATAAAGATTGTAGTTTAAGTATTCGCCACTATTAAAAGCTGTATTACGAAAAGAACATTGTGCCGAAGTAGATACTGAAAACAACAGTAAAAGAGACACGATATAAAATTTTAATATTTTCATATTATCCCCGTTTTTCTTGTTTGTTACATAATATTCTTATTTCTTCTTTTAAAAAGAAAAAGAAAAGAGTAGTATGATATGCTGTGGATAACGTTCATAAGTTTTTTATCCATTTCTTGCATATTTAGTTATCAACCCGTGAATAAAAGTTATCCACAACTAAAATATTTGTTTTCTTATTGATATTCAACTCATATAAGAAGTTATCCACATTTCCACTCTATCTTGCAAAGATAATAAGTTTATATCTTTAATCTTACAAAAGCTGTGTAAAACTTCTATAAAAACACGTTAATAACTCTGTGGTTATCCCCTATATCTCTCCTTCCTTTTATCGATTGTGGATAAGTGTATAGTTATTTTAAAGTTATTAACCGAGTTATTCATATAGTTATCCACAATTTGGAAATATGTTGGTTAATATCGGTATATACTATATGCTTTATGATTTCAATATCGGGCTAAGTATAATAAAAATAACTAAAAAACAGCGGTATTCAGTAATTTTGCAGTACTTTTGTAATTTAAAACAATAGGATAAAAAATGAATCTTACAAGCATAGTAAATAAATTGTACTTCCAACCTCGTAGACGTGAATTAGAGCGTTATATTAACGAGGGAGAAGCTATCCAACACGAAATATTACAATACTTGATAAAACGTGGAAAAGATACTGAATATGGAAGAAACCATTTGTTTTATACTATCAATTCATATGAAGACTTTGTTCAAAATATCCCTGTAAATACCTACGAAGAATTAAAAGGCGATATCGACCGTATGCGACACGGAGAAAAAGATATTTTATGGCCTGGACAAGTAAAATGGTATGCAAAGTCGTCTGGTACTACAAACGATAAAAGTAAGTTTATTCCAATTACCGAAGAAGGTTTACAATCTTTACATTATCAAGGAGGTAAAGATGTTTTGGCTTATTATTTAAGCAATAATCCTAATAGTAAAATTTTTAGTGGAAAAGGTCTTATTCTTGGTGGAAGTCATTCACCAAACTATAATCTACCTAATTCGCTTGTAGGAGATTTAAGTGCTATTCTTATAGAAAATATAAATCCCTTAGCCAATCTTGCACGTGTACCTTCAAAAGAAGTAGCATTATTAAGCGATTTTGAAGTAAAACGTGATCGTATTGCACAAGAAACACTTTCAAAAAACATTACCAATCTTTCGGGAGTTCCATCGTGGATGTTATCAGTTTTAGTACGCGTAATGGAACTTTCTGGTAAGAAACATCTGCAGGAAGTTTGGCCAAACATAGAAGTTTTCTTCCATGGAGGCATCGCTTTTACCCCTTATCGTGAACAATACGAACAGCTTATTACAAAGTCGGATATGAAGTATATGGAAACCTATAATGCTTCAGAAGGATTTTTTGGTATTCAAGACGACCCAACTGATAAAAGTATGTCGTTAATGCTTGATTATGGCGTGTTCTATGAGTTCTTACCTATGGACGAGATTGACAGCGAAAAACCGAATATTGTTCCATTAGAAGGAGTAGAAGTAGGGCGCAATTATGCAATGCTTATTAGTACTGCCTGTGGATTATGGCGTTACGAAATAGGAGATACCATTCAGTTTACTTCTATTCGCCCTTATAAATTCTTAATTACAGGGCGCACAAAGTATTTTATCAATGCTTTCGGTGAGGAACTTATAATGGATAATGCTGAAAAAGGTATAGAAGTAGCTTGTAAAGCTACTGGTGCGCAAATATCAGATTATACAGCAGCACCAATTTTTATGGATGCTAATGCTAAATGTCGTCATCAATGGCTTATTGAATTTACAAAACAACCCAACGATATTCACGATTTTGAACGCATTTTAGACAGTAAGTTACAAGAAATTAATTCCGATTACGAAGCCAAACGTTTCCATGATATAACATTACAGCAATTAGAAGTTGTGGTAGCCAGAAAGGAATTATTTAGCGATTGGCTAAAATCGAAAGGCAAACTTGGTGGACAACACAAAGTACCACGCTTATCGAATAGTCGTAAAAACATCGAAGAAATGTTATCGATGAATACAAAAAACGAAGACTTAGGTTAAACACATCAAATTGTATACAAGCTGTAAGGCGATATTAAACAAACAATATTTAAAGAAGTTATGAACAAACAGAGCATCAAGAATACAAGTTGGAAAGCAGGAAGTATAATCGTTTTCTGCTTATTTATGCTTACTGTTTTCTCATGTGCTAGAATGGGAAATCCTGATGGTGGTTGGTACGACGAAGAACCACCACGTATTCTCGGAACATCTCCTGCAGATGGTTCTATTGATGTGAATAGTAAAAAAGTTACCATTCTCTTCAACGAGTTTATAACACTCAACAATCCAACCGAAAAGGTAGTGGTATCGCCTCCACAATTAGAAACTCCTGAAATAAAAGTAAGTGGTAAGCATATTACAATTGAATTGCAAGATAAACTTAAGGAAAATACTACTTACACAATAGATTTTTCGGACGCTATTGCCGATAATAACGAGGGCAATCCATTAGGAAATTACACTTATTCGTTCTCTACGGGTAATACAATCGATACAATGGAAGTGGCAGGATATGTGCTTGAAGCGCAGAACTTAGAGCCTGTAAAAGGTATTTTAGTAGGATTATACAGCAATTTAAACGATACAGCTTTCCAACGTCAACCTATGTTACGAGTTGCACGTACCGATGGAAGCGGGCGTTTTATAATAAAAGGTGTGGCAAAAGGCGATTATCGCATTTACGCTTTACAAGATGTTGATGGCAATTATAGATTTAGTCAGCAAAGCGAAAAATTAGCTTTTACTCCTGAAATCATTGTTCCTTCATCGAAACCAGATGTTCGTCAAGACACAATTTGGCGCGATTCTTTGCGGATTTCCGATATAAAACGTGTTCCTTATACACATTTCCTTCCCGACGATGTTGTACTTTCGGCCTTTACTGAAGTGCAAACCAATCGTTATTTACTGAAGTCGGAGCGAAAAGAAGCCGATCATTTCACCCTGTTTTTCAGTTATGGCAATGCCGAATTACCAAAAATTAAAGGTTTGAACTTTAATGAAAAGAATGCTTTTATAACTGAACCCAGTCTGAATCAAGATACAATTACCTACTGGCTTCGCGATACAATGCTCGTAAATCAAGATACTTTGCGCATGCAGCTATCTTATTTAGCAAGCGATTCATTAGGTGCGTTGGTAAGTCAGACCGATACTTTAGAAATATTATCGAAAGTTCCGTATGCAAAACGAATGAAACAGCATAAGGAAGAATACGATAAATGGAAAAAACAGCAAGATAAAAACAAAGAAAAGGGTAATCCATATCAGGCGGAATACCCTAAAAAACCTTTAGACGCAAGAATAAAAATAGGTTCGCAAATAGCACCCGACGAGAATCCAATATTTATTTTGCCGTCGCCAGTGGCTGTCTGCGATACATCGAAAATACATCTTTACGAACGAATAGATACAGTTTGGCAACGAGCCAAATATCAGTTTGGTAGTGTGCCAGGTATTCCTCGGCAATACAAACTTGTAGCTGCATGGGATTTTGGACACGAATACAATCTTGAAGTCGATTCTGCTGCCTTTATTGATATTTATGGCAAGGCATCTGGACAGATAAAACAGAGCATTAAAGTAAATTCGCCCGATGAATATAGTACACTTGTCGTTTCGTTACAAGGTATGGACGGCAAAAACTGCTTGTTGCAATTACTAAACGAATCGGATAAACCTGTAAAGGAAGTAACTGCAAAAAACAACGAAGCAATCTTCTATTATGTAAGGCCAGGTATATTTTACCTACGCTTAATAGTAGACGACAACGATAATGGACGTTGGGATACAGGACTTTACAATACGAAGCAGCCAGAAACAGTTTACTATTATTCAAAAGAAATAGAATGTAAAGCCAAACGCGATGTAAGAGTTTCGTGGAATCCACGCCAAACACCGCTTTATTTGCAAAAGCCAGCTAAGATAACTAAGCAAAAAGCGGAGGAAAAACAAAAGATAAGAAAGCGAAACTATGAGCGTGCCAAGAAGTTAGGATTAGAATATAATCCTAAAAATGGAGTAGTAGAAAAGGTGAAAAAGAAGAAGCAAAAGAAATAGTATTAAACCCTTTGTTTTAAAGGGTTTCAAAAAGACAGAAAATTTATAATTACAATTTTTTATTTTGTAATTATGATTTAAAAAAACGTAATTATATTTTTTGAAGAATGTAATTACGTTTTTTTATTTGCTAACTAAATATTCTTATTCTTTAATTTTATATTTGAAAGAAGCTTAAGTTCCTTTTTGTTTAGTATCTTTAGAACTTTGTTCTAAATAGATATTTCCTAAGTTCAAAAAAATTATAACTATCCAAAAATTTAGTAGTTCACCTTTATATATATAGTGTATAACTAACCCCAATAATGAAACTAAAAGATATTCATAAGATATTTTCCTTTCGTTTATAAGATTATTCTTTATTGGTATCTTTTTTAAGAATATACCTAATATAAAGCCAATGAGAACTAAAAGGACTATACTTGCTGATACTGCCAAAAGATACCAATATATATTAGACGAACTTAATATAGGTTCTAAAACAAATAAAAGAATGAAAAGTAGTATTCCTTTATTTATCCATTGCATTCTATTTAGTTTCTTATTTAATAGCTTCATCTTTTTCTATTTGATTAAGTTGAATATTTTATTATTCATTTGCAAAGATACAATTTTTTTCAAACTTTTTTTATTTGAATTGATTTATATCGATAATTATATGGTCATATTAAATCAATCTGCATTTTTTTGTTAGTTAATAACATAGTTAGTTTTTGTAATTTTATAGTCTTGATCGTTCAGACACTCCAGCATTACTTCCATTATATCTATTTTTCTGTAAGTTAAATTTATATGAAAACTGATAATATAATTCCGTTTATTCCACCTTTAAAATTATCTAAAAGCCGATTTGTTTCTCGTTCTCTTCCTATGAAATTATAGTCGGAAACAGCCACTCCATAAACAAATTTCTTGCACATAACTTGATGCTCTAATCCATCTTACAAGTGCAAATACAATAAGAAAAAAGAAATAACACATGTATGTATCACACAAACTTGTGTTATTATATAAACTAAAAGATAGATGATTGTAATGTGCTTGATAGATATTAATACTTTAGCAAATTACATATTAATACACAATATTTTTAACGTCCTTTCTTTACCATTCTTTTCGAGAAATAGAAGAGTGGAAGGTAAACTAAAATAGCCGAAATAACACCTGCGATAGCATCTACAAGATAGTGAGCTTGAATATAAACTGTGGCACAACAAAGTAAAAAATAGAGCGGAGCAAGTATAGCAAGTAGTTTATAATTACGCGCATGTGCTATTAAGAACATACAAATAGTGCTAATTCCAACGTGAGAACTTGGAAAAGCTGCTGTAGGACGTTCGCCAGCTGCCTTAGCATCTTCTACTAAATGATAGAAAAAACCATCGGTATATCCAGGACTTGGCAAACAATCTTGATGAAAATTAAAGTAATCGTGTATATTAGGAAATATTCCTGCTACAATCTTTTCCATTCCTACTGCTTTATAATAGAATGTAGGACCTGCTACAGGAATAAAGATAAAAATTACATAATAGATAAAAAACGATGCCAACATGATGAAAGCAACACGTTCGAATTCCTGATATCGACATATGAAATAGTAGAATACCGTTAATGCAATCATAGGATAATAGGCTGCGTAACCCATATCGAATAACTCGCTGAAAATAGCATCGGGTAATTCTTTAGAGAACAATAGAGCTGGCTGGCAACCAAATATATTTTGTTCCCATTGTGCAAATAAATGGTCGAGATTAGGCAATAGTCTATTGAACTCGAAAGTATCAGGATACCACCATGCTAATAATCCAAGTTGTGCAGCTACTCTTGTAAGACGAGTAAAGCGACAAGGAAAGATGCGATATACTAACCATAATGCAGCTGTCATAGCAATGATGCGCATTCGTCCGTAAATCATTACTTCGAGTGCTTCTATTTTAGTGTAAAAAAACACTATTAGTATGAACGTGAATGCCATATAGGCTGCCGCAGCCCATTCTATAGCCATCAATCCTTTTAGAGGTTTTTTCTCTATTTGGAAGAGGTCGAGTATGAATTTTACCATTTTGTTTTTTATATCAGTTATCCTTTTTTTAAATCCAATTATTTTCTTTGTACCAATCCATTGTTTCTTTCACACCTCGTTCTAAGTCATATTCTGGACGATAACCAAGTTCGTCGATGGTTGGTTGTATGTTACAACGCCAATTTCGTTGTTTCAAAATTTGATATTTATCGTTGTTCAGTGGCGAAAGTTTACCTGTAACACGTCCAAAGATATCGCCAAAGAAAGTTACTATGCGCAAAAAGGCAATAGGAGCCTTTATTCTAATCCACCAAGGTTTACCCAATTCTGCATGGATAAGATTGCTGAAAGTGGTACTTTGATATACTTTTCCGTCGGTTAGGAAATATGCTCTTCCTGTTTTTCCCTTATCAATAGCCAGGAAAACAGCTTGAACAAGGTCTTTTACATATACAAATGTAATGTCTTGACGCTGAAAACCCACCGAAAAGTCTATATGCCCTTTTATAGATTTAGCCATAAGGAAGTAGTCTTTTTCCCTTGGTCCGTACACACCTGTAGGGCGAAGAATAATGTAAGGTAATGTCTTTCCGTTATAAGAAGTATTTGCCAAAACCTTTTCAGCCTGTAGTTTACTCTCTCCATAAGCTGTATTTGGGCGTGGAGTATCGTTTTCCTCAATGTCTTTGTAGGGAAGTTGCTCGTGAATAGCACCAAAAACGCTGAGACTTGAAACGAAAATAAAACGTTCAACAGGCATATTCAGCGATAAAATTGCATTTGCAAAATGCTGCGTTCCTTGTGTGTTTATGCGGAAAAAATCGTCTCTTTTCGTACATTTTGTAGCACCAGCAGCATGAACTATATAGTCGAAACAGAATGGACGCAACTGTTCTGTAAGTCGTTCTTCCGACGAAAAATCAAGTTCTATAAAGTGAATACACTCGTCTTGCAAATATTTTCGCGACGAAGTAGCACGCATTGCCGCCCAAACTTCCATATCTTTGCGCAATGCTTCCTCAACGATGAACGAGCCTATAAAGCCCGAAGCCCCTGTTATTAATATTCTTTTTTTCATTAAAATATTGTGAAACGCTTGCAAAGATACGAACTTTTTTGTTACTTTGTAAATATAATCAAAGCGCAATTAACAATGGGAAAGGAAAAAAAGAATAAAAAGCGATTGACCAAAGTAGAACTTGCTGAAAAAATAACAGGTTTTTTCCAAACACAACCAAACGAAACCTTTAGTCTTAAGAAAATTTTTAAAACCTTAAAATTAACTACCCACCCACTTAAAATGCTCGCCATCGATGTTATGGAAGAAATGGCATGGGACGATTATCTTGCGAAAGTGGGCGAACATGCTTATATGCTTAATACTAAAGGACAGGTTCAAGAAGGTGTATTTATTAGGAAATCGAATGGTAAAAACTCTTTCCTTCCCGATGATGGCGGGACTCCAGTTTTTATATCAGAACGCAACTCTATGTCGGCACTAAATGGCGACAAAGTTAAAGTACAAATCTTTGCGCGTCGTCGTAATCATATCAAAGAAGCTATGGTTATCGAAATTCTGCAAAGAAAGAAAGAAACTTTTGTCGGACGTTTACAAGTAGAACCAGAAATAGGTTTCCTCATCACACAAGAAAATCTATTTGTTCATGATATTCTTATCCCAAAGAAAGCGTTAAATGGTGGAAAAACTGACGATAGAGCTGTTGTGAAAATAACAAAATGGCCCGATGCCGATCATAAAAATCTTGTAGGAGAAGTAGTAGATATTCTGGGACAAGCTGGCGATAATGATGTAGAAATGAATACAATCCTTGCACAATATGGCTTGCCTTATAAGTATCCAAAGAAAGTAGAAGAAGCGGCAGAAAAGATAAATGCCGAAATTACACCGCAAGATATTGCAGAACGTGAAGACTTCCGAGATATTTGGACTTGTACTATTGACCCTAAAGATGCAAAAGATTTCGACGATGCACTTTCTATTCGTAAATTAGATAGCGGATTATGGGAGGTTGGTGTACATATTGCCGATGTTTCTCACTATGTAAAAGAAGGAGATATAATTGATAAAGAGGCTCAAAAACGTGCAACATCAGTTTATCTTGTAGATAGAACTATTCCAATGTTGCCAGAACGTCTCTGCAATTTTGTTTGTTCTCTCCGCCCAGATGAAGAAAAGTTAGCGTATAGTGCCATCTTCCAATTAGACGATAACGCAGAAGTAAAGCATTTCCACATAGCACATACGGTGATTAAAAGTAATCGCCGTTATGCTTATGAAGAAGTACAACAGTTATTAGAAGATAATGGTGTCGTAGATGGAACTGGAGAACCAGCTCCCGCACCAGGAAAAGAAGGCTATAAAGGTGAAAATGCTGAAAGTCTTATAATGCTCGATACTTTAGCAAAAAGGTTGCGTACAGAACGTATAAAGAAAGGTAGTGTAAAATTCGATTCAGAAGAACTACATTTTGATATAGATGAGCATGGAAAACCTATTAGCTGCTATTTCAAACGTTCGAAAGATGCCAATAAACTTATAGAAGAGTTTATGTTGCTTGCCAATAAATATGTTGCAGAATATATAGGAAAGGTAGTACGTGGTAAGAAAGCAAAGACATTGCCTTATCGTGTTCATGACAATCCCGACCCACAGAAATTTGAAAATCTGCGACAGTTCTCTGCAAAGTTTGGTTATAAACTGAAATCTGCAGGTACTAAAGGTGCAACAGCACGTGCATTAAATTCCTTAATGGACGAAGTAGAAGGCAAAAGCGAACAAAAAGTTATTCAAACTATTGCCTTACGTGCTATGATGAAGGCAAAATATACCACCCATAATATTGGACACTTCGGACTCGCTTTTGATTATTACACTCATTTTACATCGCCAATTCGTCGTTATCCTGATATAATGGTGCATCGTTTACTAACACGATATGAAGAAGGAGGACGTTCGGCTAACCAAGACCATATAGAAGAACTTTGCGAACACAGTTCGGACATGGAACAAGTAGCACAAAATGCTGAGCGCGATTCCATTAAATATAAAATGGTTGAATTTATGGGCGAACATCTTGGCGAATGTTACGATGCCCACATTAGTGGAATTCAAAGCTATGGTATATATGCAGAAATTGACGAAAACCATTGCGAAGGCATGATACCAATGCGTGATTTGGACGACGATTATTATGATTTTGACGAGAAAAATTATTGTCTTGTTGGTCGTCGCCATCATCATAAATATCAGTTGGGAGATTCTATAAGAATTCAAGTTGCAAATGCAAACTTAGAACGGAAACAACTCGACTTCACTTTAGCTACCGACAAGCAGGATAAGGTAACACCTAAAACACCTCAGAATGTAAAATCGGGCAAACAGACAAAGTCGAGAAAACGTCGCAAATAAAAAATATTCATGGTGATAAAACGATTTGGAATAGCAATTGTTAGTCTGCTTATAGCACTTACTATGCAGGCACAAGAACAGCAATACCTTCGACTGAAAGGCTACTACCGCGTCTATCAGTCTACCAATTTTATGCTCAGCTATTTCGTAGATGGCATGATGGAATTGTATGTCCCGTTGGATACAACTTCAAAGAAACAAACATTCGTAGACCGTAAATTTCTTGGTGAACGGCGCAGAAAAGCTAAACAAGCCAACGGAGACGAGACATTCGTCCGTATGAACATGCCTGCATTAGAGTCTACGTCACTCATGGAAAGCATCAAGAGCGAGGAATATTCCACCCGAAACAATGGCGACATTTACCGCTGGGCTGACAAATGCGGTACGATAACCCTGCACAAGTTTCCCGACCAAAAGGTTGCAACCACTGGAATAAGCATTAAAATGGATAATCTGACGGGGCAACGCAACCACGAAATAGAGATGAACCAACTGAAGATGTATGGCATCATTGCACGTATGACGCAGTTCGACGAGGAGGAAACCTACGCAGAACATACAGGAACATACACTTTAAACGATTTGTTCTCGGCGCACAAGCACCAAACCTTTATGGCGCGCTATCGTGGCGAGGACGTAGACGAACAGATAGATGTATGGTCTGACTTTTACGTAATCGACCGAACCACAATATCTGAAAAGGAAATGAAGAGCGTTAAGAAAGCCAAAAACAACACATTAACTTTCAATATCCCCCCTTCTGTCCCACAGTTAGACGATAATATCTTACAGGCGTGGACACAAATGGTGGAATATTAATTTCTAAACGAAACGACTTGCAGCTGCCTATATTCAGCACTTGCAAGTCGTTTTTTTATAATGATTTTGTAAAGATAATTCTGTTAAAAAGTGATAACTGCGCTTTGACATTGCGAAAGCGGCTCTTTTGCGATGCAAAACCTACGCTTTTACCGTGCAAAACAGCCGCTTTTGGAACGCAAAACAATAGGTTTTACAATACATTGATATACAGATAGTTATATTATAGTTACACTTACGAAAAATATTTACACTTTTATCGTTCGTTTTCCGATTACAAAACAAAAAATACAAGCGTATTTTATACTCATATAGATAAATTGTCTTGCATTGAATAATCTAAATAAAAAATGTTCGTAAACATAATATTTGCAGTGTGGGCGCAGTATTGCGAACGAAAAGCAGTATATTTGCAAGGCTATTCTTTAATAGGATAAAAGCAGCGGAAAATGGAAGATAAGTGTTTTCATAGATTGCCAAATGGCAATAAGGTGGCAGCGTTGGGCAAGGCGAAAGTCTTTCCCAATCCTTTCTTTTACGAACCTTCTCCGCTTGCACGCCTTGCTGCCACTTTGTTGCAACAGTCGCTCCCTGTGCTGAAAGAGGGCAAAATGTTTGGCGTTCTAATAGTGGAACACAAGGGCGAGTTAGGTTATTTGCAAGCTTATTCGGGACAATTGGAAGGTGTTAGCGACGATGGTTTCGTGCCACCTATATTCGATTACTTGCAGCCCGATGGATATTTTAAGACGCACGAAGCTGAAATAACGGCATTAAACTGCGAAATTGAAACGTTGAAGCAGTCGGACGATTATGCAAAAACAGTAAAAAAACTTGCCGACCTTAAAGTTGAAGCGCAGCAAGTTGTGGCAGAGGCACAGCAGACAATGGCAGTAGCGAAGCAGTTGCGCGACGAACGGCGGAAGAAAACCTTTGTTTCGGAGGACGAACAAAAGGAAATGATTCGCGAAAGTCAGTATATGAAGGCAGAATTGCACCGAACCAAGAAGCGATATGCAGCGTTGTTGGAAGCGGCAGAAGCCGAAACGGAGAAGTATAACAAGAAAATAGCGCAGCTGAAGAATATTCGTAAACGCAAATCCGATCAACTTCAACGTTGGCTTTTCTCGCAATTCACTTTCTTGAATGCAAAGGGCGAGCGCAGCGACTTGCTGTCTATTTTCCGCAATTACTATTTACAACATAGTCCGCAGTCGGTACTCGCCACGCATTTTGCCACTATGGGCGAACAGGCAACGCTGTTTCCACCTTCTGGAACGGGCGAGTGTTGCGAACCAAAACTGCTTCAATACGCTTTTTCGCACGATATGCGCCCTGTGGAAATGGCAATGTTCTGGTGGGGAGAGCCGCCGAAAACCGAGATAAGGCAACACGGACAGTTCTATCCAGCGTGCAATGGGAAGTGCAAGCCCTTGCTGACGTGGATATTAAAAGGTATGAATGTGGCTGCCAATGCGTTGGAAATGGAAAGCGAACAAAGTATAGATATTGTTTACGAAGACCCCGATTTGGCAGTTATAGTAAAGCCAAACGGTATGCTTACCGTGCTTGGACGCAGCAACCGACAGTCTGTTGAAACCATCTTGCGCCAGCGATGGAACAACAACGATACGCCTATCATCGTGCATCGTATCGATATGGCAACCAGCGGACTACTTGTGGTGGCACGAAACAAACAAGCACACAAGCATCTTCAGGCGCAATTCAAGGCAAAAACAGTTAAGAAACGTTATGTAGCCTTGCTGTCTACTGAGTTATTAGATAGGGTTGAATTGCCCAAAGAAGGCACTATTTCGTTACCATTGTGTGCCGATGTGCTCGACCGACCGCGCCAAATTGTAGATAGAAACAAAGGAAAAGCAGCCGTTACACATTATAGAATAATAGGAAAAACGCTTTTGTCAGACAGTCGTTATAGCGAGGCAGTAAAGGTGGAACTATGTCCTATAACAGGGCGCACACACCAATTGCGGGTTCACTGTGCACACCCTGAAGGTTTGGCATGCCCCATTCTTGGCGATATACTATACGGAAAACGTGCAGACAGACTCTACCTGTACGCCGAATATCTTGAATTTACGCACCCAACTACGGGAAAACGCATTCATTTCGAGAAGAAAATATAAGGTAATGGTTTGTATTCAATAGAAGCTTATTGATAGAAACAACTTTTTGTTTTATTGTTGAAAAGTAGGCATTGAGAGTTTTCAAATGTGGATAACTTTATGGATAACCCAGTTAATAACTTTAAAATAACCTCCGACTTATCCACAACAAACAAGACCGAACAAAGTTATAGAGGATAAACACAGAGTTATTAACGTGCTTTTATAGAAGTTTTACACAGCTTTTGTAAGATTAAAGATATAAACTTATTATCT
>ERZ772906.957-NODE-957-length-16320-cov-29.147495_pt1 | contig 16320 bp, 11 predicted proteins | sample MGYA00511338_ERZ772906 | MGnify/ENA primary metagenome ERZ772906 (study PRJEB29015, sample SAMEA2738076) | human oral metagenome | biome: human oral; feature: human-associated habitat; material: saliva | place: China | collected 2212 ... | reverse complement strand
TCGACCATTGCGTTCCACGATTAGCAGGACTCATACCATTGGTAACTGTTTGTTCAGGACCAGTAGCCGAAGGAATCACAAAACCACCAGGACACATACAGAAAGAGTAAACGCCACGCCCCTGTGCTTGTGTCACAAAAGAGTACTCTGCCGTAGGAAGATATTTACCCTTTCCGTTTTTATTATGGTACTGTATTTGGTCTATCAAGTGAGAAGGGTGCTCCAATCGTACACCAACAGCTATTCCTTTTGCTTCCATCTCAATCCCTGCCTCTGCAAGATAACGATAGACATCACGTGCTGAATGACCCGTTGCAAGGACAACTGGACCATGAAACTCACGCTTCACACTAATGGCTCCACCATTATCGATAGCCTCAACACCAACAACTTTATCGCCATCGAGAATCAATGAGGTCATCTTTGTTTGGAAATGAACCTCACCGCCACACTCAAGTATTGTGTTACGCATATTCTCTATCACACGTGGAAGTTTGTCTGTTCCAATATGTGGGTGAGCATCTGCGAGGATAGATGGTGATGCTCCATGCTGACAAAAGACATTTAGAATCTTATCAACAGGTCCACGCTTCTTACTTCTTGTGTAAAGTTTTCCATCAGAATAAGCTCCAGCACCACCTTCACCAAAACAGTAATTTGACTCAGGATCAACCTCTTGCGTCTTCGAGATTAAAGCCATGTCGAGCTTACGATCGCGTACATTCTTTCCTCGTTCAAGAATGATTGGGCGCAATCCTAACTCTATCAGTTTCAAAGAAGAAAACAGACCAGCAGGTCCTGCACCCACAACAATGACCGAAGGACGACTGCTTACGTCTTGGTATTCAGTCTTAACATAGGGGTCGTCTTGTGGAAACTCGTTAATATAAACACGAATCTTTAAATTAACATATATGTCGCGATGGCGTGCATCAATAGAACGCTTCAATACCCGAACACGATAAATTGTACGCTCGTCCAGCCCCTTTTCTTTAGCAAGGTATGCCTTCATGTTGTTTTCGTTATAAGCAACCTGAGGCAGAACACGTAACTGATATTCCTCTGTCATATATAGTATAACTTCTTCTTTTTGCCACAAATTTACTCAAATATATCGAGAAAATCGTTGGCTATTGCAATAATTCTTATTATTTTTGTGGCTAAGTTTGACACTTCCCCCATTGTAAAGGGGATGTCAAATAATAACAAATTAAATATCAGGAATGAAAGTATTAAAGTTTGGCGGAACATCCGTAGGTTCTGTATCGAGTATTTTAAGTCTGCAAAAGATTGTAGAAAAGGAGGCTAAACATCAACCAATTATTGTGGTTGTTAGTGCCTTAGGTGGTATAACTGATCAGCTCATAGCTACTTCTAAGCTTGCTTTAAAAGGCGACGAAAGTTGGAGAACAGAGTTTGATTCAATCGTTGCACGACATCATAAGATGATTGATGCAATCATTACCGACCCACATGATCGTGAAGTGTTATTCAACAAAGTAGATAGCCTTTTTGAACAACTTCAGTCTATTTATTACGGTGTATTCTTAATTCACGACCTCAGTCATAAAACAGAGGACACTATTGTTAGCTATGGTGAACGCCTTAGTTCAAAGATAGTTGCTACTCTTATCCGTGGAGCCAAGTGGTTTGATGCACGTGAATTTATTAAGACTGAGGAGAAATTAGGCAAAAGAAGTCTCGATTCTGAACTAACCAACAAACTTGTATTAGATACTTTCTCTGACCTTCCACGTATATCCCTTGTACCTGGTTTTATAGCACAAGATCGTGACTCAGGCGACATTACCAACCTTGGACGTGGTGGTAGTGATTATACAGCATCTATTCTTGCCGCTTCTCTCAATGCTGAAGTATTAGAGATTTGGACGGATGTTGACGGCTTTATGACCGCTGACCCTCGTGTTATCAAGGGTGCATACACTATTAATGAACTTTCTTATACGGAGGCAATGGAGCTTTGTAACTTTGGTGCAAAGGTTGTCTATCCTCCAACGATATACCCTGTCTGCGTAAAGAACATACCGATTAAAGTTAAAAACACCTTCAACCCAGACGGAGAAGGTACGATTATTAAGGCGCACATCGAAAACAACCAGAAGCCTATTAAGGGTATTTCATCTATCAAAGACACAACGGTTATTACCGTGACTGGTCTGTCAATGGTGGGTGTTGTAGGTGTCAACCGTCGCATCTTTAGCTCTCTTGCTAACAATGGTATCAGTGTCTTCCTCGTGTCACAGGCTGCTTCTGAGAACAATACATCTATCGGTGTGAAGGATGAAGACGCTGAAAACGCAGTGAAGGTGCTTAATGAAGAGTTCCGACTTGAGATAGAAGATGGTCGTATGTTCCCAATGCACGCTGAAAGTGGACTTGCTACTGTGGCTATCGTTGGTGAAAACATGAAACGAACACCAGGTATCAGCGGTAAGCTCTTTGAGGCTCTTGGCCGCTCAGGTATTAGCATTACAGCTATTGCGCAAGGTGCATCAGAGATGAATATCTCATTCGTTGTAAAGGGTTCGGATTTAAGAAAGTCACTGAACGTACTTCATGACTCTTTCTTCCTATCAGAGTATAAGGTGCTGAACCTCTTTATATGCGGTATTGGTACCGTAGGAGGAAAACTCATAGAACAGATTAAGAGCCAATATGAAGAACTAAAGCAAAATTCTAACTTGAAGTTGAATGTGGTGGGCATTGCCTCATCTAAGAATGCTATCTTCAATCGCGACGGCTTAAATCTCGATAATTATCAAGAAGAACTCAAGGAAAGTGAGCCTTCAAACCCAGAGCACTTACGTGATGTTATCCTCAAGATGAATATCTTCAACTCCGTATTTGTGGATTGTACTGCTTCTAAGGACGTGGCTGCACTTTATCAGTCTTTATTAGAGAACAATATCTCTGTGATTGCAGCTAATAAGATTGCGGCATCCAGTACATACGAAGATTACTACCATTTGAAGCAGACTGCCATTCAACGTGGTGTTAAGTTCCGCTTTGAAACAAACGTGGGTGCGGGGCTACCTATCATTGGTACAATCAATGACTTACGCAACTCGGGTGATAAGATACTTAAGATAGAAGCGGTGTTATCTGGTACACTGAACTTCATCTTTAACGAGATTGGTGCTGATGTTCCTTTCTCTGAAACTGTTAAACGTGCTAAAGAACAAGGCTATAGTGAGCCAGATCCACGCATTGACCTTAGTGGAACGGATGTCGTTCGTAAGTTAGTTATTCTTACACGTGAGGCTGGATATAAGGTTGAACAGGCTGACGTAGAGAAGCACCTCTTCGTACCAGACGATTATTTCCAAGGTTCAGTAGAGGACTTCTGGAAACGTCTTCCTGAGCTTGATGCCAACTTTGAAGAGCGTCGTCAGAAACTGTCAGAAGAAGGAAAACGCTGGCGTTTTGTTGCAACAATGGAACATGGCAAGACGAATGTTGCATTAAAGGAGGTAGATTCTGCCCATCCTTTCTATAACCTTGAAGGTTCTAACAACATCGTCTTACTGACAACCGACCGCTACAAGGAATACCCGATGCAGATTCAGGGCTATGGTGCAGGTGCTTCAGTGACTGCTGCAGGTGTGTTTGCCAATATTATGAGTATTGCAAATATATAAAGATAATATAGATTTAAGTGAAAAGGGCATACGCAATGTATGCCCTTTTCTGTTAGTATAACTAAAAAACTATAATACCAGATTCCATTCAACATTCTCTGTCTTCATGTCACCCGTTTCTTCGTTAAATGTAAAACCTTGTGGTTTTTGTCCTTCTACTCTAATATCAACAACGGTCATAACGTTACGCTTTAATAGTAACTGCTTACTTTCTTCTTCAACCTTACCATCATCTTTAGTCCATGTAACCTTTATATTAGCCGTTGTTTGATAACCTTCTTGGCAGGCCTTGGGAATATCATAAAAAGAGTAAGTCGTCCCATAATCATACGCATCACTATTCTTTGTTAAGGAGATACGCCACCCCAGATAGTTAACGACTAACTTCCCTTCCTCTGGTGGCGCCACCTTTAAGTGTAATCCAAACGCCGCCTTCCTCATATCAACGGTCAGTTCTTTTGTTGTCTTTGGACTAAAATCATTGACTGTACCATAGAGTTTTATAAGACGTGGATATTGCACAGTACGTTCATTAGCGACAGCTGTTTCACCTTTCGTTATGCCATTCAGGTTTTCATCTTTTGAGAACACAAAGGTGTTTGTTGCTTTTGTGCCCTTGTTCGCTCCATGTAAGAAAGGGGCAAGATACTCGCCTTCCTTTGCAAAAAGTTCGTCATCACCTTCCTCTACTATTAAGCATTCTACTTTATAAAGATTCTCTACATTCATCTTTATTGCAATCTTTGAAAGACTGGTAAACAAACCATAAGCATACATAGAATAACTTGTATCATTAGGCTTCTTCTCGTAGACATTGACGGCATAAAACTTTTGTTTCTTTTCATCACGAACAGCTCTACTGAAAGGCAGTAGCTTCGCCTCCATTGTCTCTTCTACTGTTTCAATACGTAACTCCTTAGGACGTATACGCACAACTCTGGTCAACTTATTCTTTACATTGTTTCCCTTTCTATCACCATCATTATTCTCTAATACTGGCTTTTCACAAGCTGCAAACAATAGTAAGCACAATAAAAGTCCAACCCATGTTACTTGTTTTTTCATATCGGTAATTGTTTAAGTTATAGTCATTCATTCCAATCAGTTTTAGTATCAGAAAGACTAAAAACAGAGAAAGAATCTTCTTTTGATAATTGCTGAATACCAGACTCAACCTGATTATTGATCAGTACTTCTTCACTCGTCAATGTATTTGTTCCTTCCCCGGGTGAGCCACCCAACAAATGACAAGAAGATAAAACGTGGTATTCTATTATTAAAGGTTTTATATATATATTCATGTTTACTTATTAAAAATCAAATAATTAGTAAGCTTAAGTATACAACTACAAGAAGATTTATCTATTCAGAAACTTCTTACCATTCACAATTATAATCCCCTTATAATCTTTGTCAACTCGTTGCCCAGCAAGATTATAAATAGGACCATCGAGAACTGTATTCTCACTCACCATAAGACCTTGTATTTCTAATACAACATCAAAGCCAAGAAAACTCTTTGCATTTGTGGTCTTTGATGGTGTATACACAAGATAGGCTTTATGAGCATCTGTATTAAAAGCTTTTCCATTTGGCTCTTTCCAATAGAAGCCCACTCCATTACTACCTTTACCAAACACATAGTACACCTCTCCGCCTGACGTTATTGTATTAATATCAGAGCCACGCAGTGTATTATTAGGATCAGTTTCACCTGTCTTACTTGTTTCTTCAAAGAAATACTTACCTTCCTTTGCCTCTAAAACAACGGCTGTACCCTTGGGGAGAACATCTCCTTCTCTATACTCCTTACTTTGAGAGAGAACATTACCTTTAATCTTATAAGTACGTGCAACGACATTCTTAGGAATGATAAAAGACTTGTTACCATAATAGAGTGTTGCTCTCTCTGCAGAAGAAACAGCAATAGAAACGCCCTTGTCATATTTAACTTCTATTGATTTAATATATGCCGATTGCGAAGCAGAAGAAGTAAAAATCACTTCATCAGATTCACCATTCCATTCTTGTTTATAAAAATATTTACTACCATCACGGAAGTTGGCATATGGAAGTTGACCACTTTCTATATTATATACTTTTATTAGATATTTTATGTCAGAAACAACAAAAACAACTGATGTTATTAAACTGTTGTCACCTTTTATCGTTAGCAATCCACCGAAAATAAGTTTAAGAAAATTACTACCCTTGCTATAAATTAGTGAAGGCGTAAAAGGCTTTCCCGAACGATCAGTTATTTTCAAAGTGATACCATCCTTCTCCATAGTACTTTGGACTTCTTGAGAAGAACTTGAAAAATCAAATATAACAGAGTTCTGCGCCCATATAGTTACAGGTAGCAGTAGCATTAGAAATAATACTATTAACTTTTTGGTCATAGTTATTAAGTTGTATGTTTTTATCAATCAAGTTTGTAGCCAATTAATATACACACTACTAAGCTGGAAATAGGTGTTGTAGACTACTCTTTCACAATAAAATGTTTAGTTCTTATGGATGCAAAGATAAATAAAAATCAACAAAAAGCAAATAAATCAGAACCAAGAATATACAAAACAAGGATTAAACTCTTTAAAAATAAGATTTACATCTATGGTTCTTTTCTATTCACCACACCCTCTTTGCACTTAAAAAAAGCTCTGTGTAAAAACTCAAATTACCAGCGGTAAAATGGTAATAATCCTTATCTATCGAATTATTTTCACGAAAAGAAATATTTATTTACGTGAACAAAAATATTTCTTTTCATGAAGAAAAATATTTTTCTTCATGAAAAGAAATTAGAGAGATCAGTATTTTACTAAGAATCAGTCTTTTGCTACAACAGCCTTAAAGCTCATATCAAGTCCCTTAACACTATGGGTTAGTGCACCAAAAGAAATGAAATCCACGCCAGCTTGAGCGTATGGAATCATCGTGTCAAAAGTAATTCCTCCACTTGACTCCGTCTCACAGCGTCCTGCTACAATTTCAACTGCTTTGCGAGTATCCTCTGGTGTGAAGTTATCAAACATAATACGATCACAGCCTTCATTCAGAGCTTCTTCCAATTCAGTAAAGTTTCTTACCTCACATTCTATCTTGAGATCGTCCTTACCATGCTCCTTACAATACTGCTTTGCCATAGAGATCGCATTATGTACACCACCACAGAAGTCAACATGATTGTCTTTCAAGAGAATCATATCAAAGAGACCTATGCGATGATTCATACCACCACCAATCTTTACAGCCTCTTTTTCCAACATTCTCATTCCAGGTGTTGTCTTACGTGTGTCTAAAACGCGTGTCTTCGTACCAGCATCAATGAGTGCTTGCTGATACTTGTGAGTCATCGTTGCAATACCACTCATACGCTGCATGATATTGAGCATAAGACGTTCTGTCTGCAAAAGGCTCTGCGTTCTACCTTTTACACTCATGACTATATCGCCAGGCTTCACATGAGCACCATCTTCTATATAGACTTCTACCTGCAGTTCTGGGTCAAAAAGACGGAACACTCTTTTGGCAACATCTACTCCTGCCAAGATTCCCTCTTCCTTTATCAGTAATCTACTTTCACCCATAGCATCAGCAGGGATACAGCAAAGCGTTGTATGGTCACCATCACCTATATCCTCACTGAAAGCGAGTTCAATAAGTTTATCGTTTAATTCTTCTACTGATAACATAATTATTTAATTAAATTATAAACCTAAACTATTTGAAATATCTAACATTCTATGAATTGATTTGACTGCCTTCTTCGCCATCTCTGGCTCAACCTCGATAGCTGGCCATTCATACTTTAAGCAATTATACAGCTTTCGCAAAGTAATATACTTCATATACTCACACTCGTTACAAGGGCTATCGCTATCATTAGGAGGGGCAGGAATAAAGGTCTTTTGTGGAGCCAATCTTTGCATTTCAACAAGAATACCGCTCTCCGTCACTACAATAAACTCTTGAGCATCATTCTCAACACTATACTTCAATAAGGCAGATGTACTTCCAACCTTATCAGCTAAGCAGAGTACAGTAGGTGGACACTCAGGATGAGCCAGTACTTTTGCAGCCGGATGTTCGCATTTTAACTGCTGAATCTTCTCAACAGAGAATCTGTCATGAACTTCACATACACCATCCCAAAGCAACATCTCACGCCCTGTTTGCTCACTAATATAATGTCCTAAGTTCTTATCTGGACCAAAAATAATAGGAGTATCTTTTGGTAAAGACTCAACAATCTGTTTTGCGTTACTGCTCGTTACCACAACATCAGTTACCGCCTTGGTTGCTGCTGTTGTATTGACATAGCTTACCACAGTATGATTAGGGTGTGCTTGTACAAACTTCTCAAACTCATCAGCAGGACAACTCTCTGCTAATGAACAAGAGGCATTAAGGTCAGGAACGAGTATAGTCTTCTCAGGACATAAGATTTTATTCGTCTCACCCATGAAATGTACACCGCACATAACAATGATATCGGCTTCTGTGGTTGCTGCCTTCTGTGCCAAAGCCAGACTATCACCTACAAAATCTGCCAACTCCTGAATTACGCCTTCTGTGTAATAATGTGCCATGATAAGCGCATTCTTTTCCTTACACATTCGACGAATTTCACCTTTCACATCTGTTCCTTCAGGAATAGGTTCATCTATAAAACCCTGTTCCAGCCATTTTTTTTCAATCATTCTATTTTGTATTATAAGCTGAGAGTACAATGGTTATTGTGCCATTCTCAGTATCTATCTATACTCTTTTATTACTTCTTGTCGTATGCATGCTTCGGATAATCTACCGTGTAGTGCAATCCTCGACTTTCCTTACGCTCTATGGCTTGTCTTGTTATCAGATAACCGACATTTATCATATTACGAAGTTCGCATATATCCTTCGTTGCCGTAACACGCTTAAAGAGGCTTTCTGTTTCCTCATACAATAGGTCAAGCCTTGCCCAAGCACGTTTCAAACGTAAATCACTGCGCACAATACCAACATAATTGCTCATGATTTCGCCTACTTCCTTAATACTCTGTGTGATTAAAACATGCTCTTCATTGGTCATTGTACCTTCATCGTTCCACTCTGGAATATTCGTATTAAAATCATAGGTGTCTATCATCCGTAGAGTATGTTCCGCTGCAGACTTAGAGTAGACGACCGCTTCTATCAGCGAATTGCTGGCAAGTCGATTTCCTCCATGCAATCCCGTGCATGAGCATTCACCGACAGCATAAAGTCTATGAATAGAACTTTCTGCATTCAAATCGACCTTTATACCACCGCAGATATAGTGAGCACTTGGACAAACAGGAATATATTCTTTAGTTATATCAATCCCAACACTCAAACACTTCTCATAGATATGTGGGAAATGACGTTTTGTTTCTTCGGCATCCTTATGCGTTAAATCCAAGCATACATGGTCAAATCCGTGAATCTTCATCTCGTGATCGATAGCTCGAGCTACGATATCACGCGGAGCAAGAGAAAGACGCTTGTCATACTTCTGCATAAACTCCTGACCATCGGGAAGTCGCAACACTCCTCCGTAACCACGCATAGCCTCAGTAATCAGAAACGCTGGATGTGTCTCGGAAGGATTATAAAGGACCGTAGGATGGAACTGTACAAACTCCATATCCTTTACTGTTCCCTTAGCACGATAAACCATTGCAATACCATCTCCAGTAGCTATCACAGGATTAGATGTCATTGCATAGACGGCTCCCACACCACCTGTAGCCATAAGTGTTACCTTACTTAAAAAGGTATCAACCTTTTGGGTTTCGGGATTGAGAATATACGCACCATAACATTCTATATCTGGGGTTCTACGCGTCACCATCATTCCCAAGTGATGTTGTGTGATAATCTCAACAGCATAGTGATTTTCGAAGACAGTAATATTTGAGTTTGCCTTCACAGCCTCCATCAATCCACGCTGTATCTCAAATCCCGTGTCATCAGCATGATGAAGAATTCGGAAGTCACTATGCCCACCCTCACGATGTAGGTCGTATGTTCCATCTGTATTCTTATCAAAGTTTACACCCCATTTAACAAGTGCTTTGATCGCTTCAGGAGCATTACACACAACTTGTTTCACTGCCAAAGGGTCGGAAATATAATCACCAGCGATCATAGTATCGTTGATGTGTTTTTCAAAATTATCAATGGCAAGGTTCGTTACCGCAGCTATTCCTCCTTGCGCTTTAGTCGTATTGGCTTCACCCAAAGAAGTTTTGCAAACAAGGGCAACCTTTCCTTTACCACTATTTGCCACACTCAGTGCATAACTCATTCCTGCTATACCGCTGCCGATAACCAGAAAATCAAATTTGTGTATCATAAGATGACTTCGTCTGATATCAAAAAATTAGTCGGTACAAAAGTAATAAAAAATACCATAACATTGGTAAGAAAGAGGATATATATTTATACGTGCATGAGAAAAGTTTTTCTACTCCTATCAAACTCGAGTAACTTCCTTTCTGAATCAAGTATAAGTAAACAACATTCTGTCCCTTTTCAACCCTTGTGGTAATGCTTTTCATATACTGCACGAATACCACGCACATCTTGTGCGGAGGCTTAACACATCTTGTGCGGAGGCTTAGCACCATTAGTGCGAAGTACTAACACATAATAAGGTTTCCTATAACTTGTGATATACTAATGAGGTTTTCATCTTTATTTTATACTAAATCCTTATCCTTCTACTTCCATATTAAACAAGAAAAAACGCTATTCAATCCCCTTAAAAGAGAAAAGAATAGCGTTACTATTTAGTGGTTCTGTAATAAAAGATTACAGACTAAAGTTTTTACTGCTCGTCTGGAACTATAAGTTTATAACCCTTACCGTGGATGTTAATAATCTCAATCTGTGGGTCTGGTTTCAAATGCTTACGCAACTTAGTGATATAAACGTCCATTGAACGTGCATTGAAATAGTTATCGTCAATCCAAATGGTCTTCAAAGCATAGTCACGCTGAAGAATCTCATTAGAGTGTGCACAAAGCAAAGCGAGCAACTCATTCTCCTTTGTTGTAAGCTTAGTAGCCTTCTCTGGGTTGTTATCCAGTGTGAGCAACTGCTTTTGTGTATCAAAAGTAAAGCGACCAATAGTGTACATTGTAGACTCCTTGGTCTTCTTTCCTCTTACACGACGGAGGATAGCCTCAATACGGAACACAAGTTCCTCCATAGAGAATGGCTTAGTAATATAATCATCAGCACCAATCTTGAAACCTTCCAAGATATCCTCTTTCAACTGCTTTGCAGTAAGGAAGATGATAGGAACTTCTGCATTAGCCTGACGGATCTCCTGTGCAAGTGTGAAACCATCTTTCTTTGGCATCATAACATCAAGCACACAGATATCATACTTGCTCTTCAAGAAGGCTCTGTAACCAACCTCACCATCAGGGCAGAGGTCAGCCTGAAAGCCTTTTGCTTGCAGATACTCACTCAACAGTGTTCCAAGATTCTCATCGTCTTCACACAACAGAATTTTCAATTTATCATCCATAACTTATACGTATTAATTTGTTTATATTCTTAATTATCTTTTATTCTTCATCCTCCTCGTCACGAATAACGGGGAGTTTTATAACGAATTTTGTACCTTTACCATATTCACTCAGTACCTTGATTTCACCTTCATGAAGGTCAACCATCTTCTTAACGTATGCCAAACCTAATCCAAAGCCTTTGACATCATGGAGGTTACCAGTGTGAACGCGATAGAACTTATCAAATATCTTCTTTAAGTTCTCCTTCTTTATACCCTGACCTGTGTCACGTATTGAAAGATAGAGGTTCTCATTCGTGTTCCATGTCTTCAAATAGACATCCAATGGTTGGTCTGCTTTCGCATATTTAACAGCGTTATCCAAGAGGTTGAATATGACATTCTGGAAATGCATTTCATCAACATACATGAGCGAATCAATCGCTTCAATCTCTGTATATACCTTACCGCCGGTATGCTCAACACGCAAACTAAAAGAGTGAGCGATTGTTTCAACCATCTCGTTCAGGTCGGTGTACTTCTTCTTTAACACAGCCTTTTTGCGGTCGTACATACTCATCTGGAGTACCTTCTCAACAAGGAAGCGCAGACGTTTCGACTCATCGTTAACAACACCACCCAAGTGCTCAATCATCTTCGGACTCTTTGTCAGCGTCTTATCATTCATCATCTGAGCTGCCAGAGAAATACTTGCGATAGGCGTCTTGAGCTCGTGCGTCATGTTATTGATAAAGTCATTCTTTATCTCACTGTATCGTTTCTGTCGGAAGATAGTCACAATCGTGAAGATAAAGGTAACCAACAGCACGAAAGTGAAGATGATAGACGGAATCATAAACCGTACACTGGAGAAGATGTAGTTGTTCATCTGTGGGAAATGAACCTTGACAACACCCATTCTGTTTACAGGATCGTTGCGGAACAACACCTGAGAATAAGTATTCTCCTCACCATCACTTACATAATCAGGACATTTATAGACCTCTCGACCATCTTGTGTCGTCACCGTAAAATGATAAGGAATATTGATTCCATTGTTCATCATCTCCGCCTTTAAGTCCTGATCTAACAACTTAAAGTTGATTCTATTGCGTAAAGGTTTGTCTGAAGCGGAATAAAGGATATTATATATTACCTCTTCCAACATCGCCTTCTGATAGACGTAACGATTGAGAACAATCTCCTGCATATTGCGTTTTGTTGCAGACAGTGTACTACTATCATTGCGCAGAATCATAGCCTTCGGTATTAGAGATGGCTTTGCCTGAAGCAACTTTGCCTCGAATGAGGTATAACGTTCACCTTGATTATCTGTGACAGGAGCTTGATGTGCAGCTGTAGACGTATCTTTATCTGTACTCTGCTCATCATCTTGTGAGCGTTCCTTCTTGTTTACATCATCCTCCAAATAACGAAGAGTCTCATTTAACTCCATATTTCGAGAAGCCTGATAGAGGGCACGGTTGACAGATTCGTCAAACTGTTCCTTCTTCATCTCAGCCATCTCTTCAATATAGTTGAGCTGGAGCAGAAGCAAACCAAGGAACGAAAGTCCCATGATTATGGCTATTGTCCAAATTGTTTTCTTCTTCATTACTCTCTGTTTATATTCATACTGCTCATAGAAAAACTCCACTCACAGCACCATATATTTATTTATCGAGTGCAAAGATAGGATTTCCTTAAACAATTAACATCTAAAAGTTAAGAAATAACGCATAATTAATTTTCATTAACCAAACAATGCGTTTCAGATTAATAATTATCAAGTATAATCTTCGATATACTGTTTTAACCACTCCAAAAAGATATACAAGGTAGCAAAAGGGCTAATGAAACATTTATTTTGTATCACAAAACAAAAGTAGGAACTTCTTTCTATAAATCAATAAAAAGCATTAGTTGAAAACAAAACGTTTTATTCTTTATACAAAAAATACCTAAGAAAAATATTATTTTATTATCTTTGTAAAATCATTAAACCTATTACCTATAAACAAAAATAAATTAATATACTATCCAGTTAACATCTCTCACATAAGTTAATCATTCATATAATACAATATTATAATGAGAATAATATCCAAACTTCTCATATTTTACCAATGTGGTGATGCTCAACACAAGTGGTGATGGTGGTAAACACCAATCGTGTTAAGTGCTTAGTATACTATAAAAATAAATATAACTATAACAAACCTCATGACAATTCAAAGATTACAAACAAGACCTTTCGCAACACACATCATCTTAGTTATAACTCTGTTGTTGCTGAACACATCTAATCTTATGGCTCAACAAACTGTGACCTTTAATATCCTGCAACAAGCTAAGGAACCTATTGATGCAGCAACAATTATCATTTCTGATCAGAAAACAGGAAAAGTAATTGCCAATGGACTAACTGGAGCAGACGGCAAACTCAACTACACCCTTATAGATGGTAGTTATCAACTATACTGCGGAGCCATCGGATGCCGTGATACTACTATTCTTTTCTCCATTCCGAATAATAACTCCATTTACAACATCTATTTATATCCTGACGGCACAGAGCTGAAAGACGTTCTTATAACTGCTCGCAAACAACGCTCACTCATTAAAATGGAAAGTGGGAAGATACGCATTTCTGTTGCAGAATCCTATCTTGCCAACCTTGGCAACTCTTTAGATGTTCTGCGCCACACCCCAAGTGTAAGGCTTGATAATAAAGGAAATCTATCGCTTTCTGCCCTTGGCAATGCCGCCGTTTACGTGAACGGAAAACGCATACGACTTCAAGGTGAAACGCTTACAGCCTATCTGCGCACTATTCCATCTTCTAACATTGCAAGCATAACTACTTCAACCAACCCTGATGCAAGTTATGATTCAGAAGGAGCAAGCGGTATTATTGACATAAAACTAAAAAACAACAACGAACGAGGACTTTACATTTCAACCTCTCACGGTATGTCTTTTTGGAATCACATACGCCAAAGTTCTGATTTTAGTATGACTTATAACAAACAGACATGGCAGCTGGGCATCAACTATAGCCATAACATTGGACACTATGACATGGAATATGGTACTGACAGAATACAAGAAGGAGACCGAAACTTCTCGGAAACCAATGATACAGACAAGCGTAACACTTACGCAGGAGGACTGGCTTTTGTATTTCAACCTAACAAGAAACACAAACTTATGCTAAATGCATCAGTTGATGCCTTAACAGGTCCCGGAGTGACAGCAACAACTACTTGGATATATAAAGGTAGAGACACGCTTCATGAAATACTTAAAGCAAGGAATGATTATACCAAACAGGAAAACACAAAATATACGACAGGCATAGGCTATCAGTTCAATATTACAGAACAGCAGACCATCACTGCAAATGCAGACTGGATTCACGTTGATGTTGTAAGTAATAACAATCAGCCTAATACGTTTTACTCTCCAAATGGAACATTACTAAGGGAAGACAACTATCCAGCTAAATCCAAGAAGAATATAAACATCATATCATCTGCTATCGACTATAAACTGAAGAATAGTCATGACGGAGAACTACTAACAGGTATTAAAGTTGCCAAAGTAGAAAGCAACAATCGCTTTGGCTTCTATGCAAAAGGTGTACTTGACAACACAAGGTCTAACAGGTTTACCTACCAAGAGTCAAACCTTGAAGGCTATATACAATATGCAAAAAAATGGAAACATGTACAGGCAACTGCAGGTATTCGGATTGAATATATGCAGACTATCGGGACTTTAGGATCCTATTTGGACGGAAAACTGATTGAGGAGAATAAGAACAGTCACACAAGACTCTTTCCTAATCTTTCTATCAGTTATGATCTTAACAACAAAGCAAAGCTCACACTTGCCTACAGTAAACGGCAAGACAAAGCAAGATACGAAGACCTTAACCCCATTGAATATCTGTTAGATGAACTAACCTATTGGAAAGGGAATCCATTTATTCAGCCACAAATAAATCATAGGGTATCTTTTGATTATACAAAGAATAATCTTAGTGTAACGCTCTCTTACAATCAGCTAAACAACTATTTTACGCAGCTTACCGATTCATACAAGAAAGACTTCATTGTCATGACAACCAAGAATATTGGTAAACAGAAGCAACTGGCACTTGACCTTATCTATAACAAACGCCTCACCTCATGGTGGGATGTCAGTGCAAACATCGGTGTTTACTACTTTGTCAACCATCTTGATTATGAATCTTATAGAGAGGATTACCGTCGCCCCTCATGCAACCTTTCACTTTCAAACGACATACAACTACCTGCAAAAGTCCGTATGGAACTGTCTGCAAGATACGCAAGTAAACGACAAGGAAGAAGTTATGAGGTTCTCAAACCGAGTGGAGGTATAGATATTGGACTGAGTAAACGATTACTCCGAGACAGGCTCTCCCTATCTTTGATGATTACCGACCTACTCCACACTGAGCGTTGGGATAGCTATGGACGTAAGGGAGCATTAGATTTAGACATTTGGGGGCACAGTGAAAGCCGCCAAGTTATCTTCCGTGTACATTACAATTTCGGAAGTAGAAAGTTTGAAACAAATAAGAACAAAGTAAAAGAGGCAGAGCGTCTGTAGCTATCTGCTACCTTTTTGATTAAAACGGTCAACCTTTTTTGTTAAAAGCTTAAGAGCTTTTTGGATAAAAGGTCAACCCTTCCTGCGAAAACGGTCAACCTTTTTTGCAAAAAACGTCAACCCTTTCTGTGGAAACAGAAATGGTCGACTGTTTTGATTATGATTATTAAGACCATTCCTTCACTACACAAGTAGATAAAGATTAGGATAAACAGAAAGCTCTTCTACATTACAAAATCTCAATCTGTAGGCAAGAACTGCTCTGTGGGGTCAACTTAAAATGATCATTGATACGAAGACCGAGAACCCAAAGGATAGTACCAGCGGCATCAAGGAGAACCAACTGGTTACGCTTCTCAAATCGATTACGTTTGAGATTGGTAAGGAAGTCACTCACCAGTTGAGTTCCACGCATTCCAAGTGGAGTAAAACGGTCACCTTCTGCAACACGTCTTAAGGTCAAAGGAAAACGAATTGAAGCTGCATCAAGGT
>ERZ772906.956-NODE-956-length-16321-cov-4.238288_pt1 | contig 16321 bp, 12 predicted proteins | sample MGYA00511338_ERZ772906 | MGnify/ENA primary metagenome ERZ772906 (study PRJEB29015, sample SAMEA2738076) | human oral metagenome | biome: human oral; feature: human-associated habitat; material: saliva | place: China | collected 2212 ... | reverse complement strand
TGAGTTTTGCAATCAGTTTTGGTTTAGTAATTGGATTTGCTATTCCAACATCAATCGCTGCTTCTATTATTCTAATTCACTGTATCTTACTAACAACAGATATTATTGGTACATTCTGCCCTGATTCTCTTGTAGGTACAGTAATCGCTGGTGTAGTAGGTGCTGCATACGGCGTAGCTATTTTATTAGGTTTAGAATCTATTGTTAACTTATTTGGTTCTTTACCATTTAACTTCTTAGCAAATTTAGGATCAGTTTCTTCATATATCACAGCTGCATTTGCTATTTTCCCAGCAGTAGCTGTTGGTTATCAACATGGTTTCAAGAAGGGTGCGATTGCTGGCTTAATTACTCTAGTTGTTTACCTATTAACAGTTAAATTTGGTAAGTTTGCTCTTGGTGAAGCAAAGGTTGCTTTAAATGGTTTTGGTATGGCAATGCTTGCAGGTATGGTTTGCCTACTAGTATTTGCTACAGGCGTTAAAGGAACTGGTGATGCAAATAGTTCTTTAGTAACTACATTTGGTGATAAGGTTAAGAGAATTCGCTCTAACTGGTGGTTATTAGCTATTATGGGTGGCTTAGTTGCAATGGCTACTTCTTTGGGTATCGTTGCAGGTGACCCAATTTCATTAGGTCTTGTTTCTGAAGGATCATGGGCTGAAGCGGCAATGGTTGCATTAGCACGTGCTATTGGATTTGTTCCACTTGTATTCACAACTGCAATTGTTACAGGTGTATATGGACCTGCAGGTTCTACATTTGTATTTGTTGTAGGTTTATTATTACATGGTAATCCATTTGTAGCAGTTATTGCTGGTGCAATTGTGATGGTAGTTGAACTTGCGTTAATCAACGTATTTGCAAAGGGTATGGATAAGTTCCCTGGCATGAAAGATATGGGTGAACATATCCGCACTTCTATGAACAAGGTTCTTGAAGTTGCATTAACAGTTGGTGGTGTAGTTGCAGCAGAAGCTATGGCAGCTAAATTTGTAGGTATTACTGGATTTGGTGCGCTATTTGTGGTAGGTTGCTTACTACTGAACCGTATTTCTAAAAAGCCAATTGTTGAATTAGCAATTGGACCAGTAGCGTGCATCGTATTCGGTATCTTACTAAATATCTTATTAGTACTTCAATTGATTGCATTAGCACCAGTTGCATAAGTAAATATGCAAAGTGCGGTACGGGTAGATTTGCCGCGTACCGCACTTTCAATTTATAAATAGAAAGGGAGAATATGAAAATAGAAGAAATGCAGCGTTTATCAGATTTGAATCCATTTCATTCGGTTGTTCGCACATTGCCAGTAACTAGTGGGAATGGTCTATTGCTAGGTGTGAAGAACGATTTTCATATTCATACTTCATTTATTCAAAGTTTAATATATTCAAAACAATATCAACTTCATACCATTGATGCAATGGCACGAGGTGGAAGAGCAATTGACTTACAACTCATTAATCCAATTACCGGAAACTATATGAGTGGTTCTTCTTCTGGAACAGCAATTAATGTTTTTCTAGGTATGAATGATATAGGAATTGGATCCGATGGTGGGGGTTCTGTACTAGCACCTGCAATGAGTCTCAATCTATTCGGATTTATTTCCTATCTCATCGATAAAGATAATATGGATTTATATTCAAAGGTATCTACCGATAACATTAAATTTCGACCATCACTGGGTTATATCACTAAAGATTTCAGCATATTGAAAGATATAATTAAACAAACAGTTCCTCTGGAGAATGGTCAGAATTCTAAAATCTATGTTTCTTCAAGAGATACTACTATGTATCCATTTGATGTTGAACATATTAATTTTCCTGATATCTATGGTGATAGAAAAGAGAATATACTATTTCTAGAACAAGTATTACAAAATGTTGACTTTATCATCTCTAAAGAGGGTCCTGTTGATATAGAGGGATTTGGAGATAGTATATTTGGTCATTTTGACGAAAGAACTAAATTTATTCAAAGAAAAGCTAAGAAAGGCTTATTGCGTGTAGCGAATATGGTAGGTGCTACTGCAATATCAATTCCAACAAATGAACTTGGTGTTAGTTATCTTGGTATCTGCGAATCAGTGCCTTCTAAAATCTCTAGTATGCTAGAGAATATGGAAATGTTGGTAATTCCTCAAGATGAACTGATTGAACGTTATTTTAGAAATCCAGAGACATGGTTTCGGAAAGGTTATGGTGAATAAATATGAAGTATCAGAATATTACATACTCACATGAGCATCCACGTATTGATTTATCTGTAGGTAAAAATGATCCAGACTGCCTGTTGAATGGTTATCTTGATTGTATTGATGAATTAAAAGACATTTATGCAAAAGGGGTAACACGATGGGTAGATTGTTCTAATCATGGAATCGGTGTTGATTGGAAAAACAATCAAAAAATATTTGAAGAGGTAGGAATCGAAGTAATTAATTCTACAGGTTTCTATAAAACACCATTTATGCCAGATTATGTTAGTACTGCAAGTATAGAAGAGCTAGCGAATATTATGCTTGAAGACTTAGCAAATGGAGCTAAGGTCATTGGGGAAATTGGTACAAGCAAAGACGAATGGACAAAGGATGAACTTAAAGTTTTTGAAGCTGCTGTAATCGCACAGAAGAAAACAAACGCTGTCATTATTACGCATACTACATTGGGAACACTTATCAAAGAGCAAGTAGATTTCTTCTTAGAGAATGGTATCAATCCGAAGAAAGTTATCATTTCTCACGTTGCGTTATCAAATGATCTAGATGCATTACGTTATGCTTTGCAAAAAGGATTTAATGTAGCGTTTGATACGATTGGTAAGACAAAGTATTTACCTGATGAAACGCGTGTAGAATTCATCAAAAAGTTAATTGAGGAAGGCTTTACCAATCAGTTGTTAATGTCGATGGATATTACAAGACAAAGTCATCTAAAGAAGAATGGCGGAGTAGGATATGCATATTTATTAGATACCTTTATTCCGATGCTTGAACAAGCTGGTGTATCTGAAGAAGCAATTCATACAATTACTTCACAGAATTTCACTGCTATTTTGGAGGCGTAATTATGAAAACATATCCATTAGAATCTATATCTTTAGAAGAAGCAAAACAAAAACAGTTTCAACTAATTGATGAGATTACAAAAGAATTTCATGGTAAAGAGTTTCTCTCTGCAGGTGACTTTGGTGTTGTGCCTGGTTTAAATAAACCTGTATACGCTCAAAAAGTCGAAAGAGTGATTGCGAACTTCTTTCATGCGGAGAAGGCGTTATTACTCATTGGTTCTGGTACTGGTGCTATCCGTAGTGGTTTACAAGTGACGGCATCTCCCAATGAAGAAATATTAGTACATACGTCTCCTATTTATCCAACAACTGAGTCTAGTTTTCAATCAATGGGACTTGTTCCTGTTAGGGCAAACTTTAATAACCTTGAAGATATAAAGCAAGTTCTTAATGAACATAAGAATATCCGTACAGCACTTGTTCAATACACACGTCAAGCAATTGACGATTCGTATGATATGGAAGAAGTGATGTGTACTATTAAGTCTGTAAGAGATATACAAATTATTACAGATGATAATTATGCAGTAATGAAGGTTCATAAAATTGGAGCAGAACTTGGTGCAGATTTATCTGCGTTCTCATGCTTTAAATTATTAGGGCCAGAAGGAGTTGGCGTTGTTGTTGGTAAGGCATCTTTAGTGGATGCAATTGAAAAGATGAACTATTCAGGTGGTTCAAAAGTTCAAGGATGGCAAGCGATGGAAGTGTTACGTGGTTTAACATATGCTCCAGTTGCTTTAGCGATACAAGCAGAAGTAAATGAAGAACTTGTTAAACGACTAAATAATCATGAAGTAGAAGGTATTAAAAATGCATTCTTAGCGAATGCACAATCCAAAGTATTATTGGTTGAATTTGAAGATACTATTGCAAAAGCAGTGTTGGAAGAAGCTGAGAGGTTAGGTGGACTACCAAACCCAGTTGGAGCTGAGTCTAAATATGAAGCAGCCCCTATGTTCTATCGTGTATCTGGAACATTTAGAAAAGCAGATCCAACACTAGAAGATAGAATGATACGTATCAATCCAAATCGAAGTGGACCAGATACGATAATACGTATTCTGAAAGAGAGTATTAGAAAGGCGAAAGATGTTTCTAGATAAGTTATGTAAAACAAATCCAAATCTTATTCAAACAGCAGTACATATGCATCAACAGAAACAGATTATGCCTGATACATATGTAGTTGATGTTGATCAGTTTATCGCAAATGCAAAAGCAATCCTACAAAAAGCCAACGAGCAAAATATTGAACTCTATTATATGCTAAAGCAGATTGGACGTAATCCATATCTTGCAATGGAATTAGAGAAAATTGGTTACAAAGGTGCAGTTGTTGTTGACTTCAAAGAGGCTGAAGTGATGATGAAAAATCATCTTCATATTGCGCATGCAGGTCATCTAGTACAAATTCCATCAATGATGATTAATCAACTAGTAAAGTATGGTTGTGACTATATCACAGTTTATTCTTATGAGAAATTAGTTGAAGTTAATCAAGCGGCTAAAGAAGTAGGTATCAGTCAAAAGATATGTGTACGTGTGATTGGTGAAAATGATCGTATCTATAGTGGCCAGACAGCAGGCTTCTACTTAGACCAATTAGAAGAACTTGTACAGAAAGCGAAAAACTTATCACATATTGAAATTGCTGGCGTCGATAACTTTCCATGTTTTCTATATGATGAAACAACAAAGAAGATTGAAGCACAAGAAAATCTATATACAATACTTAAAGCAAAAAATATTTTAGAACGATTAGGGTGTCATATTCAAAATGTCAATGCTCCTTCAGCTACATGCGTGCATACATTAGAGTTAATGAAGCACTATCCTGAAATTACTTCGGCCGAACCAGGTCATGGACTTTCAGGTACCACACCATATCATGTTGATCACGATACAGAAGAGATTCCAAGTATTCTTTATCTTTCAGAAGTAAGTCATGTATTAGATAATCATGCATATATCTATGGTGGCGGATACTATCGACGTGGACATATTCAAAATGCATTGGTTGGTACTTGTTATGAAGAATTAGTAAAGGATAGTGTGATTCTTCCGGATATGGATTCGATTGATTATCATTTTGGATTAGAGAATCCACATCATGTTGGTGAGAGTGCTATATTATGCTTCCGTTATCAGATATTTGTAACACGTAGTGATGTATGCCTAATTAAAGGAATTCACTCAGGAACTCCTGAGATTGTAGGTGTATATGATAGTCTAGGAGGTAAGAAATGAAAAAGAGATTCATTATTATTGTCTTAGATGGCTTTGGCATAGGTGCAATGCATGATGCTTCGCAAGCAAGAGCTGGTGATGAGAAGTCAAATACACTTGCCTCTATTCTTGATGAATTTCCAGATTTAAAATTACCTACACTAGAAAAACTTGGTTTGATGAATACCTTTGGTAGAGAAAGCAATTGTATGAAGTTTCAACCAAAAGCTAACTTTGGAAGAAGCGAACTAATGCATCAAGGTGCAGACACATTTATGGGACATCAAGAAATCATGGGAACAAAGCCTAAGAAACCTCAGTTTGTCCCATTCCAAGAGAAGGTGGATGAAGTAGCCAAACATCTTCAAGATGCAGGACATAAGGTTGAAATTATTAATCGTAATGGACTATGTTATTTGGTTGTTGATGATTATGTTACAGTTGCAGATAACTTAGAAGCTGATCTAGGTATGTGTTATAACGTAACAGCACCACTTGATTTCATGCCATTTGAAAAAGAATATGAAATCGCCAAATTAGTTCGTGAAGTATCGACTGTTGGCCGTGTCATTGTATTTGGTGGAACTGGTAATACGATGCAGGATTTATATAACGCTGAAGAAATTCGAGAAGGTAAGTATATTGGTATCGCATCTGCCAAATCAAAATCATATGATCAAGGCTATCAATGTTTACATCTAGGTTATGGTGTAGATAAAGAAGTACAGGCACCTACAATACTAACCAAAAATGGCATTCCATGTACGCTTATTGGAAAGGTTGCGGATATTGTTGCAAATGATTTAGGTAAGTCTATCTCGTGTGTTCCAACCCCAGAAGTTATGGAAATCACATTAAATTCGATTCTTGAAATGGAGCAGGGATTTATTTGCACAAATGTTCAAGAAACAGATTTAGCAGGACATGCACAAAACGCTGCACGTTATGTTGAAGTCCTAAAACAAGCAGATGAAGGACTAGCAAAGATACTTCCACATTTAACTGAGAATGATATTCTGATTGTTCAAGCAGACCATGGAAATGATCCACATATCGGCCACTCAAAACATACAAGAGAATGCGTTCCTCTTTTAATCTATCGTAAAGGATTAGAAGGAGCACAAGTGGGAACACGTAAAACAATGTCTGATATGGGTGCTAGCTGTTGTGATTATTTTGGAGTAGAAGCACCACAAAATGGAGAGTCATTTATTGACCTTATTGGTGGAAAGAACTAAGATTTTATCACAATAAAGTAAATACCTTACTATTTAATAGTCTTTATATTAGAATAGTAGGGTATTTTATTATTTATGAGGTAGAACTATGTCACTATTTACGCAAATGATCCAACTACAGATGCAAATCCTATTGATGCTAGGCATCGGTTTTTTCTTGCGTAAAAAGGAAATTGTTACAGCAGAAATTCGTAAAGGATTATCTACACTATTAATTAATGTAGTTTTACCATGTACAGTCGTTCTATCATTTATGAACGATTCAAATGTAACCTCAGATTTATTAATGGCCTGTTTATTGGCTGTTATCATATCTGCAATGATTCAGACAGTCTCCATTGTTGGAAGTAAGTTTCTTTTTCAGAAATATGAAAAGACGGATGCTAATGTATTAACTTATGGCATGATTGTATCTAACTCAGCTTTTATTGGTATTCCTGTGATTCAAAGTATCTATGGTAGTGAAGCAATTATGTTTGCATCTGTATTCCAGATACCAATTATTGTAACGATGTGGACAGTCGGTTTATCTTTATTTAAACCAATTGATCACAAGCATGCTTTAAAGTCTGTGTTTAAAAATCCATCTGTTGTTGCAGTATTGATTGGATTTATCATTATGCTTACAGGCATCAAGTTTCCAGTATTTATCACTAAAACAATAAGTAGTATTGCAGCGTGTACAACAGCAATCTCTATGTTTGTAGTAGGATCAATCCTAGCAGAGATTGAATGGAATAACCTATTAGATAAGAAAGTCCTATTCTTCTGTTCTATACGATTAATTGCGTATCCTTTGATTGTATTTATTGTACTAACATTCTTAAAGGTTCCGACATTAATTAAAGCGATAGCAATTATTATGACAGGTATGCCAGCTGGATCTACAGCAGCAATTCTTGCGGAGCAGTATGGATGTGATGCTAAGTTTGCAGCAAAGCTAATCCTAGTATCTACAGTATTATCTGTAATTACAATTCCAATTCTATGTTTAGGTTTATAACAATGTAGTACAATTATCTCATCAGTAACTTTTTATACTGAGTCAAATCAGTTTGATTGCTACAGTGAGGGTAATATGAATAGACATAATAATCAGTATCTTGGAGCAATCATTGGACATGCAGTTGGTGATGCAATGGGCTTTCCCACTGAATTCTCAAAGAGGGAAGAACTACTACAGAATCCAGTGATTGAAATGATAGATAGTCCAGATGTAGGTCAACCTGCAGGATCTTGGTCAGATGATACTGCAATGGAAATCGCAACAATTGATTCGTTCATTCAAAAGAAATGTTTTGATTATAAAGACATCATGGATAAATGGGTAAAGTGGATTAGCAAATCGGAATACACACCAACAGGTGTGGCTTTTGATATTGGTAGAACTTGTTTAAAAGCTATTAAAAAATATTGTAATGGTACGCCACCATTGCAATGTGGATCTACATCAATGAATGAAAATGGAAATGGTTCACTTATGAGAATCTTGCCAGTTGCTCTATATGCATATTCAAAAAATCTTGATGATATATCAATTCGTAAATTAACAAATGAAGTTTCTTCCTTAACGCATGCACATGAAATCAGTAGGTTAGGTTGCTATATCTATGTACAGTTTATCGTATGCTTGTTAAAAGGAAATACAAAACAAGAAGCATACAAACATATTCAAGATTTAGACTATCACTCATTTACAATGGATTCTATGAATCGATATACTAGAATTTTAGATGAACAAATTGCAGTCCAAATACTTGATAATATAAAATCCTCGGGATATATCGTTGATACATTGGAATGTTCAATGTGGATTTTCATGAATGCACAGCATTATAAAGAAGCTATCATTGCTTCAACGAATATTGGTGGAGATACCGATACGATAGGTGCAATTGTAGGGTCAATGGCTGGTATTTATTATGGCTTTGAAAGCATTCCATCTAATTGGTTAGATAAACTACAAAGAAAAGAATATCTAATGGAACTTGCAATCGAGTTTGAAGGACGTATCAAGGTATAAGGAACTAATCTAATAATTTAAATTGTAGATTCAAGAACACGAATTTCAATTGTGATATCATGTGAAAAATGATATTCTATACTTAGAACTATGTGCAGTAACTGCTGTTTTATCAAAAATGAGGTGGAAAATGAGCATATCGTATAAAAAACTATGGAAATTGCTAATTGATAAGGAGATGTCCAAGGTTGATCTCCGTAAATCTGCTGGTATTAGTACCGGCACTTTAGCTAAGCTTGGGAAGAATGAGAATGTCACAACGGATGTGTTAGTAAAGGTATGCAAGGCACTTAAGTGTGATATTGCGGATATAGTTGAGATTGAGAGAAACGAGGCTTAATCATGGCAAAAGGTACGAAAAAAGAAAAAGAAGTATCCCTTGAAACAGTTCTTTGGAATTGTAGGGTTGCTTTGCGAGGAATTGGAAGCACAGAAAAGAATAGAGATGCTGTCATTGGGTTAGTCTTTCTAAAATTTGCTGGTGATAAGTTTGAAAAGAGACGTGCAGAGCTTTTAAGTGAATATGGAGATATTCCTACGTTTTTAGAGAAAGCATCATTCTATAATGCTGTGAATGTATTCTATCTGAAAGAAACTGCGAGATGGTCTTATTTGGTAAAGAATGCATCAGCAAATGATATAGCGGTTATTATTGACCAGGCAATGGCTGATATTGAAGAAGAGAATCCATCATTAAAAGGGGCGTTGTCTCAAAACCTATTTGCGACCTTGGGTGCGGATAAATCAAAAATCAAAGACTTGATAGATAATGTAAATCAAATTGATGTAAAAAGGTTCCACGAGGAAGACTTAATCGGGCGTGTTTACGAATACTTTCTTCAGGCGTATGCAGCTTCGGGGACTAAAGAAGACGGAGAGTTTTACACTCCTGCTTGTGTTGTAAGACTAATCGCAGAAATGATTGAACCATATAGCGGTGTTGTATATGACCCTTGTTGTGGTTCTGGAGGCATGTTTGTTCAATCCTTGAAGTTTGTTGAGCAACATCATGGGAACAGGCAAGAAATATCAATAATCGGACAAGAAAGTAAGCCGGATACATGGCGCTTATGCAAAATGAATCTTGCGATAAGAGGAATAGCTCATAATCTTGGTGAAACTAATGCATCAACATTCACAACTGATCTTCATAAAGATAGGAAAGTTGATTATATCATGGCAAATCCACCATTTAATTTGAAGAGCTGGAGAAAGGAAGACGAACTGACGGATGACCCGCGTTTCATGAAAGCTGGATATTCAGTGATGCCTCCAGTTGCTAATGCAAACTATGCATGGATTCTTCATATGCTTTCCAAACTTGATGTAAATCATGGCGTGGCAGGTTTTTTGCTTGCGAATGGCGCACTAAATGCTGACGATGTTGAATATGTTTTAAGGAAAGAAATCTTAGAACGAGACAGAGTTGAGGCGATAATAGTACTTCCGCGTGACATGTTTTATACTACGGATATTTCTGTGACAATGTGGATTATAAATATGAACAAAAAAGCGGGAACTGTGAATGGAAGAGAGTTAAGAGACCGTTCAAATGAAATACTATTTATTGACCTTCGTACATGGGATGAAAATATAGAAATAATTCAAATCGATAAAGGAAAAAGTAAGAAGAAAACAGTGCTTTCCGACGAACAGATTAACAGAGCAAAGACTCTATATAACAATTGGCAGAGTATAGATGAATCACTATATAAAGATATTCCTGAACTTTGTAAAAGTGTAAAGGTATTAAACAAAAATCTAAAAGATGACGAAAAGAGACAATTGGATGAAGGTACGCTTATAACAGTTGAATCAAAGAACTATTCATTAGCCCCAAGTAAGTATATAGAGTTTATAGATCATGATTTAGAAATAAATTATGAAGAAGAAATGAAAAGAATTCAGAATGAGATGCGTCAAGTTATAAAAGACGAAAAAGAATCTCAGTCACTTTTAGAGGCAGCATTTAAAGGAATAGGTTATGAAATTAGTTAATTGTAGAATTGGAGATTACATAGAGCCTTTTAATCAGGCATGCAACAATCCAAATCTTACGCCGTGGGACGTATCTGGAGTGAATAGAGAAAAAGAGTTTTTTGAACCATCTCGACAAGTTGGAAGTGACACAAGTAAATACAAAATTGTGCCACCGGGTTATTTTGCTTGTAATTTAATGCATGTAGGAAGAGATAAGGTTTTACCGATTGCATTAAATCATTCATCAAAAGAGAAGTATGTGAGTCCTGCGTATACGGTTTTTTCTATCATTGATGAATCTGTACTGCTGAAGGAATTCTTTTTCATATACCTAAAATCTGATGAGAAAGACAGATATTTTTGGTTCCAAACAGATTCGTCTATAAGAGACGGAATGTCTTGGGATGATTTTTGTGATGTAGAAATTCAAATACCTGAAATAGATATTCAAAAAAAATATGTAAAAGTATACAAATCAATGGACAGTAATCAGAAATGTTATGAAAGGGGACTTGATGATCTTAAACTAACATGTGATGCATACATAGAAGAGCTGCGTAGAAACTACCAATGTGAAGAAATAAGAGACTATATTTGTGAAACAAACGAACGTAATAATGAAAATCTATTTGGTGTTGAAGATGTACAGGGTGTGAATAGCACGAGTGAATTTGTTGAAACTAAAGCAGATACTACGGGACTTGATTTTCATAATTATAAAGTTATTCATTTAGATGAGTTTGCGTATAATCCCTCAAGAATAAATCTTGGATCAATTGCTGTTAGAAGAGGTGGGGATTGTATTGTCTCTCCAATGTATGTTTCTTTTAGGGTTAATAACACAAATAAACTATTACCACAATATTTGATGATGTGGTATGAAAGAAAGGAATTTCAAAGGAGCACTTTTTTCTATGCTACAGGATCTGTTAGAGATACGTTTGGTTTTGACGTGATGCAAGAAGTGAAAATTCCTATCCCCTCAATGGATATCCAAAGAAATATTGTAGATATTTATAATACATACACAAAAAGAAAAAGCATAAATGCCCAACTGAAGGGAAAAATTAACAGAATGTGTTCAGTTCTAATTAAAGGGGCAATTGAGGAGGCATCTGTGTGAACAAAATATCTGATATTACAAGACAAGATATTTTAGATGTTATCAGACATGGCTTTGTTATTGAGTATGAGGAGCCTATTCAAGATTGGGAAACAGGTGAGTACATAACAGAGGCCAAGATTTTCATGCCTTTTTTTGGGAGACTTGATTATATAAAATTCCTAAATAGAGTTTATAATTTAGCGTCTTTGTCTTCTTACGATAGCAGATATAGTGATGCGCTTGGAGATATTACTTGTCACTACCATTTTGGAGACTATGATGACGATTTTTGGTTCTTTGATGATGAGCGATTTTTGCTGAGAGATGGGGATGGCGACGAATCCATCCTAAAATTCATTTGTGAGATGTTGCATCCTGCTGTCAGAAATGAGAAATCTCAATGGAAACAGTATCTTGAAAAATTTAACGAGTTGTTAGAGCCGGACGGGTATGAACTATATCCTGCTCAGCATATTTCTGGCAGAGATGTTTTTGCTGCAAGAGAAAACACTCATTCTGACAAGATGATTCTCCCCGAAGGACTATTTACGGAGAGATACAAGGATTTGATTTCTACAGGGAATGGAGGAAGCGTTGATAAAATTAGCTTCTCTGTGGATTTCAAAACGAAAAAACAACTTTGCAGGACTATGTTAGAGTTTCGAGAGCCAATACAATATCGTCCTAATAGATATGATTCTTTCACGCAGAATACAAATGTGCTTGAGGTAGCAATCAATAATCTGAATAGCTTTATGGACTTTCCATGCATAGACTTGTCGGGTGGATTATTATCCCCTGTTCCGTTGGAAGATCTTTTTGCAAAATTCTTCACACCATATATCTTTGATGTAATGGAATATCAATACGATGCGTTGTCGATGAAAGAAAAGGACGCTTTTCAGACAAAAATCAACGATATATTCCAGAGGAGCAACAATTCATTTCGCCTAACGGATAGAGGAATAATTGAACAATTGGCAGATTATGAAGTTCTCTCGCCAGAGATAATCCGGATTGTTGACAAAATTCAAGAACCTGGTTTGAAGGAGTTATTGACATTGGCTGTCGAAAAACACATGCAGCTAGACTCTCAGTCTCATAAAGATGCTGTTGAAAAAATATGGGATGTACTTGAGAGACTAAAAACATATTATACGGATTTGGATAAGAAAAAATCAGTCAAGAAAATAATAGATGAAATGTCTGATGGGAACGAGGCGTTTTCCAAATTATTTAATGATGAATTTAATGAATTAACAAGGATTGGAAATGAATATCGAATTCGTCACCATGAGACATACAAGACGGATATAACAGATATCAGGTATTATGACTATTTCTTTAACCGATGCCTATCGTTGATTGCGTTAGCCATTCAATACTTGAAATAGAGGGATGTGAATAATATGGATTATATCTTTGAAAAGGGTAAATTCACTGAAGATCAGCTTGAACAAGCAATTATAGAATTGTTCAAGCAGCAGGACTATGAATATGTTCATGGTGATAGTATTCATCGATCATTTGAAAATGTCATACTTGAAGATGATTTGAAATCTTATATTATTTCTCGATATTCTTCTGAAGGGTTAAGTGAAGTAGAAATACAAAAGATTATCAATAAAATCACCTTGATTAACACTTCCCCTTTGTATCAAGGCAACAAAGAAGCTTTTTGGCTTGTTAATGAGGGCTTTGATCTTGCAAGAGATGATATAACTAAGGTCGCAGTACACATTGATTTTATTGATTTTGATAATCCAGAGAATAATATTTTCAAAGTTGTAAATCAATTTTCGGTACAAGGAGAACGTCTTCGCAGACCTGACCTTCTTGTATTTGTTAACGGATTGCCGCTAGCAATATGTGAGTTTAAGACGGCTATTGAAGAAGAAACCACGATACATGATGCTTGGGAGCAGATTACAAAACGATATAACAGAGACATCCCAAAGCTTATGAAGTATTGTTTCTTATCTATGATAAGTGACGGGGCTAATTCACGTTTGGGTAGTATATTTACTCCTTATAAATTCTATTACGCATGGAATAAAGTAAATGAAGAAGATAAAGTCTCTAATGGTATTAGTTCACTTCTGACTATGATAGAAGGAGCATTTGCCAAGGACAGGCTTCTTGCAATTATAAGGGATTTTGTCTTCTATCCAGATGATAGTTCTAAAAACGAGGCAATCGTCTGCAGATATCCGCAGTTCTTTGCGGCTAACAAAATGTTAGCCAGTATTAGACGGCATATGAGACCATCTGGAGATGGGAAAGGTGGAACGTACTTTGGAGCTACTGGCTGTGGAAAAACATACACAATGTTATTTCTTTCAAGATTGATAACTCAAAGAGATAATGAAACATTCAATAACCCAACAATAGTCATTCTGGCTGATCGAGAAGATTTAGATACGCAGACATCTGAGCTTTTTGTAAAGGCGAAGAAATATCTTCACGAGGAAGATGTTAGAAGCATAGAGAGCAGAGACGATTTGTCAAAAACTTTGGGAGATAGACCGAGTGGGGGTGTTTATATTACAACTATTCAGAAGTTCTGCGAAAAAACTGGGGTTCTGTCGGAGAGAAATAACATCATATGTATTTCTGATGAAGCCCATAGAACACAGACTGGTGTTGGCGCAAAACTGAAGAGAACGGATGAAGGTGTGTTTACCACATATGGGTTTGGTCACTACCTGCGAACAAGTTTTCCTAATGCAACGTATTGTGGCTTTACGGGAACTCCGATAGATGAAACTATTGCTGTGTTTGGTGATGTTGTTGATAGTTACACAATGAAAGAGTCGAGCGATGACGGAATTACTGTCCGCATTGCATATGAACCACGATTGGCAAGAGTTATTTTATCTGACGAGCAAGCTAAAGAGATTGAAAAGTATTATGAGAAGTGTTCTGAAGAAGGTTCTACAGATGAACAGATAGAAGAAAGTAAGCGAGCGATGAGCCAAATCACCGCTATTCTTGGGCACTCCGATAGAATCCACAAATTAGCAGTTGATATTGTTGAGCACTATGAGACACTTTGTGCGGAAAAGCCTGAGGTGGTTCAGAAAGCTATGGTTGTATGTGCCGATAGGAAACTTGCATTCAGAGTTCTAAAGGAGATTATCTCAATTAGACCTGAGTGGGGAGAAGCGAAAATGAGCGAGGATGATTCCAAGTTAAGTAGAGAGCAGTTGGATAAGCTTGTTCTATTACCAAAAATCAACCTTGTGGCAACGCAAGGGCAAAATGACGATAAGGAATTATTTGATTTATGTGGGACAAAGGAATACAGAAAGAAATTAGATAAGCAATTTAAGAATACAGATTCAAACTTCAAAATTGCTGTTGTAGTAGATATGTGGATTACAGGCTTCGATGTTCCTTCGCTTGCTGTAATGTATATTGATAAGCCATTGCAGAAGCATACATTGATTCAAACAATATCTCGTGTAAATAGAGTATTTGAAGGAAAAGATAAAGGATTAGTTGTTGATTATATTGGCATCAAAAATGACATGCTGGAGGCTGTAAAAAGATACGGAAGCCCTCAAGAGAGTCCTATTGATGAGTTGAATATATCTTTGGGTATATTCAGAAACCATCTTGCAATGATAGATGAGTTGCTTGTTAATTTTAATGCGCAGCGATTCTATATCGGAACACCGCTTGACCGTTTGAATTGCTTGAATGATGCTGCGGAATATATACAGATTAGCAATGATATGCAGACAAGATTTATGGGGCAAACTCGGAGGCTCAAGAGTGCATATATGATTTGTTTCCCTTCCGGGGAGCTGTCCGAAGCGGAGACGTCAAAGGCTCAATTCTATCTTGCTATTCGTTCTATTATTTACAAGCAGACTAAGGGAGATGCGCCTGATGCTGAAATAATGAATCGTGTTGTTGAAGAGATGGTAAAGGAAGCAATCACATGTACCGGTATAGAAAATATCGTTGATGATAAAAAGGACATAGACCTTTTTAGTGATGAATTTTTGAATGAACTGAATAGTGTGAAGATGCCGATAACAAAATTCAATGCACTTCTTAAATTGCTTAGGAAGGCAATCACTTCATATGGCAAAACGAATAAAGTTAAGTCAATAGAGTTTGATGAAAGACTTCGTAAGGTTGTAGAAGCATACAATGGCAGGGACAAACTTGTATTCACAAGTGAAGTTGTTGCGGATTTTGTAAACGATTTATCTGATCAGCTTATACAAATACTTAATGATCTAAAAGATGATAAAGCATCATTTGAAAAACTTGGCATAACATATGAAGAAAAGGCATTATACGACATCCTAATTAAAGTTAGAGATGACCATGGATTCCCTTATGCGGAAGAAAAGTGTCTTGTTCTCGCCAAGAAAATCAAAGAGTTAGTGGATGACAAGGCTAAATTTGCAGATTGGTCAACGAGAGATGATATTAAGAATCAACTTAACATGGATTTGACAGTGCTTCTTTATAAGAATGGTTATCCGCCAGAATGGGACGAGGAAGTATTTGAGAAAGTTATGGAGCAAGCAGAGAACTTCAAGAAATATAATGGAGATTGAAGAAGCTGCCAAATTTGAAGATACGATAAAGATTGAGAGAGTATAGTATTTATGCAATTAGATTTACTTCTTATTAGAAAAAAGAATAATA
>ERZ772906.952-NODE-952-length-16352-cov-2.947598_pt1 | contig 16352 bp, 13 predicted proteins | sample MGYA00511338_ERZ772906 | MGnify/ENA primary metagenome ERZ772906 (study PRJEB29015, sample SAMEA2738076) | human oral metagenome | biome: human oral; feature: human-associated habitat; material: saliva | place: China | collected 2212 ... | reverse complement strand
GGACGGCGGAGAGAATCTCCTCGGCGGGCGCGCTCTTGAGCAGGAAACCGCTGGCACCAGCACCCAGGGCCGCCAAGACAAGATCCTCATCATCGAAGGTGGTCAGGACCAGGACCCGCAAGGCAGCGGTGGCAGGTGTCGCACGCAGCTCGCGAATGGCACTGACCCCGTCCAGGACCGGCATCCGCAGATCCATGAGCACAAGGTCGGCCCCTCCGTGGGGACCGGTGGCTCGAGCGGTCAAGCCGTCGATGGCCTGACGCCCGTTGACGGCCTCCAGAACCACCTCCATGTCGGGCTGTGCGGCCACGAGAGCACTGAAGGCACTGACCAGCAGCGGCTGATCGTCGACAACAGCCACCCTGATAACACCGGTCGTCCTGGTCGTCATCTGCAGTCTCCTGATTCTGTCTCGCCGGCCGTCATGGCGCTCGCGGGCAGCTCGAGCGGCGCCACCGGGAAGTCGACATCAATGGTGAAGAAGCTGTGGTCCCCGTTGTTGTGGATGCCGTGGGTCATGGTTCCGCCCACGAGCCTGAGCCGCTCCTCGAGGCCGACGAGCCCGCTGCCGCCGAAGGGGGAGTGCTCTGCGACGTCCGGCACCGGGTTGGCGACGTGGAGGTGGCAGGAGTCCTGCGACAGTGTCAGGCTCAGCTCGATCTGGCCGGTTCCGTGCCTGACGGCGTTGGTGAGGGTCTCTCCTACCAGACGCACGAGGGTGAGGCGTTGTATCGCAGACCACGCCGAGTTGCAACGCTCCAGGACCTCCGGTTCGGGAAGCACGGCGCTGATCCGGCTCCCCGAGCTGCGAGTGGTCTCGATGAGGGCCGGGATGGTCCGCAGGTCCGCCAGGGGAGTGATCTCGCCGGCGTCGGAGCGCAGGACGGAGACGAGCTGACGCACGGAGGCCAGAGAGGCATCGGCAGTGTCGCGCACCGTGGTCAGGGTGCTGCGCAGCCGCTCCTCACCGCCCAGGGCCAGGCCGGTGGCGGCCTGCACCTTGATCGTGGTGAGGCTGTGGCCCACGAGGTCGTGGAGCTCTCGGGCCAGGCTGAGGCGCTCGGCCGCAACCGCCTGGGCCGCGGCGATGCCGACGTCGAGGGCCTGGTTCTCGGCGATCCGGCGCCGGGAGGAGGCCAACAGGTAGGTGAGCACCACGGCACCGACGAAGACCAGACTGGTGAGTGTGCGGGCGAGCAGGGTGGCTTCGTTCCAGCCGCCGTTTGTCATCGGGTCGGTATCTGATTCGTAGGGCCGGGTGTAGGAGGCCAAGGTGACGGGGTTGACCAGGGCGCCGGCCAGCGCCAGCAGGAGCGCTGTCGTACCCCAGCGCCGATCGGGCTCCCAGCGGGTGACGGTGTAGAGACTGGTGATGGCCGTGGCGATGATCGGGTTGAGGCCGAGGTTGACGGGGGAGAGGACCACGAGGATCGCGTAGGCTGCCAGCAGGGCGTAGGTCGCGATGAAGGAGACACGCAGGAGGCGCAACCGTCCGAACTGCGTCAGCGCCAACGCCAGGCACAGGGCGAAGTCCGCAACATAGATGGCATAGCCGCCGAAGCGCAGGATGAAGGTGACCGACTCCAGTGCGAAGGCGAGGAAGACGATCCCCAGGGCGAGATCCACGACCGGGATCGAGTAGTGTGCCCAGCGACCTCCTCGTCCCGGCACCATGCGGTGACGGGCCTGCCAGTCGTAGGCCGCTGACAGACTCGCTGTCGTCGGCAGCACCGCGCTGCGGGCCGTCGCGCCCGGTTGGCCGTCTCGATCAGCCATGCGCTGTTCCTTCGTCAAGGATCTGGCGCGCGTGGCGACCGGCCGCCGCTGCGGCGATGAAGGCGGCTGCATCCTCATCCAAACCTCGTCGCATGGTGGACAGCCTCACCCCGGTCTGCGCCTCCGCCTCCCGCAGCAGCTCCAGGAGCCCGTCGGTGGGAACCTCGACGAGTTGGTGCTGCCCGGCGCCCGGCCGGGGCGTACACAGGGTCTCGGCCTCCTGACGCACCTGTGCCCCCAGTGGCCCCTCCAGGTCGGGGACGACGACGTCGGCCCCCGCCAGTGCGACTCGTCCGTAAGCCGTCATCGAGTGGTGGGAGACGCCCCGGTGGCGGGCGCGGGCATCGGCGTCAGAGACACGCAGGCAGGCCACCGGGTGTCCGCCCAGCGTGGCGATGGCGTTGATCGCGTCCCCGCAGGCCACCCCGGAGAAGCCCCAGGGCGTCTCGGTGCCCAGGTTCCCGGGCCCCTGGATGACGACGGCGGCGTCGGCGTGCAGGACGTGCCGGGCCGCCAAAAGGGCGTTGTGGACGCTGACTGCCTCGATGTCGCCGCCCCAGGCCTGTCCGGCCGTGATGGTCCCTGCCAGCCACCCGGCCTGGCTCAGGGCGGCAACGACGCGTGAGTAGGCCAGGGGCAGGGCCCCGCCGTCGGTCATGATGTAGACGACGCGCGGTTGCTTCTCACCGCTGGGGGAGCGCAGCCCGGCGAGCACCGCCGGCAGGCTCGAGTGCAGGTCGGCCACCACCACCGGCATCCCCTCCAGGTCGAGGCTGCCGATCGGCTGGGACAGCAGGCCGTGGTGGACCGTGCCCTGCTCGTCGACACCGGTGACCATGACCTGGTCCGGCATGTAGCGGGCCTTAACGAGATGCCCTTCGCGCGGCGGGTCAGGTGGCAGGACGTCCAGGCGAGAGCTGACCATGGCGTGCCCGCCCGTGCCCAGGGCGCGGTCGAGGGCCGAGACCTCCAGCCTCACCCGCTCCCCGGTGTCGGGCAGCCCGGTGAGGGCCTCGTAGGCGACCGCGCGGACCCGCTGACCGGACAGCAGGCCATCCGCATTACTCGGGGCCCCGACGATCTCCACGTCCAGCTCGGCGCAGGATCGCCCCGCGGGTCCCCATACCGTCCTGGTTCCGGTCACTACGCCGTCGCGCCACATCATGGCGGCAGACTATCCGGGCGCGCGCGCCACCAGCCGCAGGCCACCGGACTCTCCTAGGCTGGGGCACCGTGAGCCAGCCGACCCGTAGCACCGAGGAGCGCCTGGTGAGCCTTCTGCTCACCTTGCGCAACACCACCACCGGTCTCAGTGCCGAGGAGCTCGTGGCCAGTGTGCCGGGATACGGCTTGGCGGACCCCTCCACGAATCCGCTCTCCGCGCGCCGCAAGTTCGAGCGGGACAAGGACACGCTGCGCGAGCTCGGTATCGAGGTGACCACCACCGGACGCCCCGAGGAGCCCCGGTACCGGGTCATCGAGGAGGACTACACTTTGCCCGCGCTGCACCTGAGCGCCGAGCAGGCCGCCTGCCTGAGCCTGGCCGCCTCCGCCTGGCGCGACGGCGACCTTCCCGCCACGGCCCGGCGGGCCCTGACCAAGCTGCGTGCCGTCAGTGAGGGACCGACCGGAAGCAGCTTCGCCGGCCTGCCGGTCCTCACCGCGGACCTGTCCGGTGAGGAGATCCCCGAGGAACTCATCACCGCGGTCGACGAGCGCCGCCTGGTCACCTTCGACTACGTCTCCGCCCGCTCGGGCAGCACCCGGGCCCGCACTGTCGAGCCGCACCACCTGCGCCTGGCCGAGGGCGCCTGGTACCTCGACGCCGTCGAGCCCACAGGCACCCACAGCCCAGACGACAGCAGGGAACCGGAGGGTCCGGCAGGAACCGCGGTCAGGCTGCTGACCTTCCGCCTGGCCCGCATCACCGGGTCAGTTACCGTGCACGGGAGCCCGAAAGCCTTCACCCGGCTTCCCGCCAAGGCGCCCAGCCGCCGGCGCGCTCTGCTTGCCGCCCTGCCGGGGCGTGCTCTAGGACTGCGTCTGGCCGGGGCCCACCTCGATCCGGTTCAGGCCTCTGCGGCCGACCTGCCGGCGCACCTGGAAGGCCGTGATCTCATCGCCGTCGAGTACGAGGATCCCTTCTCCTTCGCCGGAACCGTGGCAGCGCTTGGCGACGCAGTCGTCGTCCTCGCCCCCGAGTCCTTGCGCCAGGCGGTCCTGTCCCACCTGCAAGGCGCGGCTGGGCTCGTGGCACCGGAGGGGGAGTGAGGATGGCGCGCGCATCCGCCTCCGACCAGCTCACGCGACTGCTGGCCCTGCCCGCCTGGGTCGCGGAGCACCCCGGCGTGACCGTCACGGAGGCCGCCAAGCACTTCGGCGTCACCCCGGCCGTCATTGAGCGCGACGTCAACACGCTGTGGATCTCCGGCTTGCCCGGCGGCATGCACGGGGACCTCGTGGACTTCGACGCCGCGGACTTCGAGGCCGGACGCCTGCGCCTGTCCGAACCGCTGGGGCTGGACCGCCCGGTTCGGCTCACCCGGCAGGAGGCGATCTCTCTGCTCATGGCGCTCAGGGTGCTCGCCGACCTCCTGGCCGACGACGAGGCCTCCGTACCCGTCATCGCCTCCACCCAGCAGGCGGTGACCGCCCTGCTCAGCTCAGGCGCCTCCGCCGATGGTGCCGACGCGCACGTCGATCCGGGAACCGTCACCCCCATCGCCCCGGACCCCGCGCACACCGGACGTTCCGGCCATACGTCCCGGATCCTGGCCGCCGTGCGCTCCGCTCTGCGCGACAGGCGCCGCCTCCACCTGGTCTATGTCTCCGCCACCGACACCCCCTCGGAGCGAGACGTCGATCCCATCACCCTGGAAAGTGATGGATCACATATGACGCTGGTGGGCTGGTGCCTCAGCGCCAAGGCCGAGCGCAGCTTCCGCCTGGACCGGATCACGTCAGTCACGCTGCTCGATACCCCTTCTGTGCGGCACCGCGCCTCACGCAGAAGGAACCAGCCCAAGGCCGACCACTGCGCGGGGACCAGGCCTCGCGCCACGCTGGTTCTGCAGCCGACGGGCCGCTGGCTCGCCGAGCAGGTCCCGTGCCTCTCCCAGGAGGAGACCGTGGACGGCCACCTCAGGGTCGTCGTCGAGGGACGCGACCGCGCCTGGCTCATCGGCCTGGTCCTCTCCGCGGGGCGTCATCTCATTGCGGTGGAGCCCCCGAATCTCGCCCAGGAGGCCGCAACAGCAGCCACACAGGCTCTGGCCGCATATCACTGCTGAACCCTGCCCCGTCCGCCTTGGGGAGAACCATCAGGACCCTCGTTCTGAGGCGCCCGCCCGGGAGGCTACACTCAGCCCGTATCGATAGCCCCTACCACAAGGAGCAGCGCCGTGAACCTCTTTAAGCCGTCGCACATCATCTTCCTGCTCATCGTCGTCATCCTGCTGTTCGGCTACAGGAAGCTGCCTGACATCGCCCGCAGCGTGGGCCAGTCCATGAAGGTCTTCAAGAAGGAGGTCAAGGAGCTGCGCGACGACGACTCCAAGGACCCCCAGGCCCAGATTCAGCAGCCGCAGGAGGGCACCTACTACACCGAGCCCACCCAGTCCGGCCAGACCGCTCAGAGCACCGAGGGCTCATCCCAGAAGTGATGTCATCCGGCCAGAGCCGGTGACCTGCAGACGAAGGAGGCCGCGGTGCCCAAGCTCCCTCAGATCAAGCGATCGAGGCGCAAGGACAACCCCGAGGCGCGCATGTCCATCGGGGACCACCTGCGCGAGCTACGCCAACGTCTCTTCGTCTCCGCTGCGGGCGTCATGGTGATGACGGTCGTCGGTTACCTGGTCTACGAGCGGGCCTTCGCCCTCATCACCCGGCCCATCGAGCAGGCCAATGCCAAGGGCGCGCATCTGACCCTCAACTTCGACACCATCCTGGCCTCCTTCGACATGAAGCTCGAGGTGTCGATCTGGCTGGGAGTTCTGCTGTCCTCACCGTTGTGGATGTACGAGTTCTGGGCATTCGTGGGACCGGGCATGACCCGCAAGGAGAAGGCATACACTTGGGCCTACGGCACGGCCGGCCTGTTCCTCTTCCTCGCCGGCGCCGGCCTGGGGATCTGGGTGATGCCGCACGCGGTCTCCATCCTCACCAGCTTCATCCCTGACGGCCCCACTGCCGGAGTGATCGGGGCGAATCTCTACCTGTCCTTCGTCATGCGACTGGTCCTCGTCTTCGGGATCGCCTTCCTCCTGCCCGAGCTCCTCGTCGCCCTCAACATGCTCGGGCTCATGCAGGGAAAGACCATGCTCAAGGGCTGGCGCTGGGCCATCATGGGCATCGTCACCTTTATGGCCATTGCCAACCCGCTGCCGGATCCATGGTCGATGGTCTTCATGTCCGTTCCCATTGCCGGCCTGTACTTCCTGGCCTGCTTCATCTCCATCAGGCATGACAAACGGGTGGAGAAGAAGCGTGCTGAGCTCGATGCCGAGCTCGAGGCCGCCCTGGCCGAGTAGCCGGGTGCTTCACCCCGTCCCTGCCTGACTTGTCCCACCTTTTCCTTCGATGCGTATCGCTCTGCTGTCCAACCCCTCTTCGGGACGAGGACGTCATGCGGCCGCCGACGACGTCGCCCGCCGGATCCTGACCGGGGCCGGCCACGAGGTCCTTCACGTGCGTGGCAGCTCCTACGAGCAGGCGCGTGACGCAGGACGGGCCCTCCTGGGGGATGGGCCGCATCGGAATGTTGAGGCACTGGTGGTCGTCGGCGGGGACGGCATGGTCCACCTGGGGGTGGATGTCGTCGCGACGACGGGCGTGCCTCTGGGCATCGTGGCCACCGGCACCGGTAACGACATCGCCCGGCACTTCGGTCTGCCCAGCCGGGACGCGGAGGCCTCCGCCCGCCTCATCAACCAGGCGCTGTCCGGGAAGGGCGCCATCACGGCGGTGGACGCGATCTACGCCTCCCGCCCCGACGGCACCCTGCTCGCCCCGCAGCGTCGCTGGTCCCTGGCCGTGGTCAGCGCCGGGGTGGACGCCGCCGTCAACGCCCGCGCCAACACCCTCTCCTGGCCGGCCGGCGAAGGACGTTACGTGCGCGCCTTCACCGCCGAGCTCGCGACGCTGGCGCCTTACGGTTACCGAGTCACCACCGACGAGGGCACCTGGGAGGGGCCTGCTCTCCTGCTGGCGGTGGCCAACACCCGTTACGTCGGCGGCGGCATGGACCTGGCGCCCCAGGCCGACCCCACCGATGGCCTGCTGGAGGTACTGCGCCTGGACCCCGTGGGCCGCGCCCACCTACTCACCCTCTTCCGCAGGCTCTTCCGCGGCACGCACCTGACCGACCCGGCCGTCCACGTCGAGCGCAGCCGCACCGTCACCATCGAGGCTCTCGCTGAACGAACCGGCCACGACCGAGGCCTGCGCCCGCCTCCTCACCCCTTCGCCGACGGCGAGCCGCTGGCCGAGCTGCCCCTGCGCCTTGAAGCCGTCCCCGACGCCGTCCGGCTGCTCCTACCGGCTCAGGGCTGATCCGGCCCGTAGGGTGTTGCCATGAGCTCACCAGCAGAGCGCTATGCCGCATCTCGACGTCGACAGGCCGCCTCCAGCAGTGAGCTCGCCCGCTTCGCCCAGGGCTATGACTTCCCCCTCGATCCCTTCCAGGAGGAGGCCTGCGGCGCCGTCGAGCGGGGAGAGGGCGTGCTGGTCGCCGCTCCGACGGGCGCCGGCAAGACAGTGGTGGGGGAGTTCGCCGTGCATCTGGGCCTGGCCCGGGGGCTCAAGACCTTCTACACCACCCCCATCAAGGCCCTGAGCAACCAGAAGTACCTGGACCTCGTGGCCCGCCACGGTCAGGAACGGGTGGGGCTGCTGACCGGTGACACCTCCGTCAACCCTCACGCGGACGTGGTGGTCATGACCACCGAGGTGCTGCGCAACATGCTCTACTCGGGCTCGCGTGACCTGGACCGGCTGGGCTTCGTGGTCATGGACGAGGTCCACTACCTGGCCGACCGCTTCCGCGGGCCGGTGTGGGAGGAGGTCATCATCCACCTGCCCGCCGAGGTCCAGGTGATCTCCCTGTCCGCCACGGTCTCCAACGCCGAGGAGTTCGGCGACTGGCTCGGCCAGGTGCGCGGCAGGACCGCCGTCGTCGTCTCCGAGGAACGCCCCGTCCCGCTGACTCAGCACATGATGGTCGGACGCCGGCTGCTACCGCTTTACTCCCACCCCGCGGATGCGGCTGAGCAGTCCGACCAGCTCGACCAGTCCGACCAGTCCGAGCAGACTGAGCCGGAGCGGCAGGCGGAGCGGACGGGGCAGCCCCCGCTCAATCCCGAACTGCTCAAGGCCGTCAAGCAGGCCCGGCGTGCCGCCGCCTCCGGTGGCGCCTCCAAGAACAGCTACCGTGGCCGCGGTGGCGGTTCGGCCAGGGGACCGCAGCCCTGGAAGCGCTCCGCCCGAGGGGGACGGGCGCCTCGCCGTGGCGAGGGGGGAGCCCGCACGGCCAGGTTGAAGCCGCCCTCGCGGCTGCAGGTCGTCACGGCCCTGGAGAGGGCCCGTCTGCTGCCCGCGATCGTCTTCGTCTTCTCCCGGGCGGGCTGCGAGCAGGCCGTCCACCAGGTGGTGAGCGCCGGGGTGGACCTGACCACCGAGGCCGAGGCGGCCCGGATCCGGGACGTCATCGAGCGGCGCACCGCCGACATCCCCGCCGGCGACCTGGGGGTCCTCGGCTTCCACTTCTGGGCCCACGCCCTGGAGCGCGGCGTCGCGGCCCACCACGCGGGGCTGCTGCCGGTGTTCAAGGAGACGGTGGAGGAGCTCTTCAGCGCGGGCCTGGTCAAGGTCGTCTACGCCACCGAGACCCTGGCACTGGGCATCAACATGCCCGCACGCACGGTGGTCCTGGAGTCGTTGCGCAAGTGGAACGGCTCGGCCCATGTCACCCTCAGCCCGGGGGAGTACACCCAGCTGACGGGGCGGGCCGGGCGCCGCGGCATCGACGTGGAGGGCCACGCCGTCGTGCTGGCTGCTGACGACGTCGAGCCGGCCACGGTCTCCTCGCTGGCCTCCCGGCGCACCTACCCGCTGGTCTCCGCCTTCCGCCCGACCTACAACATGGCCGTCAACCTGCTCGAGCGCATGTCGCGGACGCGGGTGCGTGAGGTGCTCGAGCAGTCCTTCGCCCAGTTCCAGGCCGACCGCGGCGTCGTGGAGCTGGCCGCTCAGGCTCGCCGCAAGCGCCGCAGCCTGGAGGGCCTGGAGAAGGACATGACGTGCCGTCTGGGCGACTTCCGCGAGTACGCCTCCCTGCGCCAGGCCATTGCCGACGCCGAGGCGGACCTGTCGCGGGACAAGTCCGCCTCGCGCCGCAGCGAGACGGGCCGGACCATGAGCTCGCTGGGACGCGGTGACGTCGTCGTCTTCCGCAAGGGTCGACGCCGCCGCCACGGCATCGTCCTTCAGGTCGGTGCCGACCGGACCGGGAACCCGACCGTCACGGTGCTGGGGGAGGACTCCCGGGTCGTCGCCCTGACCCCTGACACGGCGCCGGACGGCGTCATGCGCGTGGGCGCGCTGCGGGTGGCGGACTCGGTGGACCCGCACCGGCCCCGGGACCGGGACCGGCTCGTTCAGCGCCTGGTCGACGCTCTACGTGCCGGGGACCTGGAGGGCGGCAAGCGCACACGCACCCGCTCCAGCCGCGCCCAGGCCCGCCGAGACAGCGCGATCGAGAACCTCGAGCGACTGCGCCACGAGATGCGCTCCCACCCCTGCCACGGGTGCCCCGACCGGGAGGAGCACGCCCGGGTGGGCCGCAAGTGGTCCAGGGCCCAGGCCGAGGCCGAGCGCCTCCAACGGCGCATCGAGACCCGCACCGGCACCATCGCCCGCCTCTTCGACGCCGTGTGCGAGGTACTGCTCGAGCTGGGCTACCTGGAGCCCGTGGACCGCGGTCACCCGGAGCGCGAGCTGAGGGTCACCGGCGCCGGCAAGGTGCTGGCCCGGATCTACGCCGAGCGGGACCTGCTCATCGCCGAGTGCCTGCGCACGGGAGTCTTCGAGGACCTCAGCGCCGCGGAGCTGGCCGGGGCACTGAGCGCCTGCGTCTACGAGCCGCGACTGAGCGCCCAGTCGATCGGGCTGCCCGTGGCGCCCGCATCCAGGCTCGGCCAGTGCCTGCGCGCACAGCTGGGGGTCTCGCACCGGATCCACGACCTGGAGTCCCTGGCCCGCATCGAGGCCTCCTCGGGCGCGGAGCCGGCGCTGGCCGGGGCCATCCAGGCCTGGTGCGACGGCGCGCAGCTGGCGGACATCCTGGACGCCACGGAGCTGACGGCCGGGGACTTCGTGCGCTGGTGCAAGCAGCTGCTCGACGTCGTCGGCCAGATCGCGAGCCTCTCACCACCGCAGGACGCCACTCCCGAGCAGGCCAGGACCGTGACCGACCTGTCGATGCGGGCCGCCGGGGCCTCCCTGGATCTCAATAGGGGAGTGGTGAGCTGGTCGGCGGTGTAGAAATTGTCAACTTCATGAACTCAGGACCCAGAAAAAAGATTTAGAAGCATCCCCTATCTCCATATTTTACTTCACTTACAGTAAGCCAGTAGTGGACTTTCATGCAGTTACCATGACTATAGTAACTTGCAGCATGAGCAGACCACGCTCCCTCAATGGCGGCGCCAACTATAGCAGCTTCAGCTCCAGGAATAAGTGCCGCAACAGCATAAATTGCCGCATATTTTGAGGCATCACGAGACATTCTATCCGTCTCGTCTCGAGATAAAACCCAGCCTGTATTAGTCCACGTGTGAGCCATCGGAGACTCGTCGCCACCCCCATCAGACCGTTCTCGCTCTCCTCCATCCTTAGTAAATTCATAACTATAGCGCTCTCCCGTGATCTTATCCGAGAATGACACTTTGGCGTGAACTCCATCATTGACGACAGACGGCTCACTAAATCGCTCCATAATCTGATCAGCCTCACTCTGACTTAGCGACACCGGAGCAGAACCGTCGCTCGTCCCAACACGATTTGGCTCCACAGAAACAGAAGGGGAAGCGACCACCGCAAGAGATGTCGATAACACCATCGCAGATGCGATCCTGGAAAACTTCATGGCGAGTTCCTTTCAATCCAGATTGGACAGACCTTCAAGCACTGTCGGATTTCACCGAAAAGCCGACATCTCAAGAGTGCTACAAACATTCGAGCCAAGCAATACCTCAGGGAAAACATGTTTTCCCTCAACATCATCGAGGTCGTAGATTATCTACAAAACAGACCTGGCGGTGAAAGAAACGTTTCGGGATCTGCTTCCGCTTTCAATATTTTGTTGGAATCAACAAAATCCAGTCGGACACCGCCTCGACTTTAAGGATTCCTTAAGTTGAGTTCCTGGACCTCACTGGAAATTCCATGCTTTTTCACAGTTTTCATCTGTTTCAGATTTAGATTTATCGACAATAAATAACAACTATGTAGGCGTTGAGTAAACTCGGTTTAGTTGTTTTCAAAATCAATGAAACCGCCTGAAACCATCGGCGTTCAATCGAAGTTGAACTTGCTCTTCATGAACTGGATCTGATATAATTGTTATTTTGTAGTATTTGCTTGATCTTGTTCCGGCTGGAACGGAACCCTGCACGACAGGACTCATGCCCCTATGTCAGGCTTCTTCGCCCTCCTCGACGACATCGCCACGCTCGCCAAGCTGACGCTGTCCACCGTTGACGACACGGCCTCCATGGCCGTCAAGGCCTCAGCGAAGGTCTCGGCGGCTGCTGTCGACGACGTCGCCACCACGCCTCAGTACGTCACCGGCATCACTCCGGACCGTGAGCTGCCGATCATCAAGAAGATCACGCTGGGCTCGCTGCGCAACAAGCTCCTCATCATCCTGCCGATCGGCCTGCTGCTGACGGCCGTGGCGCCGTGGCTCCTGCCGGTGGCGCTCGTCATCGGCGGCGCCTACCTGTGCTTCGAGGGCGGGGAGAAGATCCTGGAGCGCTTCGGCGGCGCTGCTCACGCCAAGGAGGAGACCGGCCCGGTCGACGAGGCCCAGATCATCCGTCAGGCCATCACCACGGACTTCGTCCTGTCCACCGAGATCATGCTGCTGGCCCTGGCCGAGGTGGAGGGGGAGTCCTCCATGCGGCGCATCATCGTCCTGGTCCTCATCGCCCTGCTCATCACCTTCGCCGTCTACGGCCTGGTGGCGGCTCTCATCAAGCTCGACGACGCCGGCGCGCACCTAGCCGGGCAGGGCCGCACTGGCGCCATCCGCTCGATGGGCCGTGCGATCGTGACGTCTGCGCCGGCCCTCTTCCGCGGCATCGGGATCATCGGGACCGTGGCGATGCTGTGGGTGGGCGGCCACATCCTGGCGGTCAACCTCGCCAAGGTCGGTTTCCACCCGCTGCACCACGCCATCGAGTGGGCCGAGGAGCTCACCCACAACCCGGTCCTGTCCTGGATCACCGGAACAGCCATGTCCTGCCTCATCGGAGCCGTCATCGGCACCCTGCTGGCCCTGGCCTGGCGGCCCGTGCATAGCGCCCTGGCAGGCCGTCGCGGACTCTGACGGGGGCGCCTCGCTCCCGGTAGATCGGAGGCGACGGGGAGCAGGGGCGAGCCGGAACCGCGCGCCTACTGACTGGCACCATCCCCGAGGAAGGCGAGAATGGCGCGCACCCGCCGGTTCTCCTCGGACGGGTCCAGGCCGAGCTTGAGGAAGATGGCCGAGACGTGCTTGGCGACCGCCGCTCCCGACACGACCATCCGCACCGCGATCTGACTGTTCGACAGCCCCCGCGCCATGAGCTCGAGAACCTCGAGCTCACGCGGTGTCAGGTTCGCGAGCCCCGAGCGCGAGCTGCGCACCATGGCTCGGGCCACCTCGGGATCGGTCACCATGCCTCCGGACAGAATCACCCGCAAGGACCCCAGGAAATCAGCGACCTCCGAGACCCGGTCCTTGAGCAGGTAGCCGGTCCCGCCGGCGTCGGCCGGTGCATCGGCGGAGAAGAGCCGTCGGGCGTAGGCCGCCGATACGTACTGGCTGAGGACCATGATCGCCACTGCCGGATGGCGGCGTCGGATGGTCAGCGCAGCCTCCAGCCCGTCGTTCCTCATGGTCGGCGGCATACGGACGTCGGCGATGACCGCATCCGGCAGATACGCCCGGGCGTCCATGAGCTCAACGCGGTCGACGAGCGCGTGCGCATCGCTCTCCCGGGCGACGACGTCGTAGCCCTGACGCTCGAGCAGTCCCGCCAGCCCCTCCCGCAGCAGGGCTGAGTCATCGGCAAGCACCAGTGAGGGGGTCGTGCTCATGACTTCTTCCTGTCGATGGTGTCATCCACGTTATCTGTGCTGCCGATGCCGCCTGAACCGTTCATCCTGATGCCGCTCTCCCCGCGGGCCAGGAGGAGGGGCAGGTGCGCCGCGACCTGGGTCGGCCCACCCGGGGGACTGGACAGCAGAAGCTCTCCGCCGAAGGCCGCAAGCCGCTCCCTCATACCCGCCAGGCCACGACCCGGCTGGAGGCAGGCTCCGCCGGGCCCGGTGTCGACGACGCAGACTCTCAGGGTCTTATCCACGGTCAGCAGGATCGTGATCCCGGCTCCGGGAGCATGCTTGAGCGCGTTGGTCATCGCCTCCAGAGCGAAGAAGTAAGCGGCAGCCAGGACGCCCTCGGGCATCGTCGGCAGAGGGTGCGGGCAAACGATCCTGATGGACCTGCCAGTCCTGTCGACTCGATCCACCGCGTCTGTCAGAGCCGCTTCCAGGCCGAGGTCGGTGAGCACCTGGGGGTGGATACCGCGCACCGTGGTGCGCAGCGACTCGAGCCCGCCGGCAATGGCCGACTTCGCCTCGGCCAGAAGAGCGGCGAGTGCGGGATCCGCGGTAACGGCTGGGGAGAGCTGCGCCTCGCCGAGTTTCATGAGCCCGACGACGAGACGTTGCTGAGCGCCGTCGTGCAGATCGCGTTCGATACGGCGGCGCTCGATCTCGTAGGCCGCAACGATCTCCCGACGGGAGGCCGTCAGCTCGGCGATCCGCCGGGCGGCAACGGCCTCATGCGTGGGTCTGGACCTGCCGAGCCATCGCGGAGAGAACCTGAGCTGCACGCTCCCAAGGTACCGTGTCCCGTTCGCCTGAGGCGTCAGGCTGGGCACCAACTACCCGAGAGGTATACCCAGCACTACCTCGACAGCAGTGCGAGCACTATCGCTATCGCGCCGAGAAGACGATGAAATGAGAGACATGAGCACACCACTGATCACCACCAGCGATATTGTCAAACGATTCGGTACGGTAACGGCTCTGGCCGGCGTGAGCATCAACGTCTCCGCAGGTGAGAGCGTCGCGATCATGGGGCCCTCGGGCTCGGGCAAGTCGACCCTGCTGCACTGCCTGTCCGGAGTTCTCGTCCCGGATCAGGGGAGCGTAGGCTTCGGGGGCACCGAGATCTCCCGACTCACTGATGCGCAGCGATCCCACCTGCGGTTGCGCGAGCTGGGATTCGTTTTTCAGGACAGCCAGCTGATCCCCGAGCTGCCGGCTCGGGAGAACGTGGCTCTTCCCCTCATGCTTACCGGCACACCGACGCGGTCAGCACTGCGCGCCGCCGACGAGATGCTCGCACGACTCGGCCTGACAGACCTCATGGGCCGGCGCCCTGCGCAGATGTCCGGCGGTCAGGCCCAGCGGGTGGCGATCGCTCGGGCGCTGGTAAGCAGTCCCCGCGCCATTTTCGCCGACGAGCCCTCCGGCGCCCTGGACCAGGCAACCGGTCACGAGATGATGCAGCTGCTGACTGCAGCCGTCTCCATGGCCGGCGCGACGCTGGTCGTGGTGACGCACGATGTCAATGTCGCACGCTGGTGCTCACGCCTCATCGAGATCCGTGACGGACTGGTCCACTCCGACCGTCTCCTGAACGTCGACACGGCCAACCGCTCCGCACAGGCCGCGGGGATGGAGACGATCCGATGAATGCCTCAAGCACCGCAGGTCCCCGCTCCATCACCGTGCCCAGGGCAGACTCCTCCCGCCCCGGCCTTCCGGTCCTCGCCCGCCTCACTGCGCGCCTGACCCGTGCACGGCTCGCCTCCCGCGAGGGAGAGACGCTGCTGTACCTGGCCAGCGTCTTAGCTTACACCGTAGCCACCTGCGCGGCCCTGACCGTCGCTGGGGGCACGTGGATGCTCTACAGCCGTGGAACGCACCCTGAACGGATTCCGGTGTGGGTGGACGCGGCCAAGAACGCGGGCTACGGCTTCGACTTCATGGCATCGCAGTACCTCAGCATGTCCATTTTGGCCTGCGCCATGCTGGTGCCGGCCATGGTGGGGCTGGCCTCCAGTGCCGCGGTCCTGGGAGCGCGCAGCCGTGAAAGGCGCCTGGCTGTTCTGCGGCTGATGGGCCTGTCCGGGGCCGACGTCACCCGTATGTCCCTGCTGGACGCCCTTGTCCAGTCGGTGGTAGGCGCAGTCATCGGCACCGCCGTCTACCTGATCACACTTCCCGCCTGGGGCGGACTCACCGTCATGGGAACCCGGATCACCGCCGGCGAGATGGTGCTGCCACTGCGGTACCTGGCCGTTGTCCTGGTGGGAGTCGTCACGGTTGGCCAGGTCTCGGCCTGGCGGGGGCTGCGCCAGGTGCGAATCTCCCCACTGGGTGTCTCACGACGGACCAACGGACCGCGCGCCGGCGTCTGGCGCGTCATCGTGTTCCTCGTGACGCTGTTTGGTGCCCCGCAGATCATCAGGTCGGTACCGCAGCAGCATCGTTTCATCATCGTGTGCGTCATGATCGTGGCACTCATCGCCGTCTTCGACCTGGCCGGGTCATGGTTCACGCAGCTGCTCTCCCGAGGGCTCGCCCACCTGCGCGGCCCGGTCATGCGTTGGACCGCTCGCCGCATCCAGGCCGCACCCACCACGACGTGGCACCGGGTCTCTGCCATGGGGCTGCTGGCCTTCATCGGCGGTTTCATGTCACCCATGCCGCTGGGACTGAGCACCATGACGGCGAAGGAAGCCGGTTCGGCTGAGGCTTTCATCTACGGCCTCCTGTGGGACGTTGACAAGGGTGCCATCATCACCCTGGCTTTCGGGTTCGCCCTGACGGCCACCTCCATCCTCATCACCCAGGCCTCAGGAACCATCGAGCGCGCGGAGCAGTCCCGCAGCCTGCGCCGTATGGGCGCTCCCGCAGGTTATGGACTGCGCGTCATGTGGATGGAGGCCTATACGCCGCTCCTGCTCGCCGTTCTGGGGGGTGCGGGGCTGGGCATCGTCATGGGCTCCCTCCTGATGGGTACCTCTCCGATGTCCGGCGCGTCTCCGCTGGCACTCGGTGTCGTCATCGTCGGCCTGGTGCTCACGGGACTCGCCCTGAGCGTCTGCCATCCGTTGTACCACCGGCTCCTGGGGACCCAGGAGCGTCACAACGACTGACGCCTCCACGCCCGGTTCCGCCCGTCTACGGACGGGAACGAGGAGAGGCGTCGGCGTATTGCCCGTATGCTTCACCGCGTGACA
>ERZ772906.947-NODE-947-length-16393-cov-2.999082_pt1 | contig 16393 bp, 13 predicted proteins | sample MGYA00511338_ERZ772906 | MGnify/ENA primary metagenome ERZ772906 (study PRJEB29015, sample SAMEA2738076) | human oral metagenome | biome: human oral; feature: human-associated habitat; material: saliva | place: China | collected 2212 ... | reverse complement strand
CAAGGGCACCGACCTGACCGCGGTCCTCGTTGAGGGCGAGCTCCTGGGCGGCGAGGCGGGCGTTGTCGATCGTGCCTGACAGGACCGAGGCGATGTGGACGGCCAGGACTTCGTCGGCACGGTTCAACGCTGCCGTGTACGCCGCCGCGAGCTCGGCGACGCTGGGACGCGCGGTGGTGGGAGCCACATCATCGTCGATCACGTGGAGTGGCACGACGTCGATGCCGTGGTTGCGCGCGAGCTCGGGCGGCAGGCAGGCGGCGGAGTCCGTGACGACGGCGAGGGTCATGGCCTCAAGGGTAGCTCCGCTCCCGAGCGCGTTCGCATGGGACGTCGGGTCGGCACCGGCGCGATCATCCGCCTAGGAGAGCTGGGCGATCTGCATGCGCCGGTTCTCCAGGCCCACGATCTGCTCGAAGAGCTCGCGGTAGCCCTCGTCGTCTGAGCTCATGCGGCGCTGCCGGGCGCGCAGCTCGGCGAGCTGACGATTGATCCCGGTGCGGGCCAGGGCCGACAGGACTCCTCGGGCGTAGCGCTCGACCGCGTCCGGATCGGGCTCAGCGCCCCCGCCCCGTGGCGGCGCCAGGGGCAGGGGCGCCACGGCCAGTTCGGTGATGGCGGCGCCGACCGGTCCGATCGCCCCGGCGCGCACCTGCTCGATCCAGTGAACGGTGGCGCGGTCGACGGCGTCGGCGCGAGTCAGACCGGGAGACTCGGCGCGGGAGATGAGGTCGGAGACCTCGCCGGTCCCTCCGGCCGCCTCGACAGCTTCGAACACGGCTCGGTGGACGGGCACGGCGAAGGCCGCCGGACTGATGTCGTCGGCGCCGACCTGCGCGGCCGCCACCGGCATCTGGACGATGATCTCCAGCGCCTGGCGCTCGAGCCTGGCCACCGGATCGTTGACAGGCGGCAGCCCGGCTCGGGCTGGCGGCCCCTCCCGCCGGTTCGGACCCGGAAGGACCTGCGTCCGCGCCGCGCCGCTCGGCCGCGCGCACGGCCCCCACGGCCTCGCTCTCGGGCATACCCAGCCAGCCGGCCAGACGACGGGTGTACTCCCGGCGCAGCGCCCGATCGCGGATGCCGGCGACGACCGGCGCGGCCGAACGTAACCCGCGCACACGTCCCTCGGCGGTGTCCAGGTCGAGGTCGGCCAGGCAGGTGCGGATGACGAACTCGAACAGCGGCACGCGCCGTTGAAGCAGCCGAGGGATCGCGTCGTTGCCTTCAGTCATGCGCAGATCGCAAGGATCGTAGCCGTGCGGATCGACGGCGACGAAGGTCTGCGCCGCGAAGTGCTGGTCCTCCCCGTAGGCGCGCAGGGCGGCTTTCTGACCGGCGGCGTCACCGTCGAAGGTGAAGACGACCTCTCCGCCGCGGGCGCGGCGCCCGGTGATGACGCCGGCCGACGGGTCAGCGACATCCCCCAGCAGGCGGCGCACGATGCGCACATGGTCCGCGCCGAAGGAGGTGCCGCAGGTGGCCACAGCCGTGGTCACCCCCGACAGGTGGGCGGCCATGACATCGGTGTATCCCTCGACGACGACGATGCGATGATCACGAGCGATGTCCCGCTTGGCCAGGTCCAGGCCGTAAAGTACCTGGCCTTTGTGATAAATGGCGGTCTCGGGGGTGTTGAGGTACTTGGGAACGGTGGCGTCCTCCTCGCTCAGGCGCCTGCCGCCGAAGCCGACGGTGGCACCGGTGACGTCGCGGATGGGCCACATGAGCCGGTCGCGGAACCGGTCGTAGACCCGCGACCCTCCGGCGCCACCGCGACCGCACAGGCCCGAGGCAACCAGCTCGTCCTCGGTGAAGCCGTTGGAGCGCAGCATGTTGGCCAGGTCGTCCCAGCCGGCGGGTGCGTAGCCGATCCCGAAATGGTCGGCCTCCTCGGGTCCGAAGGCGCGCCCGCCCAGGAAGGTGCGGCCCGCGCGCGCGGCGGGAGTGGCAAGCTGCTCGCGGAACCACGCCTCGGCGAGCCGGTTGGCCTCCAGGAGCCGCTGGCGCGTCCCGGGCTCGATGCCGCGAGTGACGCGCCCGTCCCCCTCCTCGTAGCGCAGCCGGACGCCGACTCGGTCGGCCAGGTACTCGACGGCCTCGGTGAAGGACAGCTGGTTGATCCTCTGGACGAAGGAGATGACGTCCCCGCCCTCGCCGCAGCCGAAGCAGTGCCACAGCCCCAGCTGGGGGCGGATGTTGAAGGAGGGGGTGCGCTCGTCATGGAACGGGCACAGCCCCTTGAGCGACCCCACCCCCCCGCTCTTGAGAGTGACGTGCTCGCCGACGATATCCTCGATCTTCGCGCGCTCGCGCACCGCGTCGATGTCCTCGCGCTTGATCAGCCCCGCCATGGCCTCATCCTAGGCGAGGACTCCGACATGGCCGACCCGCTCTTCCACGGCCCGCCGGCATCGGAACGGACCCGGGTCAGACTCGCGAGAGCAGGCCGCACAGGCGCGCGTGCCAGGCGCGCGCCGAGGTGTCCGTCAATGAGGCGATCTGGTCGACGACCGCGCGGGTGCGCCCCGCCTCGTCACCGGCCCGGCGCCAGGCCGCGGCGAAGATCGGCTCGAGGTGCCCGCTCCCGCTCGACAGCAGAATGTCAGCCAGGTCGAACAGTTCGGTGCGCTGACGCAGGTAGACCGGCTCATGCTCACGCGGGGCCATGACGTAGTGCACCGCGGCGCCCTTGAGGACCAGGATCTCGGCCGCGGTCTCGTCGGGGATGATCAGGTCGGCGCCGTAGCGGGTCAGGGCGCCGGAGCCGAACACGTCGCGGGTAGCCGCGGCGACGGCGGAGACGAAGCGGCCAATGAGCTGGCTGGTCAGGTTCTTCAGTGCGGCGGCGTCCGCAAGCGCACCGCAATAGGACGGTATCCAGCTGGGCAGGCGGACCAGTCGCTCCCATGCCGCACCGAGTCGACCCGGGTCGATGTCGGCGCCGTACCAGGCGCGGGCGTCCTCGATGATGGAGGCGACCTCGCCGTCCTCGCGCAGCCGGGCGGGATCCATGCGGAACAGGGCGATGGCATCCTCGACGTCGTGGACCGAGTAGCCGACGTCGTCGGCCAGGTCCATGACCTGAGCTTCCAGGCAACGGCGCCCGCCGGGGGCGCCCTGACGCATCCAGTCGAAGATCTCCCGGTCGGCCTCGTAGCAGCAGTACTTGCGTGCGCTGCGGCCCTGCGGACCGCCCGGCCCCTCACCCCGGGCCCACGGGTACTTGGCGACGGCGTCCAGGCTGGCGCGCGTGAGGTTGACGCCCACGGACCGTCCCGAGCAGTCCAGAGTCTTGGGCTCCAGACGGGTCAGGATGCGAAAGGTCTGGGCGTTGCCCTCGAAGCCGCCGACGGACTGGGCGATGATATCGAGAGCCTTCTCACCATTGTGCCCGTAGGGCGGGTGCCCCAGGTCGTGGGACAGGCAAGCGGTGTCGACGACGTCGGGGTCGCAGCCCAGGGCCTGTCCGAGTGCGCGCCCCACCTGGGCGACCTCCAGGGAGTGGGTCAGACGGGTGCGCGCGAAGTCATCGCTGGAAGGCCCCAGAACCTGCGTCTTGGCGCCAAGACGCCGCAGAGCGGAGGAGTGGAGGACGCGAGCCCGATCGCGTTCGAAGGGGGTGCGCTGAGGATTCTTCGCGGGTTCGGGCATGAAACGGGCGACGTCCGCACGCCCGTAGCGCCCGTACTCGTCCGATCCGCCGTACCTCCCGCCCGCGGGCCCGAGGGCGTCGCCGACATCACCAGAGTCGAAACCGCGAACCGGCGCCTGGTGGTTGGACATGGTCACAAGGTATCGCAACAACGCGTTAGGATGACGACGCACGTGTGCGATTGTCCTGTTCACCCGTAAGAACACGGGTGGCGTGCGCGCGAACCGATTGTCCGGGCCCGACCCGGCGGAAGGGAGCAAGCAGCCGTGACTACCACGACGACGCTCGTCCACCGCGTTTACAACGGGCCACTGGAATGGTGGAGGGACGGGCTCGTCTACGAGATCGGCTCCAGCGAGGTCGGCGCCGCCGATCTCGACGCGGCTCACAGTATCCTGGACCACATCAGCTCGCTCGGGTTCAACGTCATCCTCGTGCGCCCCTCCCAGGTCCCCACCCGCGGGGACCTGTCCTCGTTCCGTTCCTTCGCGCAGCGGGCCCACGAGCTCGACCTGCGCGTGATCACCAGGATCTCGGGGGCGCTGGGGCCGGTCACCGGGATGCACGCCGGCGATGCCAATCCGATCTTCACCGGTCAGGAGCGCGGTGAGAAAAGACTTCTGGAGCGCGCGGCCGCCTTCCTGGCCGAGGGCGCCGACGGCGTCGATCTGGGCACCATCGTGCCGCCGGAGGTCGATCGGCAAACCGACCTGAACCGGCTCAGCGACTACTTCGCCATCCTTCAGGCCCTCGTGGCCGAGCACGTCGACGAGGGCCTGATCGGAGCCGACGTCTCGGCCGTCTATCCCGAGGCGCTGCGCCACCACCTGGAGGACGACTGGCTGCACCACCTGCGCGATGACGCACTCATGCTCGTCTGTTGGGATGCGGATTCTCTGACCCGTCACATCACGCACTCCCTCGACGAGCACGATCGGTTCGGCGCTCCGCCCGTGTGGCGCTACCTGCCCAGCTACCGGCTCATGGAGCACACCGATCCCGGTGACGGACGTCGCTGGTTCGAGACGAGCGATGAGGAGCGCGTTCGCCGCTCATTGGCACTGCAGGCGCTCACACTCTCCCTGCCCGGGGCGGTCTATCTGCGCCAGGGGGATGAGATCAATCTCCCCGACAAGGACAAGCCAAGTGACACGCAGGATCTCGCCAGGTTGATCAACGAGCGCTCGGCCGAGCAGGGTGACCGGTTCGGCTCCCCTCTGGCCACGGTGCGCCGGGCCACCTACGTCCGACGGGAGCACGCCCTGTCGACCGGGCCCTTCGCCTTCGTCGTCGGTCTCGACTGGTGCCCTCCGGGTGTCCTGACCTTCCTGACCCGCGACATCCTGGTGCTGGTCAACACTTCCGCGAACGACGTGGTGCTGCCCGAACAGGCCCAGGTCCTCCTGGCCTCCGCGATCCTGCGTCAGGAGGGCGGGCACCTGCTCGTCCCGCCCACGACGACGGTCTGGCTTCAGGCCTCGACCGTCGCCTGAGCCCGACACCGCCCCATCCCCGTCTCTTCCCCGCGATCGACCGACCCGCCCGCATCCGGACAACGTGCCGTTCCCTCTAAGTTGTTCGCCCCCATCTGCACCTCCGCCGCCGGCGCGTCCGAGTCCGTTCTTTCATCGGCGCCCGCAGTCAACGTTCGTAATTGTTGTATGTATGCGTTACCCGTGTTTCACAACGGGTCTCCTCCTCTCTTTCAGATTCGAAGCAGAATCACGGTGACTGTCAATCGCCGGTCTTTTCTGTCCCTCACCGCTTTCACCACCACTTCGGCAGCCGCAGCGGTCTGCAGCTCCAACGGCTCAGGCTCCGCCGCTTCCCAGTCCTCATCCTCCGCAGGGGACGAGGACTGGGCGAGTCGGTCGCCCGCAACGCCAATGCCGACCTGCTGATCTGGGCCGATGAGAAGAAGGCTCTACACCAACAAAGCACTAACCGGCACGGCCTCCCCCGCAACCGTCGAAGAGCTGATCCAGGCGCGCGGGACCGCCGGCGCCGAGCAGGTCCCGGCCTACCCGTGAGACAGACCGGCAACGGCTACTTCATGCAGTCCTTCTACTCCTCAGCAGGCGGATACCTGGTCCGTGCGGCAAATTTTTACAATCGCGACTACGGGTCGGTCAATGAGATACTGCACCTGCACATCAACTGGCGCGGCGCCCCCCCTGAGCAAAGGTCGTGGTGTTGCTGACCAACCTGTGGATGGGCTTCCTCTACATGTTCATCGTGTGCACCGATGCCCTCCAATTGATCCCCGCCGACGTAGAAGAGGCCATTAGAAGGAACGGTTCACCCACTGGCGGTTCCCCGTATCGTCCTGCTGTCCACACTCAGGCCGATTATCGCCACGACTTTCCTGCTGGCCCTCACGGGCGTGATCTCCGAGTTCATCCTGGGTTCGACCTTCCTGACTGATAGGGCTGATCGGACGTCGTCCTCCCCTTCACCGGTGCCCGCCGCCGCGCCCCGGGCCGGTGGACCGCGTCGTCCGCGACCGGTACGGTCATGAAGTGGACATCGGCGCGGACGTGCCGTGCCGCGGCACGTCGCGTCCGCGCCGACCCGGGTGCGCCGGTGCACAGCCGCCCGGACCGACACCTAGGAGATGACCACCGTGCAGCAGCGCCCCACTCTCGCCGACATCGCGGACCAGGCGGGGGTGTCCACCGCCACGGTCTCGCGCGTGCTCAACGGAAAGTCGAACGTCGCCGACGTGACCCGCCAGCAGGTCCTGGTCGCACTCGACCTTCTGGGCTATGAGCGCCCCGAATCCCTACGACGCAGCTCGCGGGGCCTGGTCGGTCTGGTCGTACCCGAGCTGAGCAACCCGATCTTCCCGGCCTACGCCCAGCAGATCGAGCAGCTCCTGGCCGCCAGCGGGCGCACCCCGCTGCTGTGCACCCAGACCCCCGGCGGCACCAGCGAGGACGAGTACATCGAGATGCTCGTCAACCGCGGGGTGTCGGGAATCATCTTCGTCTCCGGTCGTCACGCCGACACCGGCGGTGACGTGACCCGCTACCAGAGGTTGCGCGAGCGGGGCGTTCCTCTGGTGACCATCAACGGCAACGCCCCGACGATCAGGGTCCCCGGTTTCACCACCGACGACCGCGCCGCCGCCCGCGTCGCGGTAGAGCAACTCATCAGCCTGGGGCACCGCCGCATCGGCCTGGCGACCGGTCCTCTGCGCATGGTGCCGGCCCAGCGCAAGCGAGCCGGGTACGCGGACGCCATGCGCTCCGGACTGCCCGACCAGCCGCTGCGGATCCTCGAGACGCTCTACACCTATGAAGGCGGCGCCACCGCCGCGGACCGGCTCGTCGATGAGGGCTGCACGGGCATCATCTGCGGCTCCGACATCATGGCTCTGGGCGCTATCAGCGGTGCGCGGAGCCGAGGGCTGCGCGTGCCGGACGACCTGTCGATCATCGGCTACGACGACACGGCTCTTATTCCCATGACCAACCCGCCCCTGACCACCGTGCGCCAGCCCGTAGCCGCCATCTGCCGAGCCGCCGTGACCACGCTCATGTCCATGATCGGCGGCGAGGAGACGCCCGACGCGGAGATGCTCTTCGCCCCCGATCTCATCGTGCGCGGGTCGACGACGCCCGCCCCCCGATCGGCGAGCGCCGAGTGACGCCCGGTCTCCTTCCGTGCTCCGCCCGGCGGGCGGCATCGCCTTCCCGAACCCCGACCACGCCGTTCCCGGCCTCCGGGGCCCGGCCCGAACGGCCGACGCAACGACCCCGGATCGGTCGGCAGCGTCCGGCGCCTCAGCGCGACCAGGAGCTGGCCAACCTCGCACCCATCTCGACCAGGCGCCCGCGCACGGCCCGTCTCCCGCCGGCGTTCCAGGCGACCGGCCGGGCGGTCGCATCCCGCGGCGCTCCCGCAGACTCCAGGGCGTAAGCACTGACGATGCCGACCTCGGCGAGCTCACCGTGCGGGATCGCAGTGCGTCCCGCGACGAGCACGGCCGGCAGCGAGAGAGAGGCCGCCGCCGTTCCGACGACGGCGATGACGGAATCGGCGAGCACGCCGTAGGCCTCTCCGACGCTGGTGACGACCAGGTCCTGCTCGCCCACCGCCTCGTCCAGGCCGAGCAGATGAGCCATCACCCGCGGTCCCGGCATGGCCCGGGCGCCCAGCGCCCGCAGCACGGCCGCGCCGCCCCCGGCCGCGCCGGTTCCCCAGGAGGTCACCGACAGTCGCCCGCTGACGGCGAGGGAGTCGCCAACCAGGTCGAGCGCGCCCGGGTGCGGCGTGCCCACGAGGTCGATCACCCGCGACGCCGCCGTGCACGCCAGGCGGTCGCGCTCCTGAACCTGGGCGGGTTCCAGAGCGGTGAGGCTCGTCAGAGCCTGGCCGGCCCCCGCCAGGCCGCCCAGGGCGACGTCGTCGGCGAGCGCGAGCAGCACGTCGCGTCCTTCCATGAGCGTGCGAGCCGCCTTCAGCCCGCCGAGGCCGTCGAGCATCCCGCGGCCGCCGTCATGGACGGCCGAGCGCGCCAGGCCCACGACGAGGGTGTCGCGGGCGCCGACGAGCGCCAGTGCCTGAGCCAGAGCTTCCCCCAGCCCGTCGGTGGTGCCCTCGCGCGCCTCCCGGGCCGCCAGCTCGGCGTCGGCGGGCAGGGCCGTCAGCCGGGCGGCGTCCAGGAGCCACGTGCGCGCGTGCTTGTCGCGGGTCCAGGCCCCGCTCGGCTCGCGCAGGCGTAGCAGATCGACCTCGCGGACCTGCCCGAGCGGGCTGCACGCCTGAAGAGCGCGGCGTGCCGCCACGCGCCGGGCATCGACGGTCTGAGCCGTGCCCGGGCCCCCGTCGGGCAGCGGTAGAAGAGTCAGTTCGTCGCCCGGGCGGCGCATCCTCCAGCCGTCCGCGAGTGCGAGCGCGACGTCGCCGGCCGCCAAGCCGGTGCGCGAGTCGACGAGGGGGACTCCGCCCGGTTCGGGATACATCCCCCCGGGCGCCAGCAGGATCCTCACGAGCGCTTCGCCGCCCTCACCGATCGCCCTCGTCGAGGATCGTCCCGCCCAGCCGGGCCAGCAGGAGCGCCTCGCCGGTGACGATGCGCTCGAGATCGCCCAGGTGCATGGATTCGTCCTCGCTGTGAGCGCGGGTGTCGGGGTCCTCGATGCCGGTGACGAGCACCTGAGCGTCGGGGAAGGTCTCCTGAAGGGTGGCGATGAAGGGGATGGAGCCGCCCTGGCCGATCTCGACGCACTCGTGGCCGAAGGCCGTCGTCAGGGCCCAGCGGGCGGCACGGCCGACCGGGTTGTCCAAGGAGCCGTCGAAGGCGGGGCCGGTCTCGCCCCGGGTGATGGCCACACGGGCGCCGAAGGGAGTGTGCGCCCCCAGGTGGGCGCGCAGAGCCTCGAAGGCCTCGACCGGATCCTGTCCGGGGGCGACGCGCATGGACAGGCGGGCCGTGCAGGCGGGGGCGAGGACGTTGCCGGACACTTGAAGCGGTGTGACGTCCATGCCGATGACGGCCAGGGCGGGCCCGGTCCACAACCGCGCGGTCAGATCGCCGGTGCCCGCCAACTCGACCCCGTCCAGAACGCCGGCGTCGGCGCGGAAGTCGGCCTCGGAGTAGTCGGGGGCGTCCGGGGAGGCCTGCGAACGGCGGACCAGCCCGGGAACGGCAACATCCCCCGTCTCATCGTGGAGGGTGGCGATCAGCCGGCACATGGCGGTGACGGCGTCGATGATCGGGCCACCGTACTGGCCCGAGTGCAGGGCGTGGTCGAGGATGTCCAGGCGCACGTCGGCCTTGACAACGCCGCGCAGCGACGTCGTCAAGGCCGGAACCCCGACTTTCCAATTCGAGGAGTCGGCGACGACGATGACGTCGCAGTCCAAGTGGTCCCGGTGGGCCGTCAGGAAGGACTCGAAGGTGGGAGAGCCGACCTCCTCTTCCCCCTCGACGAACACGCTCACCGAGCACGGCAGCTCGCCTCCTCCGAGCGCGGCGAGAGTGCGCAGGGCGTGGACGTGAGCGATGACGCCGGCGCCGTCGTCGGCGGTGCCCCGGCCGAACAGGCGCTCCCCGCGGCGCTCGGCGGCGAAGGGGTCGGCCTGCGCCCAGGCGGCCGGATCGCCGACGGGCTGGACGTCGTGGTGAGCGTAGAGGAGCACGCGAGGCGCCCCGGCGGGACCGTCGCGGTGGGCCAGGACGGCGGGCCGACCGGAGACGCCGTCGGCCCCGACGAGGCTGAGCACCTGCGCGCTCAGACCGGCGCCGGTCAGGAGGCCGGCGACGTGCTCGGCGCTGCGGAGCACCTGGACCTGGTCGTGACTGGAAGCGGATACCGACGGGATGGAGACGAGCTCGACCAGGTCGGAGACGACCGACTCGAAGGAGTCATGGACGGCGGAGCGCACGGCGTCGACGGTGATCATGGATTGCAGGGTATCGCGAGTGAGCCGCTACTCTGTGCTGCGTGAAGCTGTTCAAGAAGCGCGATGCTGCGCCTGATCTCGAGCCCGCCGCGGCCCCCGTCAAGATCGAGGGCAAGGGCCGCGCCACCCCCAGGCGCAAGGACGCCGAGGCGCGCCGCCTGCACCCGGTCGTCCCCACCGACCGCAAGGCCGCCAAGGCCGAGGCTCGCGCCAAGCGGGACGAGGCCTGGAGGCTCCGGAGCGAGGCGATGAAGACCGGTGACGAACGCTACCTTCCGGTCCGCGACAAGGGGCCGATCAAGCGGTACATCCGCGACTACGTGGACGCGCGCTTCAGCCTAGGCGAGGTCTTCATCCCGCTGGCCTTCGTGCTCATGATCGTGGCCTTCGGCATCCAGACGCGCCTGGCCCAGACCGGCCTGCTGCTCATGATGGGTCTGTACGCGGTGCTCATCCTGGCCGTCGTCGACGCCGTCGTGTGCTGGTGGCTGGTGCGCCGCAGGCTCTACGCCAAATTCGGCCAGGACACGGTCAGATCCCAGGGCATGATCTTCTGGTACATCCTTACCCGGTGCTTCAGCCTGCGCCGCATGCGCCAGCCCGCTCCGCAGGTGGCGCGCCGTCACTACCCGTCTTGATCCGGGTGCCGTGAGCGGCCGTGCCGTCGTGCGCGCCGGCCATGGCGGCGCACCGCCGCCTCTCCCAGGGCCAGGGCCGTGACGCATCCGCCGGCGATGGCGGCGGGCGCGTTGCCCAGGTGGAGGTTCTCGCCAATCGCGCCGGTGATCACGCTCCCCAGCGAGACCCCCAGAACGTTGCACGTGGATGCCACGGTCATGACGCCGGTGACCTGGTCGGCGGGAGAGAGCTCCTCCACGCGCGAATAGCAGGTCACCAGCATCATTCCCACTGCCGCACCCAGGCAGAGGATGACGATTTCGGTGAGCACGGTGGGCGGCACGCTCGTCAACGCCGTGGAGCACAGGAGAACGGCGAGTCCGCCGACGGCGGTTTTCCCCAGGCGCCCGGCCCGCAGGCCTGGGCTCACGAGGCCGGCCGCCGCGGAGGTCAGCCCCATGGAGCCGTAGACGGGGCCGGTCAGGCCGGGCGTGCCGTGAGCGGCGTGGACGGCGGTCAGGGCCGTCTGGGTCGTGCCGAAGACGACGCCGACGCACACGACGACGGTCAGAACGGGCGCCAGTGGGCGCATCGATGCCGCAGCGGTCCGCGCGCGGCGGTCCCGGCGGGCGGGATCGCCAGGCCCATCCGCGCACGGACGAGCAATTTCGCGGTGTCCCAGCAGCCAGAGAACGAACACGCCTTCGCCGGCCAGGGTCACCGCCGCCAGAGCGACGACGGCCCCGCGAGCGCCCAGGAGGGCGACGAGCCCGCCCGCCGCGGCGGGTCCGATGACGAAGCTCGTCTCGTCGGCAGCGGTCTCCCACCCCATGCCCAGACGGGCGACTCTCAGGGCGCGGTCCCGCTGGCCGCTTGCCCGCGCCAGGTGGGACCAGGCGGCGCGGGCCACGGACCCGACCTGCGGATTGGCCATGCCCGTGACGGCTCCCGCCGCCAGGACGATCCCATCGGCCGCACCGCAGTCGGTCGCCCACCGGATGACGGCCAGGGCGCCCGTCTGAACCGCGAGAGCGCAGACGGTGACCCGCCAGGCTCCGACACGGTCGTGCAGTCGGCCGATGCCCGGCGCTCCGAGCGCAGTGCCCGCTCCGACGGCGGCGACCATGGCGCCCGCGAGCGTCAGGCCTCGCCCGGAGGCCGAGACGACCAGAAGTAGGCCGAGCTGGTTCATGGCGGCAGGCAGGCGCCCCAGGTAGGCGGTGACGAGGAAGCCCGCTCCGGCGGTGTCCAGGAGAGTACGGGGGGCGGAGGCGGTGGATGCGATCACGGGCGGCGAGGGGGGCGACGGCCTCGGGCCGCCCGCCCGTCCCCGCAGGCGGCCTCTCCTCCCTCTGCCGTGCAGGCCACCGGATGCGTCGTAGCGCGGGGCCGGGCGCCCACGTGCCTTGCTCCCCTCGTCACCCGTCGTATTCTCCGGGTCCTGCGCGTTCCCCGTCACCGGCGGCGGGCGGTGGCCAGGGTCCGGTTGAGACGGCCCGGCCAGGCCGGACCGTTGTAGACGAAGGCCGTGTAGGCCTGAAGCAGATCGGCGCCCGCGTCGAGCATGAGCTCGGCGTCCATGATGGAGGAGATGCCGCCGACCCCGATGACGGTGGGCCCTTCCCCCAGCCGGGCGCGCAGACGGCGCACGACCTCCAGTGAGCGCGGCAGCAGCGGGGCCCCGGACAGACCGCCTTCGCCCAGGTCGTGGTCGATCGTGGTGTTGGTGGCCACGACACCGTCCAGTCCCATGCCGGTGACCAGATCCGCTACGGCGTCGACGTCCTCGTCGGCCAGATCGGGGGCGATCTTGACCAGGAGCGGCACGTGCCGACCCGCGGCGGCGTCGCCGGCCTCGCTCACGGCGACGAGGATGGGGCGCAGCGCCTCAACGCTCTGCAGGGTGCGCAGGCCGGGTGTGTTCGGGCTGGAGACGTTGACGACGAGGTAGTCGACCCACCTGGCCACCCGCGCTGCCGAATAGCGGTAGTCCTCGACGGCATCGACCAGCGCCGTGGTTCTCGTCTTGCCGATATTGGCGCCCACGACGATGGAGCGGCCGCGCGCGGTCGCCCGCAGGGCTCGCAGACGCCGAGCGGCCTCGTCGGCGCCCGGGTTGTTGAATCCCATGCGATTGCGGATCGCACGAATACGCGGATGGCGCCACATACGGGGCCTGTCGTTACCCGCCTGGGCGCGGGCCGTGAAGGTGCCGACCTCGACGAAGCCGAAGCCGAGCATATCCATGCCCTCGACGGCCCGCCCCTCCTTGTCCATGCCGGCCGCCAGGCCGAGCAGACCCGGCACGGGACGCGCGAAAGGACCGCCCTGGTTGGCGCTGGGCACGGGGAGGATGGGGCGGCGCCCCCACATCTGCCTCACCGCGTCGCGCACGAGCGGAATCCCGCTGGTGACCTCGATGGCCTTGACGCATGCGTCATGGATCAGCTCGGGGTCGGTACGCGTCAGGACGGTCTTGTACAGCAGGTCGTAGAGCACGCCGCCAGCGTACTCGGACCAGCGCCTGCGTGACGCTACGCTGACGCCGCCCCTCCCCCGAGGACACCACGAGCTTCAATCGCGATATCACGATCGATCCGAATCGCATCTCCGCCTTGACGGGAGGCGCGGCGCCGACCGTCGGGACGGGGTGCCACCTCTGACTCGGTGCTGACTCGGTGCATCTGGAACTGCGGGCCGACTGTTACGCGGGCGTATGGGTGCACTACGCCTCGACGACATCTTCGAGGAGCCCGGGCAGAGCCTGTGAAGAACTCTGAAGGCTCTGAGAACCCTCCGAGAATCCCCGAGCGCGACGGCACTCCCCCGACACCGGCGCAGGAGGCCGTTGGCATCCCGGGTCGGCACCGTCACTCGGCGGCTCAGCGGGTCGTCAGCCGAGCCGCTCAAGATTGTTCCTATCGAGAGTCGTTCGACGCGGCCTTCGGCCATATCGCAAGGAGAACGCCTCCCCGGAGAAACGATGAATGCTGGCGAGAAGACGCTGCAGATCAACAGCTTCAACGAAGGTGGTGTAACGGCGACCATGATCACCCCACAGGATATCCTCGGCGAATAGAGAGAGCTTCCCGCATGTCTTCGGAGCCGTTCCACCGGTGATGAAGGCGGTATCGGTGTCCTGGCGCAGTCGGGCACCATCGGCGCCCCAGTGCCGAAGACGATCGTGATCCCAACCGGGGTCGTCAAAAATAAGCTCCACGTATTCGCGGATACCGTCGTCACCGACGAGAATGATGTCAAAGGCGCATCGCCGGTCGGGGTGGGCGAAACTTGAGTATCCCGTGACGGCGACGCCATTCATACTCGCCATGATCTGCACGGACTCGGGAGTGTCGTCCGTAAAACTGGTGTAATCGGAGTTAATGACCGCAGCATTGTGCAGATGAACATCCTCAGCCGATGCGCCGGTGAGGTAGCAGCACAAGTCGAGGGGATGCACGACCTCGCTGACGACACCCGCGGTGGACCGCGGATCATCGAAGCAGTTCTTCGCCCAGGTGAAGTCGATTCGTGCGATCCGCAGATCGCGGCGATGTGTCTGCGCGAGGACGTAGTCGACTGCCGGAGAATAACGTTCGATACAGTTCATCGCAAATCTATCGCCGCTCCCCCACGCCTCCGTCCAACGATCAGGAATGGAATCCTGAGGCGCAACGAGAGGCTTCTCCGAGAGGATGAATCCGTCGACGTGTTGAAGAATATTGAGGACATTGAGATGCTGATCGTCATTGGTGGCGTTAACGATGACATCGGAACCCTCGGACATCAGACGAATCCGTGCAGGATCATCGGCCAACGAGGCAGTGTCCGCACGTGAGTAAGTGCGCACATCGACGTCCTCCTCTCTTCCTGCGGCAACGTACTCAAAGGATCGGGCGAGTCGGGTTCCGACATAACCGGCGCCAATGAGGTCGATTCTCACGGTCAATGCAGTTCCTTCCGCAAATGCGGCTCATCGTTGATGACGTAGCCCAGGCGTGTGTACATCCGCAGTGCACTCGGAGTGGAATCCAAGTAGATGGAATCTGCACCACGGTCGACGAGTCAATCCTCGGCCGCTCGAGTCAGGGCGGTACCGACTCCGAGCCCTCGGGCGGACCCGTCGACATAGACGCCCTGAATCCAGCCTTCAAGGCCGTTCGGATTGGCAGGATTGGCCAGGCGTCGATCGATGATCGCGGTCGCCGTGCCCACGGGCGCGGCGACCGCGACTGCGAGGAAAGTCGCCTGCGTCGACACGATTCCGTCGATCTCCTCCTCCAACTGCGTGCGATAGATCGCCTCCCAATCGCCAGCATCGCCTCGGGCCCAGTGAGCCTCACCGGTGGTAAGAAGATTCCGACGCAATGCCAGCACGGCCTCGACATCGGTACGGGTCGTCCGTCGTACCGCGATCGTCGAGCGAGCGACGCGCGTCGTTGAATTATCGGGCATTTTTCTTGTTCTCGGAAATTCCCAAGCGGCTGAAGACCTCATCGAGGGAGTCGGCGAGGCGGGTAACCTGCTCCGCCGTGTGAGCAGGTGTGGCGTTGATGCGGAATCGACTTGTGCCCGACGGCACGGTCGGCGGATTGATCGGCTGGATGTAGATCCCGTATTCATCGAGCAGCATCGCCGCAGCGGTCCGGCAGTTGCGGGCGCTGCCGATGAGAACCGGAAGCGCATGCGTCGTCGAGGAGGGCATGATCTCGATGCCCCGAACGCCCAGTTCATGTCGCAGTTGCGCGGTTCGGCTCTGCAGCAGATCACGTGCGTGATCGTCGGCACGGACGATCTGAATACTCGCCCGGCAGGCGGCGGCCACCGCCGGGGCATGGAGGTTGTGAAGATGAAGCCCGGAGCGAAACTGCGCACGGCGTCGACGAGCCAGTCAGGACCCGCGATGAACCCTCCTATCACACCAACGGCCTTCGCCATTGTCCCCTGGATCACATCGATCCGGTCCAGAATGCCTTCTCGATCGGCGATCCCGCGCCCTTGCTCCCTGTAGAGCCCGATGGCATGGACTTCGTCAAGATAGGTCAGAGCGTTGTACTGCTGAGCCAGGTCGACGACTCCGGGCAGGTCGGCCGTATCTCCGTCCATGGAGTACACAGATTCCAACGCGATGAGTTTGGGTGTAGACGGATCGTCGGCGGAGAGAAGCTCCTCGAGGTGATTCAGATCGTTGTGGCGCTACAGGCGATGAGCATTCTTGTTACGAAGGATCCTCGATATCATAGACGCATGATCGAGCGCGTCGCTATAGATCAGCAGATCTGGATATATCATGCTGAAAGCCTCTAACGCAGCATCATTGGAGCCGTAGCCCATCGGGAAGGCCAAGGCTCGTTCTTTGTGGAACCAGTCCGCGATCTCCGCCTCGAGAAGAGCACCTTCTCGTGGGTGCCCCCGATGTTATGGGAGCCGCCGGCTCCTGCGCCGTAGCGGACGGTGGTGTCCTGCATCGCTGCGATGACCGTCGGGTGCTGGGACATGGCCAGATAGTCGTTACTGCACCAGACCTGCACATCTTCATATACGCCGCCATCGCGCTTGACCGTAAGCCATGGGGTATCGTCCAGCATGTCGATTGAGGGTCACGAAGGTCCGGTAACTGCCGTCCTGCTTAAGGTTGTCAAGACGCTCAAGGGCCGTATCTGCGTACATGAAGAATTCTCTTTCTTCTCATTTTTTCTCGTCGTGGTC
>ERZ772906.946-NODE-946-length-16404-cov-5.552144_pt1 | contig 16404 bp, 10 predicted proteins | sample MGYA00511338_ERZ772906 | MGnify/ENA primary metagenome ERZ772906 (study PRJEB29015, sample SAMEA2738076) | human oral metagenome | biome: human oral; feature: human-associated habitat; material: saliva | place: China | collected 2212 ... | reverse complement strand
TCGTATTGTCCTTGAGCGAAGCGATAGCCATCTGCTTGATCTCGTCCATGGGGAGATTGACGTAGGTCCAGTTCTTGCCATCATAGGCATGACGGTCGTATTCGATCTCATAGACCTTGTAGAAGGGGCGAGAGGGGTCATTCATCAGCATGACGAACTGATCACGTAGGTCTACGCCGACAAAGCGCTCGTAGAAGGACTGAGGCGTATAGGTCTCGGTGGAGATCGCCTTACCGTCCTTATCCTTCAGGGTGTAGGAGAAGGAGGTCGGGGGCACGCCGAGGTTGAGGCTCAAGAGACGATAGACCTGCTTGAGGCAAGTCTCCTTGTACTTGCGGAGCTGGGTGAGGGACTCTCCCTTAGCAGCAGCCTTGCGGATCTTGATCCCCGACTGGCGTAGCGTGCGCGCGATCATCTTGCCCATCAGCTTCGTGTCATTGCTCGAATGGGTCTCGGGCATCACTTCGGCGGGGACGACACCATACTTGATGAGGTTGTCCGAGATACCGGTGAACTGACCTCCGTCACCAATAGGGTTCTGGAAGAGCCATACTACCTTCTTGTCATCGACAGCGAGCTTGCGTGTCTCGATGATCCCTTCGAGGAAGAGGTTCGCCTTCTCCAGCTGGTCCCAGAAGAAGGAATAGTTCTGCGAGAAGAAGAAGGTGCCTGACTTCTCCCGAGTCATCAGCTGAGCACGAAGGACATTGAGCCCCGTGAAGAGCCAGCAGCGTCCACTCTGCTTCTGGTCGGTGATCCCTGAGCTCTGGACTTCTACCGAGAAGGTGTCGTCGATGGTCTGAGGACGCTGGTTGTTGACGAAGAAGTCACGCATGCCCTGGACGGCGATGGCGTTGTGTAGGGCCTTCTCCGTGGGAGTGGTAGGCTCACTGCGGCGAAGCTCTTCGAGGAACTTAGGCGTGATAGCCCCGTCCTTCGAGCTCTGAGCATAGAGCCCCGAGGATAGCCCTGAGAGGAGGAGGCTGAGGGCTAAGGAGGTCGTTAGGATGGATCGCATAGCGTGTAGGTGATAGGTGAGGGGAATTATGGGTTCTGCTCCTTGTCGAACCAAGAAGCATACATCTGATAGTTATTGGCAATACGTTCGTTGAGCTCCTTGCTCTGCTCAGGGGATACCTTCTTGATGAACTTCGCAGGTACGCCCGCCCATAGGCTGTAGGGCTCGATGACCGTCTTGGCTAGGACGACTGATCCAGCGGCTACGATAGCCCCTTCGCCTACCAGAGCATCGTCCATGACTACCGAACCCATGCCTATGAGGGCGTAGTCACGGATGTGACAGCCGTGGAGTGTGACATTGTGCCCGACGGAGACATTGTCCCCGATCTCGATGGTCGACTTCTGGTAGAGGGTATGGAGGACGGAGCCGTCCTGGATATTGACATTGTTGCCGATGCGGATGGAGTTGACATCTCCTCGGAGGACGGTATTGAACCACACGCTGCAGCCCTTACCTAGGACGACGTCTCCGACGACGGTTGCATTGACGGCGAGGAAGCAGTCCTCACCGATCTGAGGCTCGATGCCTCGTACTGTCTGTATGAAAGCCATTAGAATCTTAGATTGTTAGTATGTACAAAGTTAACCATTCCTAGGCGTTATCGGCTAGTCTCCGTGTGAAGGAGCGATAATAATAGTTAGTCCCATCACAAACCGAGCGATCGGAAGGGGGGCTTCTCCACGGATACGGGCATGCCTTTCTCTACCCTAGAAAGCATAGAAGAAATAGCAAGGGAGGCGCCCCCGCCTCACCGCCTGCTCCATGGGGGCGATGAGGCGGGGCGCAAAATGGCGGTGTACTCCCCCTCGGGCCTGCTTTAAGGGGGGCTCGGAAAGGCGGTCGGTGATAGCCCCCCTTTCCCGACCATTCATGGGTCCCCGAAGAGACCCATGAATGGGTGACAGCGGTGACCCATGAATGGGTCGCTCTTACGACCTATGTATGGGTCGTAAGAGCGCCTCATGGCCGTGCTCATCATGCTCCAAGGGATTGGTGTGGATCGCTCAGCATGCAAATACCCCACCACGACTCGAAGGTCGTGGTGGGGTATCTCAAGTGTAGGGCGCTTCGCTAGAGGTAGCTAGGCGTGGGGGAGTGTCTTGGGGAGGGTCACCAGTTGCCCCCATCCCGAGGCAGTTGGATATCCCCCTCTAGGGAGAAGACTAGGAGTAAGTCTTTAGGAGGGTGAAATTCGAGGGTCTCAGCTTTGGGAGCTTGGTATAGCTTCCGCTGGTGTGTTGCTTCCATCGTCGTGTGTGCTTGATGGAGGGGACTAGTTACTTAGGCTCCAGGACAAGTGTCGTGTTGAAGAAGATACCAGACTTGGTCTGAGCCTTAGGCGTGCGTAGTCTCATCTGGGCGCTCTCGAGAGGTACGAACTGCTTGTCCTGGACCTGCTGGGCCTCTAGCCAGCCGTGACCAGGGACAGGAGCATAGACGGCGAAGCGCAGTACAAATGGCTTGTCTACCCCCGTGTCGGTGTGCTGGGCCGTAGCATTGTGCCCGATCTCGAAGAGACTCTGCAGATCATAGTTGGTACAGTCCTGATCACCCTGTTGGATAGCTACCAGACGAGGAGCTGTGTGCTCTGGGGTAGGGGGAGCTACCTTCACACCACCAGCACCGAAGCCATGGAGCTTGATCCCGCCGATGGTCTGCTTCGCACCTGACACGTTGTGGATAGAAGCCATGAAGAAGGCACCAGAGAGCTTGAACTTAATGCTACCTGCTGAGAAGCCCGAGGCATAGACGGGATCCGGCCGGAGCTCATTATCTTCGCTGGCGAAGATGACCTCCTTGTTGACCTCCTTGCTCACCTGATTGTAGGAGTACTTCCCACAGCTGAATACCGCATCCTCTATAGGCTTGCCTGTCTCTTGCTTGAGACCAATGTAGATGGATAGCTTGTTGTAGTACTTAGTCGAGTCTACTGCAATGTCTCCCTTGAAGGAGAGTCGTGTGCCTACTCGCTCACCGGCCTTGAGGGTGATGTTCGCGACGGCGTAGTGTCCCGTCGTGTCATTATAGACATAGGCGATGGCAGGTACCTCCTCGTTGGGGTCGAACCGAGCGGTGATGCGCTTGACTCGATTCTCCTCATCTCTTGCACCTGTCTCTAGGTGGAGGTAGCGAGCTTCTTCTCGTTCGTCTACTTCACCTTCGATAGTGATCGAGATGGAGTTGCCATCCTTGGGCTTTTTGGGAGCGGGGTCATCGCCCGATGTCTTACAGGAGGTGATTAAAAATAAGGCACCGATAAGTAGAGAGAAAGCTGTCTTAATCTTCATACTCTTCAAACTTTTAAATTAGATAACTAGAAAAACAAAAGAGACACCTCAAGGAGTAGGGACTCCTGTGAAGCATCTCTATAACTTAATTCGAACAAAAAATAGGGGCAGTCATCCCCCCTAGAGGAGGGGGCATAGGGAGCCCTGCAACTAAGGTACTCCTATCGGCACTGCCATCAGTGGCGACTAAAGTGCCCTGCCTCGGCGTACTATGGTGAAGCGTCTTCATCTTGACCTTGGACCTAGCTTGGACTTAGTTTGATCTTGATTTCTTTTTACGAAGGTATACAATTATTATAGAGAAAAAAAACAAATCGAGGGTATAATAAGAGCCCCTACCTGTCGTTGCTGGAGGGCGTAACAGGTAGGGGCTCAGAGGAGTAGGGTGGGAGATCCCTGATGGCAAGGGAGGAGGGCTCCTCTTGTACAGGGTCGAAGTCTCTCCTAGGGTATGCTTAGTGAGCGAGCATCTCTTCGGTGATGTTAGAGAACTTGCTGTCCTTGATGTTGCGGAAGCTTACCCCTGCTCCATCCCAGTAGGTGGGGAAGCCACCACGTACAGCACCGATGAAGATGAGGCGGATCTTGTGCCATCCAGCCTGAAGGGCTACACTCTTGTCATGACGGCTGAACTTAGCTACCTCGCCACTATTGTCCACGAGGAGCTTCCCGTCGATATAGAGCTGGTCGAGGTCCGTGGAGAAGACATAGACTCCGTCGGTGGGGATCTTCACATAGCCCTCGCCGATGACGGCCTTAGGCTTGATCTCGTCCATATGGTTCTTGACCACGTCGGGACGAAGGTCTTGCGTGCGCTTAGCCACACCCTCGGTCCAGTTCATCACACCGAGTAGGTCTGAGGCCTGATAGTAGCTACCGATCGAGGTCTTCGTACGAAGGCCTGGGGTAGGATTCGCTACCTGGAGGGCTGGGGCAAGGGTCTGCTTCTCGAAGGTGATATCACGCACCGGGCTGGTCTTCCCTGATGGGAGGATAGAGGCGACACGGATGACCTCGCTCTTGGTGACCTTGAGGGGTGCTCTGTAGGTCTCTGAATAGAGGGTGGGGAGGCTCCCATCACGCGTATAGACGATGCGGATAGGACGGCTGGAGGTGAGGGCCAGCTCAGCGCTGTCGGTGAAGGCGATGAAGTTCAGCGACGCTACCTTCTTCTCATAGCTCTCCTTAGGATCTACGCCGGGTAGGGGTTGCTCAGGCTGAGGGATGTGGTACTTCGCCCCATGCATGTCCAGACGCACATAGGCATTGTCCAGACGACGGGTGAAGTCCTTGAAGTCACGATGAGAGATGGGAGACCAGACGGCTTCAGCAAGGGCGATCTCACGAGGGAAGGCACGGTACTGCATCAGCTCCGTGGTGTAGAGGTATTCGGCCCAGAGGTTGGTCTGTGCGCCCTTGATATGGTGGCGCTTGTCGGGGGCAATAGCCTCGGGGATGGGGTTGTAGTTGTAGACCTTCTCCAGAGGAGCATAGCAGCAGATAGCCACAGGCTCGATCTTGGGGTCTCCCTGATAATGGTCGATATAGAGCCCGCCGCTACCAGGGGTCATGATCACGTCATGTCCCATATTGGCCGACTGGATACCTCCATCTTCGCCACGCCAGCTCATGACGGTAGCTGAGGGGGTAAGGCCGCCCTCGAGGATCTCATCCCATCCGATGAGCTTCTTGCCATGGGCAGCGAGCATCTTCTCGGCACGACGGATCACGTAGCTCTGGAGCTCATGTTCGTCCTTGAGCCCTTCGTCCTTGATGCGCTTCTGGCAGTTAGGGCATTCCTTCCAGCGATCCTTGGGGCATTCGTCCCCACCGATATGGAAGTATTCGCCAGGGAAGAGAGGTACGACCTCATTGAGTACATTCTGGATGAACTCGAAGGTCGATTCCTTGCCAGCGCAGTAGACATCATCCTCGACGCCCCAGATATTACGCACGCTGTACTTACGGCGATCAGGGAAGCAGGTGAGCTCTGGGTATGAGGCGATAGCACCCATACCATGCCCCGGCATCTCGATCTCAGGGATGATCGTCACGAAGCGCTCCTGAGCGTAGCGGACGATGTCACGTACCTCGTCCTGCGTGTAGAAGCCTCCATAGCGACTGCCATCACCCTCGGTACGCCACGCTCCTACTTCAGTGAGGCGAGGGTACTTCTTGATCTCGATGCGCCAGCCCTGGTCTTCGGTCAGGTGCCAGTGGAGCTTATTGATCTTGAACATGGAGATGATATCGATGTGCTGCTTCATCTCCTCGACGGTGAGGAAGTGGCGACATACATCGACCATCACCCCACGGTACTCGAAGGCGGGCTCGTCCTGAATGCTTAGGGCTGGGATTTCGTATAGACAGGCACCGAGGATCTGGTGTGAAGCCTCTACCTCGGCAGGGAGGAGCTGCATCAAGCTCTGGAATCCCCAGAAGAGGGCCTTCGCTGTGCGACCGACGATCTCGATACCAAGCTTGGAGGAGTGGAGTGTATATCCTTCGTCGCCGAGGGCTAGCTTAGGATCGATGCGGACGAAGATACCTCTCTGCGCTGCCTTGTTCCCCTGTACGGCTCGGAGGGTGAAGCCTGTGGAGCGGTTGATCTTCTCGGTGAAGAAGCGGGCGATTGTCAGAGCTGAATCTCCCGAGGCGATGACGGGGGTCGTAGCCACGAGAGCGAAGCCTGTCTCCTTGCGCAGTTTGAGTTGCTTAGGACGAGGGATGATGTTGATCCCCTCGTTGTATGAAGGGGTGAGGACTGATACCTTGAAGGTAGCACTAGCGGACAGAGCGGTAGCCCCTCCGATACAGAGAGCTAGCGCACAGGCCATTCGTGTAAATAACTTCTTCATAGAGTCTATTAGGGTTGATGTGATGGGGCTGAGGTAGCTCAGAGAAGGGAGCTACACCTGTACAGCACACCGTACAAATATATAGATAATAACGAATAGCCCGAGACCCTCTCCCCAGAGGATATACTCCTTTGGGGCAAGGTCTCGGGCTACTTGCTGTGCCCGCTCCTAGTGTGTCGGCGACACTAGCTAGCTAGGTCTGATGGGCTCTACCAAGCGAAGATAGGGTAGGCGGACATCATCTCGTTGACCTCCTTGCGGACAGCTGCGATGACAGCTTCGTCCTCGGGGGCAGAGAGCACACGGTCTATGAGGGAGACGATGTACTCCATCTTATCTTCCTTGACACCACGGGTAGTGATCGCAGGCGTACCTACTCGGATACCTGAGGTCTGGAAGGCAGAGCGGCTGTCGAAGGGCACCATGTTCTTATTGACCGTGATGTCTGCTGCTACGAGGGCCTTCTCTGCTACCTTCCCTGTCAGTTCGGGGAACTTACCACGCAGGTCGATGAGCATGCAGTGATTGTCCGTACCGCCGGAGACGACGCCGTAGCCACGGCGTACGAAAGCCTCGGCCATAGCCTGAGCGTTCTTCTTGACCTGCAGGCCATATTCCTTGAACGAGGGCTGTAGAGCTTCGTAGAAGGCTACGGCCTTAGCTGCGATGACGTGCTCTAGAGGACCGCCCTGGACGCCTGGGAAGACGGCAGAGTCGAGCAGAGCAGACATCTTCTTGATCTCGCCCTTAGGAGTGGTCTTGCCCCAAGGGTTGTCGAAGTCCTTACCCATGAGGATGATCCCCCCACGAGGACCACGCAGTGTCTTGTGCGTCGTCGAGGTGACGATGTGGGCGTACTTCACGGGGTTCTCTAGGAGACCTGCAGCGATCAGCCCAGCGGGGTGAGCCATATCGACGAGGAAGATAGCCCCGATCTTGTCTGCGATCTCACGGATGCGCTTGTAGTCCCATTCACGGGAGTAAGCAGACCCCCCGGCTATGATGAGCTTGGGCTTGTGCTCCAGTGCACGCTGCTCCATCTGATCGTAGTCTACACGACCCGTATCCTCACGGACATTGTAGTCGATAGCGTGGTAGAGGATCCCCGAGCTATTGACAGCGGAGCCGTGGGAGAGATGGCCTCCGTGGGCGAGGTTGAGCCCCATGAAGGTGTCGCCAGGGTTGAGGCACGCCAGGAGCACGGCCATGTTGGCCTGGGCTCCGGAGTGGGGCTGTACGTTGGCCCACTCAGCGCCGAAGAGCTGCTTGATGCGGTCGATAGCCAGTTGCTCGGACTTATCTACCACTTCGCAGCCACCATAGTAGCGCTTGCCTGGATAGCCTTCAGCATACTTATTGGTCATGCAGCTACCCATAGCCTTCATGACTTCTTCACTGACAAAGTTCTCAGAGGCAATGAGCTCAATCCCCTTGAGTTGTCGTTGGCGTTCCTCTTCAATCAGAGTGAAGATAGCGGAGTCGTTCATAGTTCTTTCCGATGTTATTGTTTGGATGATTAGTTGAGTGTCGTACTCTCGTGTTTAGAAGTTTTGTGCTTCGTCTGTATGTCTGTGAGGCAAAGATAACAATAGTCTCCAGATAAGCCTAGTTTTCTCGATATATCTTATCGGAGGCTCTGGATGGGGCTCTTCCCGAAGGCCAGTGGCGGGGGCGAAGTTGGGTTTAATGCCCTGGTAATTAGTGGATTCATTTGGTTAAGGTCACTTAGGTGCTACCTATGTCTTCCCTTGCTTTAGGCGGTGAAGAAGCGGGACGAAGTACAGCGAGAATAACTTAAATATTTGAATAAGCCCCCTCGCTTCGCCTGCTCGCTTTGAGGCAGGAAGCTCTGCTGGGAGAGGAGACTTGGGAGGGGAAAATCGGAAGGGGGAGCTTCGCCCTTCTCCAGCCCGAGCTTTGGCCCCCTTGATCGGGGGGCTACGAAGACCCTGTTTAGGGACCTACGGTAGGTCGTCGATGCGACCCACTGTAGGTCGTTAAGACGACCTACAGTAGGTTTTTTCGGCGACCTACCGTAGGTCGTTTTTGAGGGGTCTCAGAGCCCGCTCAGATAGAGGCTTAGGAGATACCCAAAGATTCGCTACCTTTACCTCGGTAATCTAGATGTAGGTAGCCTCATCCTCCTCCCGACCCAGACTGCACAGCCTAGAGGGTAAGTCCTGCCCCGTCTATATCGTCTCACACATCACACACATTAGCACGACAATGAAACGATTCCAACACTATCTCCTCAGCCTCCTGGCCCTCACCCTAGGGCTAGCTAGCTGTAGCAAGGACAAGGAGTATCAGCGTGTGATCCCCTCCGATGCCTCCGTAGTCGTTGCCCTTGAGCTCCAGTCGCTCGCTAAGAAGGCCGACGTCACCTCCAAGGAGAACAAGCACCTACGTGAGAAGCTCGTCTCCAGCATGGGCTCCACCGATGAGGAGGAGAAGTTCTTCAAGGAGACGATCGAGTCTCCCTCCAAGACAGGGCTTGATCTCACGAGCCCCATCTACGGCTTCTCCACACCTCGAGTCTCCTGGGCTCTAGTCGCCCGAGTCAAGGACGAAGCGAAGGTCAAGGACTTCCTCTCCAAGCTCTATAGCTTCGATGGCGATGCTAAGCACGAGATCAAGCAAGAGGATGGGATCTACTTCAGCATCAGCCCTAGCTCCTCCGAAGCTCACAGGGAGCGCTATGAGCTAGATCCCGACCTCCCAGCAGAGGAGCAGGATACGACGAGCTACGAAGTACCCGCAGACATCTCTATCTGTGCCTTCAGCAAAAAGGCCTTCATCACCCTCCACACCGACGAAGGGAGCATCGCTGATGCCAAGAAGCTCATCAAGGACTATCTGACCCAGGGCGAAGATAAGAGCTTCGTCCGCTCCTCCTACTTCAGAGACCTAGAGGCTCAGGGTGGAGACATCCGTGCCTTCATCTCCCCCACTCGTCTAGCGAAGACCGAAGGACTCTCGATGCCACCACTCTTGGAAGCTCTAGGCAAGAATCCACGCTATGGTAAGATCGACATGGAGAAGATCAGTGCTCTATTCTCGCTCTCCTTCGAGAAGGGGGAGATTAGTGGTAAGATGGTCTACACCTCTGAGGACAAGGATCAGATCAAGTACATGAAGGAGCTCTCTGAGAAGGTCTCTCCCGAGGCTATCTCAGGCGCCCTCATCAAGTACCTCCCCGCACAAGCCTACGTGACAGGGGCCGCTCACGTGGATCTACAGGCCGTACTCAACCACTACACCTCCAACTCTGAGTTCGCTAAGCTCCTCGAAGAGGCCAAGACCGAAGGCATAGACCTAGCGGCGATCGTCACCACCCTCGGCAGAGAGTTAGCTTGCTCCTTCTCTAAGGTGGACGTAGCAAGCAATGACTATGGATTCGTGGCTTACCTCCAGACGAAGGACGCATCGCTCGTAGATCTCGTCTCCCGCAAGATCAGTGAATCGGTGAAGAAGGAAGGAGCTGAAGGTGGCGAATACCCTTCGAAGAAGCTCATAGACGAAGGCAACCACTGCTATGAGGTCTCTATACCGTATTCTCCATCCATCTACTTCGGGTACCGTGACGGAGTGAGCTACTTCACCATCAGCAAAGACATGAAGAGCAAGATCCTACAGCCTGTAAGCGAAGACTTCTCCAAGCACAGGGATTATGCTCAGCTCAAGGGGGCGCACGCCTTCTCCCTCATAGACTTCAAGACGATCTTCAACACCTCTCCTACGCAGGACATGATCCAGATGTTCATCGGCGAAGAGAGTATGAAGCAGCTCCGTAAGCTCCAGAGCCTATCCTTCTCCTCCAATGGCTTCGAGACCGAGCTCCATCTGAAGCTCGACACCAAGGACAATGCCCTCAAGGCACTCCTCGGCATCATGAGCGCTCTGAACTAAGCACCTCACCTCCTCTCCAGCTTCTCCAGCTGGAGGGACTGGACAGCCTCCACTATATCTCTTAGGTATGGTGGAGGCTGTTCGGTCTTAGCCCCCGATGGTCGGAATAGTTTGTGTACCTTTGCGCCACTGTGCAAGGGATTTGTACAGTATCTTCATTCAGATCCTTTACCCTCTATTTCGACCACGCGATGCAAGCAACCTCTACCTATTCACCACGCGTCTGGGGCTGGTTCGGTCTTAGCCCCCTTCTAGTCTTCCTCATCACCTACCTCGTGACCTCGATCGTCTCGGGGGACTTCTACCGCATGCCCATCACAGTGGCCTTTGCTGTCGCCTCGGCCTTCGCCATAGCTATCACCCGAGGGATTAAGCTCGAGGATCGCATACGACAGTTCTCTCGGGGAGCAGCTGACCACAACATCCTGCTGATGATATGGATCTTCATCCTCGCAGGAGCCTTCGCTACAGGAGCCAAGAGTATGGGCGCTATCGATGCGACGGTCAATGTGATCCTGAGCCTCCTTCCCTCGAGCTTCCTCCTCCCCGGACTATTCATCGCTTCCTGCTTCATCTCGCTCTCCATCGGTACGAGCGTCGGTACCGTGGTAGCCCTAGTACCCATCGCGCTGGGGATCGGAGAGAGTATCGGACTACCCGCAGCCTACATCACTGCGGTGATCACAGGTGGCGCCTTCTTCGGGGACAACCTCTCGTTCATCTCCGACACCACCATCGCAGCTACCCGCACGCAGGGCTGTAGTATGCAGGACAAGTTCAAGGTGAACATCCTCATCGTCCTCCCCGCTGCACTCATCGCCCTAGGTATCTATCTATACCAAGGGCTTGAGCTACCGAGCGCCACCGATCATCAGGCAGGGGACTTCCTCCTCATGCTACCCTACCTGCTGGTCATCATCTGCGCTATCGCTGGGATGAACGTACTCCTCGTCCTCCTGATCGGTATACTCTCCTGCGGGATCGTCGGTATCGGTACGGGCGTACTTCCCGTATGGGACTGGGTCGCTTCGCTAGGCATAGGTATCACAGGGATGGGCGAACTGATCATCGTCACTCTGCTAGCAGGGGGGATGCTGGAGCTGATCCGCTTCAATGGGGGGATCAATTACCTCCTGCGTCACCTCTCCCGAGGGATCAGTGGTAAGCGTGGTGCTGAACTCACCATCGCCGCCCTGGTCTCCATAGCTAACCTCTGCACTGCCAATAACACCATCGCTATCCTCACCACAGGCAAGGTCTCCCGAGAGATCACCGAGAAGTACGGCCTCGACCCACGCAAGACTGCCTCGATACTCGATACCTTCTCCTGCTTCATCCAGGGGCTCATCCCCTATGGCGCACAGCTCCTCCTTGCCTCGAAGCTCGCCGGTGTATCTCCTATAGATATCATCCCGAACCTCTACTATCCCTTCATCATGGGCCTCTGTGCGCTCCTCTCCATCCTCCTACGCTATCCACGTCGCTACTCCCGCTGATCCGCTATGTCCTTCATCGAGCTATACCCCATACCTTGGGGGCAGGAGCCTCCCGTACATCTACGTCAGATCTATGAGGATGCCTTCCCGCCTGAGGAGCGTCGCCCTTGGGCACAACTCTTCGGCCTGGAGCGCTGTGAGCATGTAGCTCAGCTCATCCTCTCCGACGGCGAGACAGTAGGCTTCGTCGTGGGATGGGAGCTACCTTCGTCGCACTACTTCGAGTACCTCGTCATCGATCCCCAGCGACGAGGCCAAGGCCTAGGGACTAAGGTGCTCCAGCGTCTAGGACAGCTCTACGACGATGAATACCCTATCGTCCTCGAAGCCGAGCCTGCCGGCTATTCGCCCATGGCAGAGCGACGCCTCGGCTTCTATGCCCGCTTTGGACTCACCGTCCAACCCTTCGCCTACCGCCAGCCTCCCTACGGGGAAGATCTCCCTTGGGTGGACCTACACTTACTGGCTAATCGTACCCTGCAGGAGGAGGACTTCCTCCGTATCCAGCAGGAGATCCACTCCCAAGTCTATCGTATCCCTTCACCCAAACAAAGTCCATCAGACAAGTAAAGCCCTATGAACAACTTCACCTTCCATAATCCTACCAAGCTTGTCTTTGGTCGGGACAGCATCCTAGAGCTCCCCAAGCTCCTTCCCTCCAGTGCTAAGATCCTCCTCACCTTCGGGGGAGGCAGTGTCAAGCGTAATGGCGTCTACGAGGCTGTCACCGCTCAGCTCCAAGGCTTCCAGACCGTAGAGTTCTGGGGCATCGAACCTAACCCCAAGGTAGAGACCCTCCGCAAGGCTATTGCCCTAGGGAAGCAGGAGGGGGTCACCTTCGTCCTCGCAGTAGGCGGAGGTAGCGTACTAGACGCCAGCAAGCTCATCGTCAATGCCATCCCCTCGGAGCGTGACGCTTGGGACCTCGTACTTCGTGGGGCGGATCGTAGTGTCCAGACCCTACCTCTAGGTACGGTACTCACTATCCCGGCTACCGGCTCAGAGATGAACCGTGGGGCGGTGATCTCCTGTGAAGCGACGCATGAGAAGTTCGGCTTCTACAACGAATACCCACGCTTCTCCATCCTCGATCCCACCTATACCTTCTCCCTGCCCGACTACCAGATCGCATGCGGTATCGCCGATAGCTTCGTCCACGTAGTAGAGCAGTATCTGACCCGTGCCGGCGAGAGTCCTCTGATGGATCGCTGGGCAGAAGGCATCCTACTCACCCTCATCGAAGAGGCAGATAGGATCAAGGCACAGCCTGCCGACTATGAGGCACGTGCTACCTTCATGCTCTCTGCGACGATGGCGCTCAATGGCTTCATCTCCATGGGCGTCACACAGGACTGGGCTACCCATCGCATAGGTCATGAGATCACAGCACTCACGGGACTGACCCACGGGCATACACTCGTCATCGTCCTACCCGCTCTACTCAGAGAGCAGGCCGACAAGGGTAAGCACGCCAAGCTCCTGCAGTACGCCTCTCGTATCTGGGGACTCACCGAAGGGAGCGAGGAAGAGCGTATCGCTCAGGCCATCGACAGGACAGAGGCCTTCTTCCGTTCACTAGGGCTGGAGACCCGCTTCTCTGAGCGTGGCTTCGGGGATGATCTACGTGAAGAGATCGTCCGTCGCTTCCGTGAGCGAGGCACGCTCCTAGGCGAAGACCAAGACATCGACCATGAGGCAGTGGCACGCATCCTCGCCCATTGCTAATTCTTCCTTATCATACAGACAAAACCTCCTCTATGACCCTTGCTATCCTGGCCGTCTCACCCCAAGGGATCCAGACGGCTAAGCCTATCCTCTCTAGCTATCCTGATGCTCGTCTCTTCTCCACTCACCCTGGAGAAGGGGTCGAGCACATCGATCATATCCAGTCGTTCGTAGCGGAGCACTTCACCGCCTTCGAAGGGTGGATCTTCATCGGCGCTATGGGTATCTGTGTCCGGAGCATCGCTCCGCTCATCGGGCACAAGTACACCGATCCTGCGGTGATCAATATAGATAGTACGGGGCGCTTCGTCGTCTCCGTCCTCTCGGGACACGTGGGCGGAGCCAACGAGCTCACCCGTGATCTGGCTAGCCTGCTCGGGGCAGAAGCCGTCATCAGCACACAGACCGACAATACCGGACTCTGGGCTCTAGACCTCTTCTCCCGTCGCTACGGCTGGCATACGGAGACCAATGCTCCCAGCCTCAATCTGCCCATCGCTCGCTATACGAACAAGGAGCGTACCGCCCTCCTCCTTGAGGTCAAGGACAAGGGAACTCTAGAGCTGGAGCGCACCAAGGCCGAGCACGTCGACGTCTTCTACTCTAGAGAAGAGCTCACACCTCGCCTCGGGGACTATGCTCTGGTCCTCGTCGTATCTCCCAAGCGCTTCGATGCAGGAGCGACGCCTATGATCCAGTTCGTGCCCCGTGTCCTCAGCCTCGGTCTCGGCTGTCGCTACCAGTGCGAGCCTACCGACATCGTCGAGCATATCTTCTCGGAGATCCGTCGCCTAGGCTTCTATTCTGAAGCTATAGGCAAGCTCGCTACGATCGACCTGAAGAAGGACGAGCCACTCCTAAATGAACTCGCCGATCGCCTCGGTGTCACGCCCCTGATCTACACAGCAGACGAACTGAAGGACGTCGAAGTACTCAGCCCCTCACAGAAGGTCTTCGAAGTCACAGGCGTATGGGGTGTAGCTGAGAGCACCTCCCGCTATGCAGCAGGGCTTGGCTCCATTGTCCTGCCCAAGCAGAAGGGGATGGTCCACCCTGGGAATGACTTCACCTTTGCCCTGGCCATCGAGCGTAGTGCCGAGCGCCGTGGACATATCGAGATCATCGGAGCTGGCCCTGGAGATCCCGACCTGATCTCCATACGTGGGCGGGCCTTCCTAGAGGTAGCCGACCTCATCCTCTACGCTGGGAGCCTCGTGCCGAAGGCGCTGACCCTGTGTGCTAAGTCAGGCGCTACGGTGCGAAGCTCTGCGGATATGAACCTCGAGGAGCAATTCCAGCTGATGAAGGAATTCTACGACAAGGGGCTACTCGTCGCCCGCCTGCATACGGGTGATCCCTGTATCTATGGAGCTATCCAGGAGCAGATGGCCTTCTTCGACGAATACGGGATGAGCTACCACATCACCCCAGGGATCTCCTCCTTCCAAGCAGCGGCGGCAGAGCTCCGGTCTCAGTTCACCATCCCCGAGAAGACCCAGACGATCATCCTCACCCGAGGCGAGGGACGTACCGCCATGCCCGAGCGGGAGAAGCTCCATCTACTGGCCCGTTCGCAGAGCACGATGTGCATCTTCCTCAGTGCTGGTATCGTCGAGGACCTCCAGGCCCAGCTCCTCGAGCATTATCCCCCCGAGACACCCGTAGCGGCGTGCTACCACCTCACCTGGCCCGACCAGCGCATCTACCGAGGAGAGCTACGGGATCTAGCGAAGATCGTCAAGGAGCACAAGCTGACCCTCACGACGATGATCGTCGTAGGCGAAGCCATCGACAACCGCAAGGGACTCTCCCGCCTCTACGCAGACGAGTTCAAGCACCTCTTCCGTCACTAAGCCCCCTAAATAACGAAGCGCCACCCCAAGTCCTTGGGGTGGCGCTTTTTCGTTTACCTCTCTGCCGTCGGGGCCAGAGGGGTGAGAGGTCTGCTGTGCTGTCTAGCGACTAGCCACGACGCTTCAGTTCGTCGCGGATCTCGCGCAGGAGCTCGATATCTTCAGGTGTTGGAGCGGGCTCAGCGGGCTGAGCTTCTTCCTTCTTACGGAAGGAGTTCATCCCCTTGATGATAAGGAAGATACAGAAGGCAATGATGAAGAAGTCTACGGTCGTCTGGACGAAGTTACCCCAGTTCAGTTCGATCGCTTCCTTGACCGTCTCACCAGCAGCATCTACTTCTGCAGGGCGGAGGACCACCTTAGCATCGGTGAAATTGCTCCCCGTGATGAGACCGATAGGGGGCATGATGATGTCGTTGACCAGCGAGGTGACGATCTTACCGAAAGCACCACCGATGATGATACCGACTGCCATGTCCATGACGTTACCCTTGAGGGCAAAGTCCTTAAACTCCTGGATAAATTTTCCCATTGTTATTAACTTAATTTGATGAATAGGGTCTATTAACTGGGACAAAGATACAAATAATCACAATGTATACATTTATCGTACCCTAAGTAAACCCAGCACCCTCAAACGACTCACCTTAGGCTGGTCCAACGAATAAGACGATCATACCAGCGAGCTGGGAGCAGTCGATGCAGGCAGAAGAGAGGTCGAGCACCAAAGCCAACAAGGTAACGAGCCCTCGGACGCTTCGACTGAACAGCGCTAACGATAGCACGACTTACGATCTCAGGCGATGAGAATAGCCCTCCATGGTATAGTCTATGGATAAGACCAGCCATACGACCTGCCTCTGCCTCGTAAGCACCTCCACGAGAGACAGCCTCTAGCTCATCCGCTGTCAGATCTCCGAAATCTGTCTTGATCCCTCCAGGCTCGATCAACACGACATCGATGCCATGGGGAGCAAGCTCTAAACGCAAGGCATCACTCAACCCTTCGACAGCAAACTTCGTAGCGTGATACCAGGCTCCAAAGGGTGTCGCTACCCTTCCAGCTATAGAGGAGAGATTGATGATACGTCCCCCACCCTGCTGACGCATCTGTGGAAGGACTAGCTGAGTCAGCTGACTGAGACCAAAGACATTCACCTCAAAGACTTGTCGAGCCTCCTCCAGCGAAATATCTTCGACTGCTCCATACAAACCGTAACCTGCATTATTGATCAAGACATCCAGACGACCCTC
>ERZ772906.922-NODE-922-length-16649-cov-5.319272_pt1 | contig 16649 bp, 23 predicted proteins | sample MGYA00511338_ERZ772906 | MGnify/ENA primary metagenome ERZ772906 (study PRJEB29015, sample SAMEA2738076) | human oral metagenome | biome: human oral; feature: human-associated habitat; material: saliva | place: China | collected 2212 ... | reverse complement strand
AATTATAAAAATTAAGGGGGAAAATCTCATGGAAGCAGTCGCAAAGACTACAAAAAACGCAACAAAAACTACGACTACTAGAAAGTCGTCTGCAACAAAGAAAGAACCATCTAAGGTGACACAGATGAAGGATAGCAAACAAGAGTTTGAAACAATCGAAGCGCTCTTGATCCACGTCCAGTCTCAATTAAGGGTTGATAAGGATATTGAAAATGATTTTGGTGGCTTTAGTTACTACACTATTGACAATATGCTGAAACAAATCCGTTCGGCATTGATTGAACATGGAGCTTTTGGACGCTTTTCAACAACCATTGAACAAAAGGGAGAGCGTTACTACGTTCAAGCTAGTTTCAAGGTAAGCTATAAAGGGCAGACTTTTGAAGAAGTCGCTGAAATCCGTGAACCAGTCACAAAACCAAAAATGGACGATAGCCAAGTTACACGTTCGGCTACAACGCAAGCGAAGAAAACCTTGCTAGAGAATATCTTTATGGTATTCGATGGCGTAGAACCAGATAGCGCAAACAATAATGACTATCAGTATCAGACTGATAGTGAAGTTGCTGAACAACATAATAACGGAGTTCAAATCACTTTAAACCTTATTGAACAAACCAAAGCATTAGGGGAATTTGCGCCTAGTCAAGAGCAGATTGAAAAATGGACTGAAATGGCTCACAACAATCCAAAAGAAGCCTATAAGGAAGTTATGACTTTTGGCAGAAGTGCGCAAGCAAAAATGGTAGAAAGTAAAGGAGAATAAACCATGTCAATTAACAATGTAGTCCTTGTTGGACGTATGACTAGAGACGCAGAATTGCGTTATACACCTTCCAATGTAGCAGTTGCTACACTTACTCTTGCAGTAAATCGTCCATTTAAGAACCAAAATGGCGAACACGAAGCTGACTTTATCAATGTTGTTATTTGGCGACAACAAGCTGAAAATCTTGCAAATTGGGCTAAAAAAGGAGCGCAGATTGGAATTACTGGACGTATTCAAACACGAAGCTACGACAACCAACAAGGGCAACGTGTGTATGTAACAGAAGTTGTTGCTGAAACTTTCCAACTCCTAGAAAGTCGCTCAGTTCGTGAAGGACAAGGACAAGGTGGTGGCTATTCTGCACCAAGCAATCAAGCGCCAACACAATCAACTCCTGATTTTTCAAGGAATGAAAATCCTTTCGGACAAACAAATCCAATGGATATTTCAGATGATGATTTACCATTTTAATTAGAGAAAACCCTTGACTTTCAACAGTTCAAGGGCTTTCCTTTAGAGTATTTTAGGGGGCATTATGAAACTACGGTATGCTATCTGGGAACGGTTAAAAAAAGCAAAAAAGGAGAAGGGCTTGCTTTATCAAGATATAGCAGAAAAGACAAATCTAAGCAACTCTACTCTTACAACATTGTTTTCTAGCCAACCCAATTACAGAGTAGGCAAAATTATTGAAATAAGCAAGGCACTAGAAGTTGATTTACCATATATATTTGGAGAAAAAACTGATAGAAGGCTTGAATATCCTAGTAACGAAGATGAAGCAGTCTCTAATCTTTGGTTTAACCTAGATTCATACTATGCAAATCCAGATGGAGAGGAATACTACTCACGGAAAAAGGTATATAAGAAAATAGGTAAGGCTTTTTATACAGCAGTTAAAGAAGATCAAATCCTCTTGTCTTTAGACGTGCTAGAAGATTTTTCTAAACACTTAAAGGTAAGTCCTTTAAGGCTAATCTCTAAGAGTTGCAGTTCAGGGAAGTTGCATTTTAGGAGACAAAACAGTATTGTTTGCTTGCACCTTCAAAAAGGGAGAGAGAATGTAGCTACAGTTATCATTGACGGAGACAATTCACGCTATAAAGTCGAAGATTGGCTTATGGGGTTATTGGCAGGTACAAGAGAGCCTGTTTTGACCTTAAATGATATAAATAACAAGAATAGCAAACTGATAGTAGAGTGGGGAGAACACTTTACTATCAAGTTGCAAAAAGACGGTCAGGAGCTTTATGTTCATCAGGAAGATAAAGAAAAAGCAAATGAACTACTAACAAAAATAAGCAGGAAGGAGAGAGGTTACGAATCATATTTGAACCTTTTAGAAGCAAAAGAAAATGGATAAGCCAATTTTAACAGCAGATAATTACTATGATGACAACTACTTTATGAGTACGTCACGATTTAAAAACTACATTGATTGCGAAGCTAAAGCTCTTGCGATTGACAATGGAGCTTGGGAAGAAGAAAAGACACCTATCCAGTTGGTCGTAGGAAACTACGTCCATAGCTATTTTGAATCTAAAGAGGAACACCAGAAGTTCCTAGAAGAATACTACAGCTATATCTACAAAGAACCAACTAAGGCTGATGTCGTAAGCGCCCTTGAAGAAGCAGGCATACCTTATGACAAAAAGCTAAAGGTTGATGAATTGCGAGCTTTTGCAAGAGCCAACAATATCTTTGTCACAGGAGAGAAAAAATCTGACTTTATCAATGCTGACAAAGTTATCCAATCCCTGAAAGATGAACCAGTTTTCAAAGACTACTACGAAGGTACGGAAGGCGATTGGGTAGAAAAAGAAATGATCTTGGCAGGAGAGCTTGAAGGTTTGCCATTTAAGGGCAAGATTGATAGTATCAACTTGACACAGCGATATTTTGTTGACCTGAAAACCATGCGTAGCATTTCTCAGGAAACATGGTCGCCAACTTTACACCAACGAGTACCACAGATGATTTACAACGTCTATGAGTACAAGTACCACTTGCAAATGTTTATCTACCAGAAGTTGCTAGAGCAAATGGATTGTCCGTTCTTCACGCCTTATATGGTAGCAGTATCAAAAGAGGAAATCCCTGATAAAGAAATTATTGTCTTTGATGATGAAATCCTTGAAATAGGCGAAGCAGTCTTTTACGCTCATATCAACCGTGTTAAAGAGGTTGTTAGTGGCTTAGTACCCCCTAATCATTGTGGGGAGTGTGATTATTGTAAAACAATTAAGCACCTTGAATACCCTGCATTGACTTTAGCTCAATATATCGAGGGAGAGAGCAAGAGAAAACTTGATAAAATCGCAAGATTTTAGAAGTTTGTAGAAGCGAGGATTGGAAGATGAATGAAGAAAATAGCAAGCTGATAGTAGCTATCATTGTGATTGCGTTCTTAGTGCTTTCTATTTATCTATCTGCTGTTGTGGTGGCTGTTGTAGAGGATATATCTGTTATGACAGTTATCCATAATTGGCGAATGTGGGGGCTTGATTTTTTGAAAAGCCTAATTGAGTAGAAAATAAAATAAAAGCCTCTACAATCAAGTAGGGGCTTTTTGTATGAGAACTGAAATAAAACCCTCTTAGAAAGAGGGTGGGCGAACCTCAATAAGAAAGTTCAAAGAATAGTACGAGGCTATTATACCACTAATTAACGACACCTGACAAGTTATTTTTTTAAAATAGTTGACAGGGACAGAAAAGAGGTGTATAATATAAACATAAAAATAAGACAGGAGAATAAAATGCGTACAACAATATGCTATGCAACCATGATTAAGGACGGAAAGAAGTTCATCTACGAGCTTGAACGTGAGGACTACTCATTATTTGACTTTGATAAGGAATTTCAGAAGATTGCTAAACAACGTGGTTGGCAGTATGTGGAATGTGGCACTACACCGTTGTTGTAAGTGAGGTTGAAGAAAGATGAAAAAGAAAAATATTTTTAAAGTGTTGACCGTAGCAACAGCAATGTTGCTATTGGTTGGTTGTAAGGACGTTCATAAGATTGCTGACAAGAAAGAAAACCTAACAACAGAAGTTGTGCAGGCAGAACAGGGTTCAGTCCAAACTTGGAGCATTGACAAATACCCTAACTACTACACAGTAGTTGGTAAGAGTGGTATCAATCCATCTGATTTTCCAGAAGCAGGTAAAATCCAGTATGGAGAGTTAGACAAGCTAGGACGTACCACAGAAGCTAAAGGCTCACTAACATTTAAGAACGTAGAAGGTTCTTACGGAGTACGTCAGAAGTTTTCTAAGGACGCTGATCCAAGTGGTTGGGGCGTTCAGGATAAAGTGAAAATCCCTTACTCCAACGGTAAGCAATACAAAGGGTTCTTTTGGAATCGTAGTCACTTGATTGGAGACGCTTTGGGTGGAGACGCTATCCGTCAGAACGTAGTCACAGGAACACGAACTCAAAACGTGGGAGAGGACGCTAAAGGTGGTATGCGCTATAGCGAGATTAAGGCGCAGGAGTGGTTGGAAGCAAACCATGACGGAACGCTTTACTATGGTGCTAAACCAGTCTATGAAGGCAATGAGCTAGTACCACGCTATGTTGAAGTAAGCATGAAGTCCTCAGACGGTACGATTGATGAAAAGGTTATTGTCTTTAATAGCGCTAACGGTTTTGAAATCAACTATGCAGACGGAACTTTTAAGGCGATAAAATAGTAGGGGCGTAATGAAAAAGATATACAAAAAAATAGGTCAGGATTCAGTTGTTGTAAATACGGTAAATTTAGTTGTTTTAACTAAACATGGAGAAGAACCTGCTAGTAAATATTTTCCAATATTTAGTATGTATGAGGAGTTAATCATAATACCTATTAAAGGTCGTTTTTAGCCGATATGAGCCATTTTAAGAAAAAGGGGTAGAAATAGACCTTGATATAGATAAAGTGCGAAAGTGAGGACGAGAGAGGGCAAATAGAGGACGTTAGGATATAAAGGAGTGAGCAGAGTGGGAGAAAGACTAAAATTTGATAGAGAACACAAAATAATAATCAGGAAACACAAAAAAGTCTTGACTTTATATAAAAAGGGTGTATAATATAAATATAAAATAAAAAGGGGAATCGTTATGAACCAAGAGGAACAAAATAAAAATAAAAACAAAGTTGTTGCAAAGATACAGGCAATTAAAGAAGTAACAAAACGAGTGATGGAACTAGATGAAGATGAAACACACGGTTTGATTATAATTGAAGCGATTGACGAAGGAGATGGGCTTACCTCAGAAAGTAGAATGTTACTAGAGGGGAGTGTAGGACAAGCACTACCTCTACTTAACGCCTTGCTTAAAACAGCGAGTGAGATAATTGACGAGCTTCCTGATGGGTACGTTGATTATATTAAGGAAAGTCGTAAATTAGAAGTGCTTGCGCTTTTCTTACAAAGTGCAGAGGTAGGTTCAAAACTGATGAAGTGGACTGATATGGGGAAGGAATAGAAAAGGAAAGACGGTATGATAGTAAAAGATTATAAGAATAATGGAGAAAGCATTACATATATGCTAGACTATGATATTTTTAGTGTGAACGTTGAACATAAAAAGACTAGTGAAGGAGTTGACGTGACAGACTTGAAGGGCTTGTTTGATTGGTTAGAAGAACAAGAAGTGAGTGTAGTACCACTAGAATCCTTTTTATCTTTCCAAAACAGCCTGCTACTAGCAGGCGAAACATTAGATTTTGCAATGAGCAAGCGTAAAATGACACAAAAAGAAATTGAAGAACTAGCTGACAAATTGTTTGATAATAAAATATCAGAACGGTTAGCATTTTTGGAAGGAAGGGGAAAAAATGAATAAAGCAGAATGGAATAAACTTGTATTAAGAAAACTAACTGATGAAGAAAAAGAGGTTTTTGGAGATAAGGCGAAAAGTATTTGGGAAGGAGTGACACCTGATGTTGACGAGGAAGTGTTGATTTACACTCCAGAAATCGGAGTGACTACAGATACTTGGATAGACTATGGAGATGGGGTTGGTTTTGAAAATTATGATTATGACATGATTTATTGGACTAGCTTCCCAGAACCTCCAAATGAATGATAAATAGGGGCAAAAATGAAGCTAAAAAACAGACTGATTTTTACAAGTCACGTCAAGAGCATTAAAACTCTAAGTGAGTTTATAGGCTATGTTGCAGAAAGCACGTTGGGAACGATAGTTATTGTTGTTATTGGGGTTGTATTTAGCCCCCTTCTTTTAGTTCTGTTTCCTTTTGCGTACATAGAACGGTGTATCAGAGAAAGCCTATATACAAAAAGAATATTAAAGAAAAACCCTCACTTGAGAGACTACTATAATAGTGATGTATAGAAGGAGAGTGAAATAAAAATGACAATCAAACTCAGAGAAGATCAAATGATGTTGGTAGAGCGTGTTCTTCAAAATATCAAAGAAGATAATCTAGTAGTCAGTCCATCAGGAAGTGGGAAAAGCTATATTTTAGCATATCTGGAAAAACTACTTACTGAACAGGGGTGTCTAGTCTATGTCTATGCGCCTACCATAGAGGTTAGGGAACAACTTAACGAGTTGATGAAGGGGAATGGAAGTGATAATAAAACAAGGAGTGTTGTTGAAGATATAAATAGTGATAATGACGCTCCTGATTATCTCTTAATTGATGAAGCCCATCACTCAGAAGCAGACACCTACCAGTTATTGTTTGAGAAGTACCCAAAAGCTGTAAAAATTGGCTTTTCTGCAACGCCTGAACGGTTAGACGGAAAAGGTTTAGACAACTCATATCAGAATATCATTATTGGTAAGTCAGTAAGAGAACTGATTGACAACCATATTTTGTCTGACTATAAATACTATGCTCCTAGTACGACAGAGGGCTTTCAATATTCTATTAGTCCAAAATATCTTAAAGTACACGGAGAAACTTTTTTTAAAGCAGTCAAGAAAGATTCTAGTTATCAGAAAAAGATTTATGCTGATGTCCTGAAAACGTGGTTAGAAAAAGGAGAGAATAAACAAACTATATTGTTCGCTCCAAGTATCGCTATGTCAAAAACCTTTGCTAAAGAGTTCAAACAGAATGGTATTCAGGCAGAACATATTGACGGATTGACGAAAAAGGCAGATAGGAAAGCTATTCTTGAAGCCTTCCGTAAGGGAGAAATCAAGGTTATCTGTAACGTTGATCTAATTTCAGAGGGCTTTGATATGTCAGACGCAGATTGTGTTATATTGACACGTCCAACAGAGAGCCTTGCTATGTTTATGCAACAAGCCTTTAGGGCTATGAGGTATAGAGAGGGTAAGACAGCAATTATCTTAGACCACGCAAACAACATAGCTTTGCATGGAGAAATAGACCAATTTTTTGATTGGAGTTTAGAGGGTAAATATGCCAGAGGAGGAGATAGTGGATATGAACGTACAGTCTGGGAAAGATTTAACTCTAATGCAGTCTTTGAAAAAAGCGTTGAATTGAAAGAGGTTATTAAAGACTATAATTCAGTTTATGATAAACTCATAGAAAAAGCGTTGGCTAAACGAAATATGGAAGGCTATAAGATTTTATTGGATATAGAGCGAGACGCAGGAATAAAAAGCTATGGAGAATATACATGGTCGTATAGTTTCGCTTTAGAGTATGGCTTTGATGTTCCTTTTTTGGAGAAATAGGAAATGGTGCTTTTTGATAAAAATAGGAATATGGTTATTAAAACGTCAATTTTGACGAATATGCCAAATATATATTACAGTAATAGTAGAAATAACGGTACTTATACCCTGCGTTTAAAAAACAAATCTGAACAAAAATATATCAATTCAACAGACCTAGAATTGCTGATTGATAAGTGTGTAGAAGATTATGGATATATTCTTGAAACAGATTTTGTAAAAGCAACAACAGAGGATTTTCCGTATGTTGTGATTGATGAAGTTTCAGAGGATATAGTTCTTTGTGATGATGGTAAATTTAGATTGTATGGATACCGTGATGAAAAACCATTTGTCCTTTTTGACGGTAGTTCTGAATTGCTTAAAACAAAGTTATGGAATAAAAATCTTGTAAACGTCAAGAATTTATGCACTACGAGAAAAGGCGTTCTATACAAAGGGGAGTATTTTTCTGACTATAAAGCATTTTGTGAGTATATTGGACTATCTCCTATTACACTAGGAGATAGGATAAGGAAAGGGAAAACTTTAGAAGAAGCAGTTGAAGTTAAAGGGAATTTTCCACGAAGAATTGAGTACAAAGGAAAAGTTTATTCAAGTCTTTCAGAATTGGCTAGAGCTTTTGGGATAGAGCCAACCTCACTTAATGCAAGGGTAAACAATGGTATGAGTGTAGAAGAATCTCTAAAGAAACCTTTTCCCAAAAAGAATAAATACCTTTGTGATGGTAAGTATGTAGAACTCACAGAAGTTAAAAGATATTGTCAAGAACATGGAGCAAACGAGCTTACGGTTATACAATATTGTTTGGAGAGAAAGGAAGAAAAATTAGATGTAAGAGATATAGTGAAAGAGCTTTTAGAGAAAAAAGAAAATCGAACTGTAACCTATCGTGGGAAAAAATATCCAAACTTATCAAAAGCCATATCTGACCTAGAAATAAAAGAAGCCCCTTCCACAATTAAGAACCGTATGGAGAAACATGGAATGAGTTTTGAAGAAGTGATTGACGCTGATCCAAGAATGTTTAAATGTGGAAGAATTTTTAGATACCAAGATAAGGTTTACTATTCATTCAAAGAACTAAGCGAAGGAGTGAATATACCACAAGATACTCTAAGGAAAAGAATAGCCAACGGAATGAGTGTAGAAGAAGCCGTGGAAGCACCTAGAAATCAAGTTGTAAAAAACCGAGAGGTTATTACCTACAAGGGAAGAACATATAAGATGTGGACGGAGTTTTATGAGGAAAACCCTTTATTCAAGCGTACAAGAACTAGTATTCAAAAGCGTAGGCAACGTGGTATGAGTGTTGAGGAAGCGCTAGAAGATTATGCTAAAAAACATTTTGTGACAGACCATAAAGGGAATGTCTTTCACAACAATAAGGAAATGTGTTCAAAATACGGTTTAAAGCCTTCTACAGTGCGTTATAGACTAAAGATGGGGTGGAGTTTAGAAAAAGCCCTGACTACACCTGTAAAATAAGAACCTTCAAGACAATCAGGACACCTTGATAGCTTTGGGGGTTTCTTTTTTGTCGAAGAACACAGAAAAATAAGACGAAAACACAAAAAGATGATAAAGTTATTGACAAGGGATAAAACAAGGTGTATAATATAATTATAAATAAAAAGGAGCAAAAACAATGGAAGAATTAAGACGAAAGTTTGCAGAAAATCTATACTACAAGGCTTGTGACTTGGCAGAGTGTGATTTGGAAGAATTAGACAATGGAGACGATCTTGACGCTTATTTGATAGAGCAGAAAATGATTGCTATATGCGAAGCTGTATTCAAGGAAATGATTTTTGTTGAAGCAGGGCTATCAGGGTTACGCTTTGCTACATTGCCTACAGACAGAGAAGGTGTCATGAGTGAGGTAAGTAAAGAATTGCCATCTGCATTACAGAAAGGGCAGAAAGAATGAAAAAATCTGTAAGAATAACACTCACGCAAGATGAATACAATCATTTACTTGCTTTGAAACACTATCTTGGGTTAAAATCTTTAGTTGAGACTGTTTCTTTTGCAGTCGAAAAGGAAATCAATAGACACCAAGGGAACGCAACTTACCAATATTATTTGGAAGAAACTAGAAAAGGAGCACTAGATGAAGGAAAATAGAAGTAAGAACAATGAAGAAAAGACAACAGGGCTTAAAGGTAGTGAAACTAACAGGAAAAAAGCAATCAGGGATATATTAAGAAAGGTGCTATTTGTAATTATTGTCCTTGTCTCTTTAGCCTTGATTTTTAATTCTAAAATCCGAGATATGATGATTGTTTGGAATACTAATAAATATCAGGTTAGTCAAGTAACAAAAGAGAATATAGAGGATAATCAAGAGAAAGAAGGGAACTTTGATTTTTCTTCTGTTAATTCTGTTTCATCAGAAGCTGTTTTAGCTTCTCAATGGAACTCCCAACAACTTCCAGTTATAGGTGGGATTGCTATTCCTGAGTTAGAAATAAACTTGCCTATCTTTAAAGGGGTTGACAATGTGAACCTGCTTTATGGAGCAGGAACTATGAAGCCAGACCAAAAAATGGGAGAGGGGAACTATTCTCTTGCCAGTCACCATATTTTCCAAGGTGAAAATGCAGGTCAACTACTCTTTTCACCTTTATCAAATGCTAAAAATGGTATGAAAATATATCTGACAGATAAGGATAAGGTATATACCTATGAAATCAGAGAGGTTAAGAAAGTAACTCCTGAAAGGGTAGATGAAATTGAAGATCGTGAGGGCGTAAACGAAATTACGCTAGTGACTTGTGAAGATAAGGACGCAATAGAGCGAATTATTGTCAAAGGAGATTTAAAAGAGGTTAAATCTTATTCTGAAACGTCAGAAGCAGTTTTAGACGCTTTTAATAAACCTTACAAGCAGTTTAAGTAAGTTAAAAAAGCTAGTCGGAAGGCTAGTTTTTTGTTTATTTTTCCCCAATCAATTCTAAGGGCAATTTTGGGCGTTCTACGGACGTTTGGTATTTTGGGGCATAAATGGACGGAGAGATAGAAAAAACGCAAGAGAGAGGACGAGAGAGGGGGGAAAGAGGGATATTTTAAACTTTATTATCTGATATAGAGAAAATAACAAGAATAGCATAAAATTATAATCAACAAACACAAAATAATAATAACCAGTATTGACAACCTACAAAAAGAGGTGTATAATATAAGCATAACGAACGAAAAAGGAAAAGGGATAATGACCTATACACTAAAAGTACAGATTGATCCAACAGGATATACAGAGTACCTAGAAAAGATTTTTAAACACGCTTATAAATTGAAACGTGAATTAGTAAATTATTATAACCGTCAGGAATATCGCAGGAGAAATTCCGATGATTATAAATATCTTGCAGAAGAAACTAAGTTAGTTAATGAACTACAAGAGAAAATCAAAGAAACAAAGGATAAAGAACTTAAAGAGAAATTGAAAGCTGAGTATAAAGAGAAATCAGATGAACTCAAAAAAGGGTGGATTGCTCTTAATAATGCTTTTGGTTTAGGAAGTGGGAAGTTTGTTGCTTATAAAAATCTAGGGCAAGCTAGTGTGATGTATGAGCGCTATGCAAAAGACAGAATTATCAATGCAACTAGCTTTGAGCTTATGGCACAAGCAACTAAACAAGGCTATTTAAAGCGTAGAAGTCAAAGTGATAGCGATAACTTTATGAGAGTTCCTAAAGCAAGTCAGTTTACAACTATCTGGTATAGGAAATGTAATGCCAATATCTCAATGGACGGAATTTCTTTTGGAAAACGTGGGAATAAAATCAAGCTCCCTTGGAGTTTTAGAAATGATGACGAAATCAGATTGTCTTACGCTCTTGAAATGCAGAAACTAGCCTTGTATGCTGTTAAACGTGTGTTACAAAAGGATAATACATGGCAGTATTATGCGTTAATGGTGTTTGATGGCGTACCTTATGGAACGAGAGATAGTTTGCCTACGAAGGGCAAAGTTGTTATCTCTTTGGATATTGACAAGCTAGAAATTGTAGCTAAAAATGACTTTGTAAATAAAGAGTTACGTTTTGACTTGACTAATGATTTAGGGTACTCAGAGAAGCTATCAGAAATAGATACCATGATGGAAGAATCTAGGAGAGTAAACAATCCTGATAATTATGAGGAGAATGGTGTTCCTAAAAAGGGTGTTCATTCATGGATAAGAACAAAGAACTATATCAAACTATCTAACAAGAAACGCTATATTTGGCATAAAATCAAGCAATATCGCAAAAACCGTTTTGAGAAGATTGTCAACGATATTTTGGAGCTAGGAGACGAGTTTATCGTCTATAAAGAGGATTTTAAAGCCTTACAGAAACGGAAAGATTTTGACAAGGAAACTATGTCTTGGTTTGATACACGCAAACAGAGAGGGTTTGAAATCATGTTTAATGCTCCTTATGAATTTCTGATGTTACTGGATATGAAGCTGAGTTATTTTGGTAAAACAGCAGAACAGATTACAAAAGTAAGTGAAAAGGAATAAAATAATTGACAGAATTTTAAAAAGGTGTATAATATAAGTATAGGGTTATTTGCGATCCTTGGGTAAAACCAGAAAAAACTATAATCTAGCTGAAAACTACGGTAAGAAGGTGGGGTTATAGTTCATGTTAAATTGTAATGATTTGGCAATATGAGTATTTATCACATTTTTGGCTTATTGCCATCTTAATTGACGAAGCAAAACTGTCCTCATCATGTCGCTATCAGCCGACCTGTTTTGTTATTAGTTGATTTAACACAGTAGCAAAACGATTGCGAAAAGGTGCGCTCTTGACTTCGTGTTTTGTTACCAGTCAATTTAACACGGTAGCAAAAAACACGCCCTACAAACTGTTTTTTAAAATGTTTTGTAACATTCAATTTAACATAGTAGTAAAATATATAGAGCAGGTCGCTATTACGCTTCATAGTTTTATTACCAGTCTATTTAACATAGTAGCAAAATTTGTTTTATCTCCTTGCTTCTAACTTTCATGTTTTGATACCAGTCAATTTAACATAGTAGCAAAACTTAATTTAATCAGACGTTAAGCGTTGAGGAATACCTGCTTTGCAACAATTCAAGATAATTAGACACTCCCAAAGAAATTTGGGAGTTTTTGTTTTACTGGAATTATACAAACTAAGTTAGGACACAAAAAAATAATCAAAACGCACAAAAAGTCGTGCAAAATGATTGACAAAGTAGGTAAAAGGGTGTATAATATAAATATAAAGAAGTTAAGAAACAGGAGAAAGAACCTATGTCAATTACAGCCTTGATGAACAATGCAGATATTCTAGCAGACTACGATTATATGTGGCATGGAGAAACACTATGTGATAACTACGGAGCAAGTGAAGAAATCATGACTGAGTTTTGGGAGCTTGTAACAAAGCGTATTGATGAAGCCTACATGAAGGACTATGAAGAATACCATATCACTCATGAAGAATCATTTGAGCCAAACGCAACCTATATTGGCTTATGTGGTATGTCTGTTGATAGCGAGACTGTGCGTTATGCTAGTAAGGTGTTAGAAATCAAGGAAGATTTGGAAGAATGGCTAGAGACAACGATTGAGAAGCTAGATGAAGTTATTAGCCGAGTTTCAAAAGATATGGATACAATCCTAGATGAAATTGTAGCAAAGTACAACTTAACCTATACAGAAATTGACGACTAACAAAGAGGGGGCTATAAGCCCCTTAGAATTAAAGGAGAACGCAACATGAACCTAACCACAACATACACCAACCCTATCTTTGAAATGAATGGCTACGAGCCTAAAACGACCTTTTGGACTGATTTTAGCATTGCTGATATGTTCGGAGCAGAGGGAATTAAGGACACTTACAACCGAGCTAAAGAGGATTGGCAAGACAACATTGAATATATGACTGAGTTTGCTATGGTACTCAATCATAAGAGTTGGCAACACGAAAACAATCTATTTCTTTGTAGCTTGTATTCTGATTTATGGTGCAGTATTGAGGATTTTATCTACGAGCATTTCAAGGATAATGAGGAAGCTATCAGTTACTACCAAAGAGTAACAGATTAGATCGCAGTTTGACAAGAGGGGGTTATCCCCCTTTTAAAACCCCCAACCGACACAAAAAGATAAGCAAAATATTACAAAACTACTTGACACCCACTAAAAAAGGGTGTATAATATAACTATAAATAAAAAAAGAGGAATACTTATGGAAACAGAAAAGGAAAAGACACTAGAACAGGCACAACTTTTGGAAGAAATGTCAAAAGACTATTGGGAATTAGTAAATCAGGAGAGTTGTCAAATGTTTGTAAACTCTCAACGTTTAAGTGGTCTTACAGTTCGAGCGATTGCACTACAAGCAGGAGCAAGAGCGTTGAGAGCAGAAGTGACTAGAGAAGATTAGAAATAAAAGGAGAACTACAATGGGTTTGGATATGGACTTATACAAGGTTAAGAAAGTAGAAGGATTTTCTGCTATGGACTACGCTTATGCAGATATGAGACTAGAATACAACCGAGGGAAAGAAAACGCTAAAAAGAATAAGCAGAGGTTTAAACCTAGCTTAGAGGATTGGGGTATTCCTTCAAGCATGACATTAGAAAAAGCAAAAATTTTTGAAAGTGATCTTAGAGAAGTAGGGGGTTATTTTAAACGTCTTAGTATTTTTGATAATGTTTGGAGTTGGCGCAAAGCCAATCATATCCACGCTTGGTTTGTCAACAAAGTGCAAGACGGTACAGATGATTGTTCATATTATTTTGTAACGGAAGAACACTTTTTGGAACTAAAAGAGACTTGCGAAAAAGTGTTAGCTTTAAAACCGTTCTCTATTGATGAAAATTCTGACCTTTTCGATGTCAGTGCTTCAACACTAATTGATAATGGAGTTATCACTAAGGCAGATTATGAAGAAATGGAAGGCAAACTAGAAGAACTAATGCCTACACAAGAAGGCTACTTCTTTGGTGGAACAGATTATAATCCATTCTACTTCCAAACAGTAGAAGAAGCGCTAGAAATTGCAAGAACAGTCCTTGAAAATGGAGATTTTGATAAAGAGGTATATCTATATCATTCTTCATGGTAGCACCAATCCGTTATAACTAAGTCAACAACCCCTATAACGCAACAATCAGGGGGCAACTAAGGATATAATCACTTTATATAGAGGTAGGTAAAAGTTTTTGCAAACAATCTCCTTTGAAAACGTAAGCTGAAACACAATAAACTCCGAACTAATTTACCTATCTCTTTACAAGGTGGTTATATCCGAGGAAAAGAGAAAATAAAGGAGAACCACAAAATGTACTTAGGAGAGTTAATAGCATACCCTATATGGTTGTATATAGGAGTAAGTGTATTATTTATCGTAGGCAATGCAATCAAGCAAGCGTGGGAGTAGGAAGGTTTCTACTCCTTCTTCTATTGCCGAACCAACACAAAAAAATAATTAAAAAACGCAAAAAAGTGTTGACAAAGATTATAAAAGGGTGTATAATATAATCATAAAGGAAATTAAGTAAAGCCCTTGTTGGTAGATTTATAAAGGGATAGAGAGTAGTTCTCCAAATACCAAACAAAATTTTTCATTTTATGCTGATGATACAAAGAGAACAAAAACAAAAAAATGTAATAAAACTTTCTTCAAAACACTCTCTATTCCGTTACAAGTCTATCAAGAAGGCGAAAAATAAAGAAAGCTAGTTGGTAGTTTTATAAAGGGGTATAGCAAGGTTCTCCTCAAAAACATTTTACGAGAAGGATATTTGCGGAAACACTTATCCAAAATGTTTTTACAAAAACTGATGATAATAAAACTTTACCTTTCTATACTCCGTTATAAGCCTATCAACTAACTAAAAGGAGAACCACAATGTCAAGTTTCATTCAAGAAATCAGATTATCAACTACTACTTCACTTGATGTAATCATGAAGAACGGACGAGCATATCGTTATATCGGTATTGAACCTGATGTACTACTTTACCTTATTTCAGAGTATGCTGAAATCGTACTAGAAGGTGGTAGCGTAGGACGTTTTTACAACGAGCGTATCAAAGGCTTGTATGAAACAGAGGAATTGGCAACAACAACTAAAGACAACGCTCCTGACCTCAAAGCGATACTAGAAAACCTAAAAGAAGGTCGCTCAATCCTAGTAGGCAACAAGGAAGAATTGGACGAGTTATTGAAAGTTATTGCTGAACACTACAACGTAACAATCAACTATCAAGGCTTGCTGAAAGACTACCACTCAATCGTAGGAGAAGGTTGTATCACAATCAGACGAGGGGAGTTAGTTATCTTACCAGTAGTAGCAGTTGGTTACGCTAACGTAGTAGCATACGCAACTATCCCACGTATCACTACTCCTATTATTGTCGCTGACAAGGACAGCTATTTCTATGACGTTACCCTAAGTAGCAAGGAAGAAGAACAAGAGCAATCTGAGGACGATACAGAGCCTTCTGAGAGTGATAACGTGACAGATGAAGGAAAACACCAAGACGATAAAACAGAGTTGTCTGAGGACGATAGAGAGCCTTATGAGAGCGATAACGTAACAGATGAAGGTAAAGACCAAGATGATAAAAGAATGGTGCTACAAGCCTTAAATCTGCTTGAAAGAGTGATTGGAGAAAAAGGATATGCTGACACAGATATTCTAATCAAGACTATCCGTGACTACATAGAAAAATAATCAGAACAAAACAAAAAAAGGGGGCAACCCCTTTTAAAAATACTCACGATACACAAAAAGATAATCACGTTACACAAAACGGTAAGCAAGATATTATAGAACAAAATACAAGGCAAGACAACGGTACAAAAACATGATATGACAACACAAAAAGATAATAAACATACACAAAAAATGAGTAAAGATACACCAAAATATAGCAAGGCGACACCAAAAAATCAGAGAGAGCAGGGTAGCAAACTGCTGAAAGAGAACGGTTCAGATATTTCAGAAAGTGTTTCAGAAAAAGCGTGTAAGCGAGGGGCAAACCGAGACGAAAAAAATCGCTCTAGCACAGAAATTCTGAAAAATTCTGCTAGAGCCAAAAATAAAAATCTGAGGGGCGAGCGAGGGGGAGACGGACTGCCACACACTCACGCACTGCAAAAGGAAATGCCTTAATTTATGTTTACCAATCGCCTTTTCTTTTCAAAGAATAGTATAAAAATAAT
>ERZ772906.913-NODE-913-length-16820-cov-7.245869_pt1 | contig 16820 bp, 12 predicted proteins | sample MGYA00511338_ERZ772906 | MGnify/ENA primary metagenome ERZ772906 (study PRJEB29015, sample SAMEA2738076) | human oral metagenome | biome: human oral; feature: human-associated habitat; material: saliva | place: China | collected 2212 ... | reverse complement strand
TCAAAAGGTGCATATCTAAATGGTAAATCAAAAATTGTTTTATTTTTTACAATTCCTTTTTTATGACTTAATAAATCAAAACCATGTTTCCCATGATAAGAGCCCATACCGCTATTTCCTACTCCACCAAAAGGAACATGACTATTTGCAAGTTGCATTATAGTATCATTAACACAACCTCCTCCATAGGAAAGACTGTTAATAATATTATCGGCGTTTTCTTTTCTTTGAGAAAAAATATAACATGCTAATGGCTTTTCTATTTCTTTAATTATATTAATAACTTTATCTATATCATCATACTCAATAATCGGTAATAAAGGTCCAAAAATTTCACCTTTCATAATCTCGTGATTAAAATCTACATCAGGAAATATTGTAGGTTCAATCTTTCTTTCGCGATCATTACTTTTTCCGCCAATTACTTTTGACTCAGTCTTTATTAAATTTAAAAGACGTTCATAATGATTAGTATTAATAATTTTTGGATAAGATTTGTTATTTACAGCATCAGGATATCTCAATCCAATTTCTTTTTGCAAGCATTTAATAAGTTCTTCTTTTACATTTTTATGAACAACAATATAGTCTATTGAAACACATGTCTGTCCCGCATTTAATAGTTTCCCCCATACGATACGTTTTGCTGAAAGTTTAATATCAGCTGTTTCGTCAATAATACAAGGACTCTTTCCTCCTAATTCCAAAGATACAGGAATTAAATTTTCACTCGCTACACGCATTATAATTTTCCCGACTCTTGCACTTCCGGTAAAGAATATAAAATCATATCTTTGATGTAAAATTTTATCATAATCAAGTTCAGAATCTACACAGTAAATATATTCTTCTTCAAATGTTTTATTTATTATATCTCTAATTATTTTTGATGTATTTTTGCTCTCTTTTGAGCATTTTATAACAGCACAATTTCCTGCAGCAATAGCAGCAACCAGTGGAGAAAGCGACAAATTAAAAGGATAATTCCAAGGAGATATTATTAATACAACTCCATACGGCTCTGAATAGACATAGCTTTTAGCGGGAAATGTACCAAGACTTCCCCTTACCCTTCTAGGCTTACTCCATTTCTTTACATTTTTCAATGCCTCACGAATTTCACCATATACTATTCCAATTTCAGTAAGATAACCTTCTGCCTCTGATTTTGAAAGGTCATTATTTAATGCAGATAGTATTTGCTTTTCATTCTCTTTAATTACATTCTCAAGTTTTCGTAACATACTAATTCTATATTCAACAGATTTTGTCGCATCTGTGTTAAAAAATTCTTTTTGCTTTTCAACTACACTTTTTAATTCCATTTTGTACTCCTCATAATATGCTCTATATTTTATTATAATTTGCCCTAAATATAAGCCTTAAAACATATTTTGAATTTCTTAAAATGCTCCTAGCAGTAATTCAAAATATGTTTTAAGGCTTATATTCAGGAGCCTATTTAATTTTATATTAATTAAGATAGAATATATAATTATCTTCATACTAAACTTTTCATTTATAACTAATATTTCATACAGTCATCAGGAGCATCTTCATCAAAATGATTTTTCCTGCCAAAGTCTGCAGTCTCCGTAATATGAGCAAAAGTATTATTGTCAAATTCTCTATATCCACTATGACCAGTACATACAGCTTCTATGTTGTATCCCTTAACTTTTTCTTTTAATTTAATTAAGGATTTTTTATTCATTTCTGGAAATTGTGTGAAAAAGTCAAAGAACGGATAACCACCTTTTTTATTAATCGCTAAACAATCTCCACTTATAAGAATTTTGTCATCAACAATATAACACATATGTCCAATTGTATGTCCAGGAATATGAATAGCAACAATTTTTATACCTTCAATATTAAAAACGTCTCCATCTTTAATTAGTTTATAACCAGAAGATAAACTTACACCAATATTAAGCTTTAAAAATCCTAATTTCTTCATTCTATGAAGTTGTCCTGTTAAATATTGTTCGTCTTTTTCACCAATATATACTTGAGCATTTGGAAAAATATTCTTTCCATTCTGATCGATCCCACCAGCATGATCTACGTCAACATGAGTTAAAAAAACATATTTAATATTATCTGGATTTATATTAATTTTTTCAAACTCAAAATTGACATCTGGAAAATTCATATGCCCTGAATCAAAAGCAATAGTATTACCATCTTTAGTATAAAACCACATATTTACATCAGCTTCTCTAATACATGAAATTCCATTTGGAAAAATACCGGTATCAGATGGATTAAGTGCTTTTGTACCCTTCAAAAGATACCTTTTAAAATATCTGTCAAAGAAATAAATTACTCCCATTATCTTCTCCCTTACAATTAAGCCACTAAAAACATTATAAATATGCAAAAATCGACCTCTAGAAATAGCTCAGTCGTATCCAAAGGTCGATTTATTTATGTTTTATTATGAAATTAACAGTTATTAATTTTCATTTTTTCTTCTTTTTAATCCAACAATTAAAGCTCCTGATATTCCAATTAGAACTGTATATAAAGCTATACTTGTTCCTGCACCTGTTCTTGGTAATTTATTATTTGGTTTCTTATTACCAGGTGTTGTTGGATTTGTTGGATTAACCGGTGGCTTTTTAGCTACATATTTTAATGTAAATGTGATGTCTTTACTTGTAGGATTAATTGCATCAGCTCCTTCCGGTAGTTGTTCTGCATACCAGTTTAGCTTAAAATTAATCACATTTCCAGTTGCTGTTTCTCTAGCTTTTGCCTTAAGTTCTCCGGTCATTGTTCCTTTAACTGTATAATTTGTATTTTCTAATGCTTTATTGTTGAATCTAGCACCATTAACTACAACATTAAGCTTATCTTCCATTCCGTTTACGGCATCTTTTAATTCAGCAAATGATTTTACTTCTTTATTTACTGTCATCACTACCTTTATAGTTTTTCCGCTCACACTTGAACTAACTATCCTGTATTTTCCATTATCATTCAATAATGATACTTGCGGATTTCCTTCGAAATCCATTTCTTCAGGCAATGTTAATGTAGCTGTAAAAGTTGAACTATAATCAGAAATTTTAATAGTTGAAGGGTCTGTGTTTGTCTTTTTGAATTGTTCTTCTATATCTTTCATTTGTTTTTTAACCGGTGATACATCTAAAGAACCGGTAAAAGCAACTTTTGTTCCCTTTTCAACTTCATAAACTTTATCATGTTCTGTATTATCTCCTACTAAGATATCTCCTAACAATTTTTGAGTTGCTTCGAATGTATTTTCAGCAGTTTCTACATATTTAAGTGTTAATTTTATATCTTTAGTAGTAGGATCAGTTGAATCTTCTCCTCCGGCAAGTTGAACACCTTCCCAAATATAATCAAAATTGATTACATTTCCTGTAAGAATGTTTGTAGCCTTTGCTGTGAATTTACCGGAAACCATTCCGTTAATTGTATAATTTGTATTAGCTTTAGCCTTATCTGTATCAAATTTAACACCTTTTACATTAACTTTTAAATCATTTTCTACTCCATATACAGCTTCTTTAACTTCTTTAAAAGTTTTGATGTTATCTGCTACAGTAAGAGTAACGGTAATTGTTTTGCCTGTTACTTTTTGTTCGGTAATCTTAAATTTACCATTTGCTCCGGCTAATTCAACTGTATAACCATCTGCAAATTTCATTTCTTCCGGCAAAGTCATTTTAGCTGTAAAGCTTGTATTTACATTTTCCACTTTAATATCTGTTGCAACCCCGGAAGAAGGATATTTATCTTCAAGTTCTTTCAATTGTTTCTTTATAGGAGAAACGTTTAAAAGTCCGGTCATAGTCAATGAATCATTTTTATTAGCTTCGTACACCTTATCATGTTGTGTATTTCCATTAACCAATAAATCTCCGTCTAAATTTCCTTTTTGTGAAATATCTTGTTCTGTAGATTTAACAAATACATCAGACTTTGAAAAATCAGGTGCTAATGGTTTTGTACTAACATCTGTATTGTAAACCTTCTTAGTAATTGAATACCAAAAGCCACTAGCATGTGTTTCAAAATCACCTTTTGCAGTTATATTTTTAGATTCTAAGGCTTTGGCTTCATTAAGACTATTTGCTTTTACAGTATATGGAATACTGATATCTAAAGTTTTATTTGAAGCAGCACCACCATCTTCATTATAGTGTTTATATATACCTGCCCAATTCTCATCACGTAACGGGAATTTGAATGTAACAACTTGTCCGTTTACAGTATGAGTAAATGCCGCCTTATTAAACATGCTAGTTGAATTATCAGTTGTAATTTTAGCACTGTCAATAGTTACGCCTTCAGGGAATGTAACTTTGTATTCAACATATGCTATCTTGTTTTTTCCGTCTTTACCATGTGGGTACAAATTTTTTGTTGCAGCTTGTTTCATTTCGTCTTCAATTCCTGCCATCACTTTTCCCATTGGAATCTTTGCAGTCCACTTTCCTTCATAAGTTCCGGAATTGCTACCTTTTACTCCTTTTACAACTCCACTAGTTTTTGTATATTGTGCTACATTTAATGTATTTGCAGCATGAACAGAAGATGCTCCGGGTATTATTATACCCAAAGCTATCACTAACGCTGTAAAAAAAGAAAGGAACTTTTTAATTTTGTTCTTCATCTTTTCATCTCCTTTTTTATTTTCCTCCATATCAAAATGACAAATTCATTTATCCGTATAAAAATAAATAAACAACTTTCATCTTTCGACATTTGTCAATACTTTTGATAACTTTTCAGTGTAATTATACCACAAAGTTATTTAGAATACAACTATCTATAACCATTGTAATCACACAAAAATTCACAAATCAACATTTTTGACATTATATGATATATTCTGTATTATTTTAATCAAACATTTTTAAAAAATCTAATAGTAGTATATATTTTACCTATATTTTTCATTATATTTAAGTAGTTTTCTTCTGCCTTTTTGTTTTAATATACTACCAATAATTACAAAAGGAAATAATAAAATCATATAAAGGTAGTAATGACTATATTTTACGGTTGCTGTATATTTCGCTTCTCCTGATACGGCTTGCATTTTTTCATCTTTTATTATTTCTCTAATTCTATCTACTGTTATTCTGCTTTCATCTGATAATAATTCATTCAATACTTCTTTGTCAGTAATTTCAAAAACTGTATCGTTAATAAGTTGGCTATTTCCTAAATTGTCAAAATAATAGTATTTCCCATTTTTTGTCCAAACGGAGCCTATTACATTACTTTGTATGTCTTTTACTTTTTCCCAACCTTCTTTTTTATCAAAGCTAACTATTTGAGAATTTCTTGAATACAATCGTCTTATATGTGGCGATCTATGTCTAATAATATATTTTTCATAAGAATTTAAAAAATAGATATTTTCTTCATCACAAAATACATTTTTATCTAAAAATTCAATATTTCCTTTAAAATTATTTTCTCCAATTTTTACCTGTTTATTTTTTCTTTGATTATAAAAATATACTCCATCTTTTGAAACAAAAAATAGATTATGAATATGAGAACTACTATTTCCAATTACTTTATAAGGGGCAGAACTTTCATCAAATCTAAAATTACCTTTAAAAACTTCTCCACTCTTTTTATCATAAAGCAAATCCTCTCCCTGCTCAACTGAAACGACTTCTAATTCCCCACTATTTTTAATTGGTAAAAGTTCATTTTTATAATAAACATTATTTTTATCACAAAAATACTCTCCATGTTTAGAAACCTGCTTCATAGTATTTGCATCTGCGTTTTCAAGAGCCTTTCCCTTGTAATATAGCACATCTCCATCTGTTGCAAAATATATTAAATTATTAATTTTCGAAATTTTCTTTTCAGTATTTAATTTATGATATGGATAAATATATGACTTAGGCTTTTTATCCTTAAAAAAAGCATGAACTATATGTCCAAAAATTTCTGAAACATAAGAAATCTCATCATTTCTCTCAGAAAGTGAAGAACAAAAATAAGTACTTTTACCATCAGTATAATATCCATTTCCAACATTAGTTATTCCCTTTGGATTAAGGTCTTCAATTTTTACATTTCCAAAATAAACATGATTTTTATCAATTCCAACTACACGAGAATCATAAGTATTCTCTGAATTAATAACACTAAAAGAATCTACATCTGCATCCTCTACAATGTAATATCCACCACTTGGAATAAGTGCATAAATCTTGTTATCATATTTATAAAAAATGCTATTGCCAATTCTCTGTCCACTTCTTTCAATATTGCCATAGGTATCATCACCTCGGAGAAGTTGACTAAATGTAAAAAAAACAATTGCTAAAATAGCTAAAATTAAACAAATACCTAAAATTTTTGAACGAATACTTTCATTCTCTTTTATATTCAAATTTACATCATCCCCATAGTTAAACTTATCAAATATATTATATCACAACTTGTCATTCTTTTCTCTTTAAGTATTACTAAAAAAAGTTGCTATACTTGAATATCCAATCAACTATAAACAACTCTTTTAAAGTATTTTATTTAATTTGTTTTTCTAAAGCTTGGTCAATGTCGTCTATTAAATCACGAATATCTTCTATACCTACTGAAAGTCTAATTAAGTCCGGAGATACTCCCGCTGCTATTAACTCTTCATCATTCATTTGTCTGTGAGTTGTTGATGCAGGATGTAGAACACAAGTTCTTGTATCTGCTACGTGAGTAACAATTGCAGCAAGTCTTAATGAGTCCATGAATTTAACTGCAGCTTCTCTACCACCTTTGATTCCAAATGATATTACTCCACAGGATCCATTAGGTAAATATTTTTGTGCCAATTCGTGTTGGCTATCATTTTCTAAACCTGAGAAAGAAATCCAAGACACTTTAGGATGTTTTTCTAAATGTTTAGCAAGAGCAAATGCATTTTCAAAATGTCTTTCCATTCTTAAGTGTAAAGTTTCTAAACCAACCCCAAGATAGAATGAGTTTTGTGGTGAAGGAATAGAACCTAAATCTCTCATCAAGTTAGTTGTCATTTTTGTAATATATGCGCCCTTACCAAAGCTTTCAGTATATACCGTTCCATGATATGTTTCGTCAGGAGTTGTTAGACCTGGATATTTTTCACTATACTTTGTCCAATCAAAATTACCTGAATCTACAACCGCTCCACCAACTGCATTTGCAGAACCATTCATATATTTTGTAGTTGAATGTGTAACAATATCAGCTCCCCATTCAAAAGGTCTTAAGAAAACTGGTGTAGGAAAAGTATTGTCAACTATTAGTGGTACTCCATGTTTATGAGCAACTTTTGCAAATTTTTCTATATCTAAAATATTAAGCGATGGATTGGATAAAGTTTCTCCAAAAATTAGTTTTGTATTTGGTTTGAATTTTGATTCTAATTCTTCAACTGATACATCCGGATCAACAAAAGTTGCTTCAATTCCCAAATTTTTCATTGTATTAGCTATAAGGTTGTATGTTCCCCCATAGATAGCTGAAGTTGAAATGATATGATCTCCAGCACCAGCAATATTTAATATTGCATAGAAGTTTGCAGCTTGTCCTGATGATGTTAATATTGCTGCAACACCGCCTTCAAGTTGACAAATTTTATTTGCTACGGCATCATTTGTTGGGTTTGCAAGTCTTGTATAAAAATATCCTGAATCTTTTAAATCAAATAAATCTCCCATTTTTTCTGATGATTCATATTTAAAAGTTGTTGATTGTACTATTGGAACCACTCTCGATTCTCCATTTTTTGGTTCATAACCACCTTGTACACAGATTGTGCTTGTATTATATTTTTTTGTCATTTTTATTTCTCCTTTAAAATTATTTTATTCAAATTGTGTTATAGGTTCACTGCCACTTACAGCTCCTATAACTAGTCCAAGTGTAGCAGGTAATACCCAAGCAAATCCAAGACCACTTAGTGGAAGTATATCAATAAATGCCTTGATACTAGGGACATTAGCTACAGATAAAATTGCTTCTAATACACTTACTGCCAATGTAAAAATTAATGCATATCTAAAACTTTGTTTATTAGGTATAAATTTACGAAAAATACCCAAAATCATTAATACTATTAAACTAGGATAAACTCCCTTGTAAATTGGTGTTGCATAGTAAACTATATTTTCAACTCCAAGTACTGCAATTGTAGCACCAACAACTGATGAAACTACAGCAGCTATCTTGTGAGGTATCTTTCCATTCGAAAAGTCATGGAAGAAGTTTGCTATAGATGTAATTTGACCGATGGCAGTTGTTACACAAGCCAAAACTACAGCTATTGAAAGGAATAACATTCCATTCTTTCCTAAAACTCTTTCAGCAATTGCCAATAACAGCTGGCTTCTATCTATATATTTTGGATAATAGCTACTTACTGAAGCTCCTAGATATATAAGTCCTACATAAATTATCGCTAAAAGAATTAAAGCTATTACTCCACAATAAGTAGTTAATTTATTTCTTTCTCTGCTTGTACGATATCCTCTATAAACAATATCTCCTATAAAAACAGTACCTATGAGGTAACTTACTATTAAATCTCCTGTTTGATAACCTTCTAAAAATGAATGAGTAAAAACTCCACTTTGTTGTGGAAGTGTTGGAACTCCTATTGGAGTAAAGATTCCCTTTATGATAATTCCAAGTAATACTACTACCAAAACCGGTGTTAAAAATTTCCCAACACTATTAATCATCCTATTTATATCCAATGAAAAATATAGTGCAATAGCAAAATATCCAATGATAAATAATACAATAGATACACTTGAAAAAAGTGATTTAAATCCTAATTCATAAGCAACCGCTCCTGTACGAGGCACAGAAATACATCCTGCAAAAACCATTATAAATAATAATAAAAACTTTGCAAAATTTTTGTGTATATCTTCAGTCATAGCTTCAAGAGAACCCCCATTTTTGGAAATTACATATAATCCAACTACTGGCATTAAAACTGCTGAAATGCAAAATCCTATTGCAGCCAAAGACCATTGACTTCCTGATAAAAATCCTAATAGAGGTGGAAATATAAGATTTCCTGCACCAAAGTAGGAACCAAATAGAGCTAATCCTACTATTAAAATATCTTTCTTTTGTTTGTTCATAATCTTCTCCTTTTTAATTACACTAATATTGCCGAAAGAGAATGATAAGTAAATCAAAAAATTAAGTAACCAGTTTCGCACCTAGTTATGAGCTGAAAATAAAAAAAGCTCCCGTCCAACAAAGGACGAGAGCGAAAACTCACGTGTTACCACCTTAATTCATCTTTTTATCACTAAAAAGACCTTATTGAGTACTATCATACTCGCAATGCTATAACGGGCACTCCCGTCACAACCTAAATCTTAAAATAGATCTCGATGTGATGACTCCAAGGCCATGTTCGAAAGCTTCTCTCTCATTTCTCTCACCAAACGAAATGTCTCTGTATTGATTGAATAACTTTCTACTCTTCTCTTCAACGTCTTGCTATAGATTATAAGGGACAAAAAACATTTTGTCAATACCTAAATTGAAATTTTTTTAATATTTTTTTATAACTACAAATCAATAAAACAAATTATTTTTTCTTTTTTAAATCACGTCTTATTTTTACTAATTTATCTGCAATCATATTACGAGATTCACCCATCCTAAAAGAAGCAATTCTGCTTAATGTTCTACCATATAATCTGCTATGTCTTTCAAAAATTTTATCAACAGTCAAAGTCATTTTATCTTGGAACTCTTCTTCAAGTTCAGCAATATTTCTTTGGAAGTTAGTCAATCCTGAAACTGTAAGTGTAAAATCCGAAGAATGTATAGCCAGTAAAACAACAGCAAGAGCTATTGCAAAATTATTTGGAATTGTCACATAAATTTTTTCAAAAAGTGGAATAAAAAATTCCATTATAATAATTGCTCCAATCCCAAAACCAACAGAAGTAATCACACAAGTCCTTCCATTTATATTAAGTGGCATATCACTGTAATCCCACCATCTAGCATGAAACAATTTTTCAAGTACATATGATGTTGGATATTCTAATACCATACTAGCAACAAATCCCATAATAAATATTTGCCACCATGATAGATGAGAAATTTTACCCATTGAAATAAGATCATAAAAAATCAATCCTAAAATTGAACCAAAACCATAAATCGGACATAATGGTCCATACAAAAATCCACGATTTTGCCATTTTCTTTGGTCGATTGTGCAGTATATACTTTCCCATATCCATCCTAAAACACTAAAAGCAAAATATGCATTCAAATATCTAATTAATTCCATAATACTCCTTTTAAAGATATTAGTAATTTGTAACAATCAGTTTTATACTAAAATCCACTCAAATTTTTAAATATTATTTCATTTATTTATAAATTAAAAATGTAAAAATCAAGATTACAACTATTTTAAGTTATTTTATATTTTTTATGTAATAAAAAAAGCTAGGGAGTATTTTTTAAAATTTACTCCCCAAACCTTAATTAATGAACTATATATTTAAGTCCTATCTAAAATTAATTTTCTTTTTTTCTTCTAATTCCTACTGCAGTAAGCACCGCTCCTGATAATCCTAATAATGTAGCATATAGGATTATGTTTGCATCGTTACCTGTTTTTGGTAATTTTTTTCCGGAATTATTATCAGGTTTTAGAGCAGGTTTGCTTTTTTCAACAACTGTAACAACAGCTTTCTTTGTTACACTTGCTCCATCTTTATCAGTTACTTTAAACGTAACAGTATATTTACCTATCTTATCCTTATTAAAACCACCATCATCAATAAGTTTTACATCTTTAGTTAAATCACCATCTTCTTTATCTTTAGCAGATACAACAAGACTCATTAAATTAAATTTTTCGCCTTTTTTAATAGTTTTGTCTTTAACTTCAAGTGTAGGTGCTTCATTCATAGGAGATACGTTCTTGTCGTAAATAGCATACACAGTTGTATCTTCATTTACAACAGTTGTACCTGTAAACTTCATACCTTTTCCATCAGCAGATGTATTCCATTCTTTAAATGTATATCCTGCTTTACTTGGATTAGCAGGCATAGATTGATCAGCCAAATTATCCGTATCAATTGCTTTGCCATTTTCCACATTGATTGTTGCATACGTTGCACTATCGTTCATGAAAGTTACCTTATTATGATTTACTCTGAATGTATAAGTAATCAAATTAGGTTTATTAACATCACCGGCTTCATCTTTTCCATCCACAGATTGTTTCGCTGCATAAACAATAGCTTGACGGAAGAAATAATGCTTATTATCCTTTTGAATAGCCGAATCATCTTTATTAAAAATAACATTATTATCAGTAGTAAAGATATTTTCATGTGCACCATAAGCATATCCTGTAACAGTATTGTTTTTGTTGATTTCAACATCAGAAGTTACTTGTAATCCGTCCACACTTAGTGTTGCTGATTTAACCTTTTGAATTTTTTTGTATAATTCCTTTAATGTTTCATAAGTATGTGGTGCCTTTAGTCTTGCTTTTACAACAATTCTTCTGCCACCTTTTTCTTTTGTAACAGATAAATCATCAAAACCATCAATACCGGATAATTTGTATTTAGTTGTATCTAGAGATTCTAAACCTTTTGGCAAATCTAAGACAAATACCAATTCAGCATCGGATTGTGTAATTGCAGTTTCAGGCATATTATTTTTCATCATATAGTACGCCGGAAATTCCGAATTAATTACAGCAATAAGTACAGTATTTTTAATCTTTTTAAACAATGATAAATCAACATGAAAATCTAAATTGATTTTGTCGCCTATACGATGATTGGAAACAGCTGTACTGGAAAGACCTCTTTCTTTAATATCCGCACGCACATTATAATCAGTTGTTTTTTCCGTTAAGAGATCATTCGCATAATTAAAGTTATATGGATTCCATTGTTTTCCACCTTTCCAACGATTAAGAGCTGGATCAGGATGTTCTTTATGTGGATAATCTTTAGCATATGGAGCTAAATATTGTGTTACCATCTCTTCAATATCTTTATCTACCTCATCATCTGAAGAAATTCCTGCATCTGGAAAAAAAGGAACCAAAGAATACTCATTTAGTCGATTAGCCCATTTTACACGACTACTTGCAAAATAATCCTTTAAATAAGATGGCATAACACCTTTATGAGTCGAATCTTTATACCAACTTAACTCAGCCCAATAATTGTCTTTTGTTAGTTTCTTTTCTTTTTCAGGCATTTCTTCAGCCAATACTTTTGTCGCACCGGCAAATACACTGAACATCATTAGTAGAGCCAAAACTAAACTCGTAGATTTTTTTACTAACCTTTTCATTGTTTTTATCCTCCGTATTTCTTATAAAAAATTGGTAAGAATACATACCTATCCATCAGGTAAATACTCTTACTAATTACATATAACATGCTTTATAAATCCGTATTTAAAATTTCCATTATTTGTCAATTTTTTATATATCTAGACAGATATACTATACCAAATAAGCTCTTTTATCGCCAGTGTTATTTGTCGGTATTAATCGTGTATTCTGCATTAATTTTTTATCCTCATAAAAATAATTTATTTATTAGTAAAAGATAATACGCTGTTAAATTTACAATTAAATAGTCAGCTCCGGAAAACGAAAGTTGCCAATTTAAGTTTCATCACACAATATTTTCACTTTACTATATTTTTTATTTTTCGCGTAAGCAAAAACTTTTGAATTTCTAATATAGGTAAATATATTTTCACTTAAATCTTCATCCCATATTGACTCAATCATCATTTTATTTTCATTATCAGGCTCATATAAAATATCCACATGGATTTGATAAAATTCTTCATCTTCATTTGGAAATTGTCTAACTAAAGAAATTTGAAACATCGGCTCATCTCTAAAAGTAGTAAATGTTCCTGTCTCAAATAAAATCATATCTTCTTCAAATGGTATATTGCACATCTGTTCGAATACATTGACAATTTCCTCCAATGAAATTTTATCAGTTATCTTGTCTTTCAAAAAATTAATTAGTTTATCCATTAATCTCCTCTTTCCTATCCCTATAAAACGAAATTCATTAAATAAATTTATGTCTAACACAATCCACCATAAAACACGAATACTCAGGATATAACTTCAATTTAATCTCTGGTCTTAAAACTCCACTCTTTATACTAAAAATCATTTCCTCAAACTTTCTTTTATCCTCTTCCCAACTAGCAATAGTTTCTTGTTTCTCTTTTTCACTGTCGTAGTCTTCATCAGCAATAGCTTCATTAATAGCTTCTTCAAAATATTTTCGATTCTTTTCTTCAAGACTAAAAAATCTTTCCTTTTGATTTTTTAACCATAGAACATAAAAATATTCTTCCCATTCTGCGATATAATAGTACTCAACACAATCTCCACAAAGATTTAAAAATATGTCATACTCTTTAAGTGCATAATAGACATCAATAATCTGATCTTCTGAAATATCATCTGTATTTAGATTATATTTTAAATCTTGTCCAGGTTTTACTTTCTCTACATAAGACATTGCTTCATCTTTATTACCAAGATACACTTCACAATAAGCTAAACACAATAGCAGACGCATTCTATTTGGATAAACTTCAAGTAAACTTAAGAATATTACTTTTGCTTTTTCATATTCCTTAAGTTCAAATAAAGATACTGCAAAATTGAAAGAAGTTACATAACTTTCTTCCATTTCTCTTGCTGTCTTGAAATAATTATGACTTATTAATAAATCCTTTTCATCTTTAGAAAATTCAAACTCACTAAAATAATAAAGACCAAGACCTGTATAAGTTTCCACAAATGGCGAATTTAAGTCTTTAGCTTTATTAAAATACATTAAACTATCCTTAGAAAAATCCTCCCAAAAAGCAAGATTAGTATAAATTCTTGCTTTATCATTATCACTTAAAGAACTTTCAAACTCATTTAAAAATTTCTTTAGAAATTCAATATAATCAAATTCCTCATCTCTAAGTTCCACACAAACTGAAGCAAGAGTACAAACTACATCAACATTCGATTGACATTCACTTTGCTTTTTCAAAAGATAACTTTTCATTCTTTCAAGATATTCTTTTGAACTTTCAAAATCTTTTAAAAATGGTTTATTATATCTATTTTTATATTCAGTTTTTAATTCATGCCAATATGATTTTATTTTGTTTAACATTTTGAATACCTTTTTGATTTGTAATTAATATTTTTAAAATTTAACCGTTAATGTAAATTTCATTTACAAGGAGTCTATTTTTTATTATTCAAAACTAATTTGTCTATAAAATTATAGAACTCTTCATCAGAGTTTTTATAACACTCTTTTTTACCTCTACGTAATGTTGCAGCATATAAAAAAACTTTACCTTGATTACCTTGAATTTTATAATTTAAAGATTTATTAGTTTCATCCCACTGATTTATTGTTGGTTTACCTTTAAAATTATAATCATTTACTGGAATATTTTCCCACATTGTAAAATAACCAAACCTAATATCTGCTTTTAACTCAATCGCCCGATTAACAGCACTAGCTATAGTATCAGTGTCTTTTTGGATATTGTAAATTCCTGATGTTTTACATTCTACAATAGAAATAACATCTTCAGGAGCATAGATTTTTCCCATATATGTTTCTGCATGTTTATTAACAATTAACATATCATATTCATATTTTGACCCTGCTATATATGAATTTACATTTGAAACTTTATACTGTACACCATTTTCACATAAATAATCATCAATTAATTTTTTTAACAATTCGGCTACCAAATCTCCTTTTAGTTTTTTTGCGTCCTTTGCATCCCCTTTATATTTTTGCATTATACTATCTAGTTCATAACAAATTTTTTCATATTGTTCATAACAATTATTTACCATATCACACCTTCTTCTAATACAATCTAATATCCCTAACATATCCTTCTAAATCTTCTATCTCTAAAAATCCTGGATCTAAGTGGCATAGGAAGTGCCAGTCTGTTGTTTCTTTTTTTCTGTATAGGATTGCTTCTCCATCTTCACTTCCAAAAAAGCTTCTATCTACTTCATAGCCATTTGTTTCTAAGAAATCTTTTATCTTATTGTATTTAGTTTCTCTTTCTTCAATATAATCTTTTACTTCTTCGTTGTTAATTACATAGGCATCTATTTTTGAATATCCTTCTATAATTTCATCTTTTTTAACTGATAGATTAGAAATTTCTTTCCAAATAATTTCAACATTCTCGTCAGTTTCAAACATATATCTGGATAGTGGTACAATATTTTCGTTAAAGATAATTTCCATATAATAAGGTATGTTTTTAGGATTAAAATATTCATATTCTATATCATCTTCTTTTTCTACAGTATATCCGGGTATTTTAGATACAAATTCTCTTCCTTCTTCTAAAGAATCAAATACTACTAAATCTTTTGAATAATTATTCTGATATAATTCCAATATATACATTTATTAACCTCCAAATATTAATAAATAATTCATTAAATATTATCTTCTCTCCAACAACGCCACAGTCTCCACATGAAACGAGTGAACGCTATGTATTCTATCTGTATATTAGAACATATCTATGCACCCTTTAACGATGGTAAAGCTATCGTAAAAAGATTTTAGACATGCAAACACGGATTTATATTAAAATCTAGTTCCGTTTTCATCAACGGAATTCTTTTTCACCCCTAATATTTCACCCATTGGTTTAATATCTATTTTGTTGGCAAATGAATAATTCTTACAACATTCTTTTTTTTCTTCTATACCTTCTTTATCTTTTGCAGAGATTGTCCATTTTAGCGGACGAATATACTGTTCAACTAGCTCAAAATATTCCATATCAACATTTCCCATTCCTTGTCCCAAAACAACTACTTCATCAATATGTTTTAAATCTTTTAAATAATCCTTTAATTTATTAGTTTGCTTTTCTTTTTTATTTGCAATATAAAAATCTACCAATGACTTATATTGCATATCTATATAATAATCATTCCATCCGCCTTCTTCATAGTAATACTCAATATCTCTAATTCTTTCTTCCTTTTCCGTAATCGAAAGCATTTTATCTTGTTCTATTTTATTTATTTCTTTTTCTTTGAATAAAACCATTTCAGAATTAAGTTTTGATTTAAATATATAAAAATCTTCACTCTCTTTCCCAAAACCCAATATTAAATCATCTTTATTTTTATAATATCCATGAATATGAAACACGGGCTTTGAATAATCAAACAATGATTCAATAGTAGATGTATAGTTAAAACTAATTATTTCGTCAACAATTGAATCAAAAAAATTGGGGCAAAATATTGTTGATAGAGTTTCGATTTTATCCTCTGCAATTTTTATCATGTTTATTAATGCTTCTTCTCTTACTTGAAGTAGTTTAGCTGTATAATCCTCTACCTTCCAAATAACACTATCCCTATCATGTTCATAATCAGACATATAGTCAGGCCATTCTACTATTTTTTCGCCAATACTTTCTAAATCTATACTGGCCAATCCCTCCTCAAACGTTGACCAATCTACCCCATAATTTAAATAAGTTTCTTTTGCTGATTCAAAGCATTCAAAAGGTATTTGCTCCAACTGATTCACAAAATCAGTTGTTCTTGTTGGTAAATCAAAAAATAAATCAAATCCGTTTCCTATAATAAATAATTTTGCCATAATAACTTTCTTCCTAATATCTTTTTTTCTATATCTTTATATTTATACCAATTATGGTTTGGACTCATATATCAAGTATATTATATCACTTTTATTACTTTTTCTCAA